>OJQC01000389.1_pt1 | contig 13094 bp, 14 predicted proteins | sample 1598721 | NCBI WGS metagenome assembly OJQC01 (sample SAMN03922502, study PRJEB24848) | human gut metagenome | isolation source: stool sample | host: Homo sapiens | place: Germany | collected 2011-11
CGCCGGAGCGGTGCTTAAGCCGTCAGGCGGGAATTGTGCGGTGTTGCCTTAGCTTCAATGAGCCTTTATTCAAAAGAAAAGAGCCATCTCAGTTCATTGCATCTCTGCATGACACCTGAAATGGCTCTATAGTCACTGTGCTATATACAAATCTTTTAGTTCATCCAAAATCCGATCTTTCGTTCTCCCTACCAGCCCCAATTGCTTAATGTCCACGCTTTCGTTTTGCATCCGCTGCACGAACTCTTGAACATCTGTATAAACGCCTTGGGGAGCCGTAATCTTGACCGTGGGATCAATCAATTCCGTCAGGCGGAAAACATCGTTCTTATGCTTCTTGATATTTTTGCTGTCAACGTGTTCTCCAGCAGCTTTTCGATCCGTCAAATCCATCCACGCTTTTGCCTTAAATGGAATCAGATATGCCGCATCCAAGACAGTCACTCCATCGACAGCAACTTTCCCTTGTTTCAAAAATTCGTAGTAATCATCGTCCAATAGGATAGCGGACAAACTCGAAATATCTTCGTCCATCGGCAGCGGCGTTAATACTGCATTTTCTGGAAGCTGAATAGCATCTAACTTTCGGGTGAAAAGTTCAATCATCGCAGGATACTGATTCGAGATTGGGTGGCTAAAACGATAAAATTGCGGCACACCCGAACTTTTATTGCAATGTTCATATCCAGCTTGTTTTACATATTCCCAGAATTTCTTTCCGAAATTCGCGTCAACTGCTTCTATAATGAGAACAAGGTCAATGTCCTTTGTTGCTCGGAAGTCCAATCCTTCTTCCGTCATCAGAATATCACACGCCGTTCCTCCAATGATGGCGTATTGTTCTTCACTGCCCTTGAACCATTTCTTAAGGCAATACCGCACAATTCTAAGCACAGCAGCCGCCGGAGCAGTGCTTAAGCCGAAAGGCGGGGCACTGCTCCGGGCGGGCGTTGTTGTACTTCAAAATGGTTTCTGTCGACTTTACTTCGGCAGGGCCACGGTGAGGGCGCTGCGGGGGAAAGAACAGCAGGGGTGGAACACGCTGTTTTCGGGGGGCTTGGCCCGGCCGGGGTCAGTCCAGACCTGACCCTCAAGCAGAAGGGAACGGCAGAAGCCGCAGGAGCCGCTGCGGCAGTAGGCACGGGGTGACAGCCCTGCACGTTCCAGCGCTACCAGTACGCTTTCATTGGCGTTGGCTGTCACGGTGATGCTGCCGCTGTCGGTTTGGATGGTCAGGGGATACTGCTCTGCGGGAGCTGTGGCATAATCCGGACTGTGCAGCTCACCGGGAATCTCCTGATGATAGCGCTCCGAGGTGACGCCCCCTGCAATCAACCCGTCATGCAGGCTGTGATACATTTCCTGAGGGCCGCAAAGATAGTAAGCTGCCGCATGGGCATCCGTTTCCCGCAGAATATCCTGCGAGGTAAAATACCCCTGCTTGTCTCCCGGCTGGGGGTCCTGTACCAAGGAAAACTGAACATGAACGCGGCTGCATTCCCGAGCAAGCTGCATGAACTCCTCGCGGAACAGTACCTCCCGGCTGGTATCCCAGCCGCAGAAAAGGGTGATTTCCCGATCGGTCGATTCGTCCACAATACTGCGAACCATGGAGCGCAGAGGGGTAACGCTCATACCGCCGCTGATGCCCACGATTTTCTGTGGCGTTTGGGGGCAAATACAAAATTCTCCCAGCGGGTGGGAAGCCATGACAGTATCCCCCACGGTAATATGCCTGCCAAGCCAACGGGAGGTAAAGCTGCCACCCACATGGATAAACAGGTCATAGTACCCCCCTTGTGCAGCCTCCTTGGGGGAGGAGGCGATGGAATAGGGGCGGACGGCCGTGGCCCCATCGATCTCATAGTACAGGCAGAGAAACTGACCGGGCAGGAAAGGCGCCGGTGCCCCTTGGGCAGCGGTAAAGCGGTAGCGGTTGACATACGGGGCAACGGTTTCAATCTCCGCTACGCGCAGAAGCTGTTTAGTGTGCTCCATACTGCTCCTCCCACCGCACAAAGGCCTCCAACGCCGTGAGAATCTCGTTGCTCTCCCCCTGCATGGCAAGGCGGTCGCCGTCCACATAGTCGGCAACACTTTCGGCTACATCGCTTTCGTAGGGGGCTATATTGTTCAGGATAGAGGCTGTGGCGATTCCACGCAGACGGCCAATGGTATACAAGGCGGCTGTTTCCATATCTGCCCCCAGAATCCCCCTGTCAGACCATGTGCGGCAAATTTCCGATTCTCTATCCGTATAAAAGCTGTCGTGGCTGCGTACAAGGCCGCAACAATGGCCAAAGCCCTGCTCCTGCGCCGCCTGACAGCAGCACGCCAGCAGCCGATGGTCTGCCACGGCCGGGTAGCTTAGGGGTAGATAAGCTGCCGATGCGCCGTCATCCCGCACAGCGCCTTCAGCCAAAACTAGTTGGCCGGGGGCAATATCATGCTGCAATGCGCCACAGCTGCCAATGCGGATGGCACATTGGACACCGCAGCCATGCAACTCCTCCAAGGCGATGCCCATGGAAGCTCCGCCGATGCCGGTGGAGACTGCCAGCACCTGTACTCCTTTATAGGTGCCGCTGATGCTGCGGAACTCACGGTTATATGCCAGTTCCGTCACGTTTTCCAGATGCCGGGCAATATGGTCGATACGAGCCGGATCTCCGGGCAGCAGGGCATAGGGGATATTCAAAGATACATCCAAACGGATATGGGCTTGCAAAGTTCCCATTTGAAATTCCTCGCTTTGCGTATGTTACGGTCAGTCCTGGTTCAGGAACTGCATCAGTTCAATGTGGACACCATCGGGATCCAGGGCATGAACCCAGGTGATGTTCAACTCAGGAACCACCATCACCTCGCTGGCCATCTTATAGCCGGCCTCCTCCAGATAGGCCACCATGGCCTGCAGGTCGTAGACCTCAAAGGAGATGTGCCCCACGCCAATGTGGTTGGGTTCCAGCGGGGCATCGGTACCGGGCTGGTCCAGGAACTGGATCAGCTCCACCTCGGCACCGTAACCCACCAGCTGCGCCAGCTCCAGCTTGCAGCCGGGCACACACATGCCCACATCACACTGCTCGGCAGTTTCAATCCAGCGCATTTTCAGATCCATTTTCAGGGTGTCCTGATAAAAACGCAGAGAACGATCCAGATCCTTTACGACGAAACCGGAGTGATGCATCTTTTTAATGCAGTTGGTTACTTCAAAGCTCATAATGATATACTCCTTCCATTGTGTAGAACCGTTTTATTTATCAGCCTGCAATTTGCGGGCCTTGGCCTGCTTGCGGGCCGAAACGATGACCAGCCCGATGACGGTAACAAGATAAGGTATCATGGCCACCAAGTCGGCCTTGAGGTTCATGGTGGCCAGGGTGATGGAGGCGGCGTTGGCTGTGCCGAAGCCCAGAGAGGCCAGCAGGGTAGAAAGGCAATGGCCGTCTGCCAGCGTGGCGGCGGCAATGCCAATGTAGCCGCGCCCCGCCATCATATCGCGGGCAAAATAAGACAGGTAGCCCATGGACATGAATGCGCCGCCCAGGGAGGCAAACAAGCCGGAAAGCAGCAGAGCCTCAAACTTGACGCGGCGAACGCTGATGCCTACCGAGGCGGCAGCATTGGGGTTGAAACCCACGGCGCGAATCCGCAACCCCAGACGGCTGCGGAACACCAGTACCCAGCACAGAAACACCGCAACAAGAGCCAGATAGGTGAGGATATTGTGTCCGGACAGCACGGGCCCTAGTACAGGGATATGCCGAATCAGAGGCAGCTCCACGTTGGGCAGGTTGATGCTTGGCAGCAGGCGGCTTGTGCCCTTATCGCCGCATGCCAGATACAGCAGGTACACCGTGCCGCCGGAAGCCATGGTGTTCAGGGCCAGCCCGGTGATGATGAGGTCGGAATCCTTATAAAGGTGCAGCCAGGCAAAGAGCAAAGACATGAGAAGCCCGCCCAGAACAGCCCCCAGAAGTCCGGCCCAGCAGTTTTGCAGCCAGGCGCTAAACATAACCGCCAGCAGCGAAGCGGTCAGCATAATGCCCTCCAGGGCCATATTGATGGCCCCTGCATGGCTGGCGATAAGCGCCCCCAGTGCACAGAAGATGATGGGGGTGGACATACGAATTACCGAAAACAGAAAAGCTATGAGATAATCGGAAGTCAGAAATTGTGACATGGGTTATACCTCCTTGTTCTGCTGTGCCAGCCGCACTACGGCACGCTTGCGGAAGGAATCTAAGAACAGCGTGGCAGCAACCAGCAGGATAATGATGGCCTGAATGACCATAACGAACTCGGAGGGAACATCGGTGGTAGTACCCACGATGTTGGCACCGATCTGGAGATAGGCAAACAGCAGTGCCACAAAGGGAATGGCCACAGGGTTGTTGCGGGCCAGTACGGTAATCATCAGTCCGCTGAATCCATAACCGGTCTGGGCTGTCCACAGAAAGCGGTCGTATTTGCCCAAAATTTCTACGGCACCGCCAATGCCGCCCATGGCACCGCCCATAACCTGCGCCAGCAGCATAGCACTGGTTACGTTAATGCCGATGTACCGTGCAAAGCTGTGGTTCTGACCTGTTACCTTGATTTCAAAGCCCTTGGTGGTACGGTTGAGGAACCACCAGGTAAAGATTGTGGCCAGAATCACGATAAAGATGCCGGCATGAAGACTTGTTCCCTTTAGCAGCACAGGCAGCTTGGCGTTTTCTGCCAGGCGCTTAGAACCCAGATAGGTCACGGTGGTGTCGCGCATCCAGTAGCGCAGCACATAGGTTGAGGCATAGGTTAGTACATAGTTGAGCATAATGGTGACAACCACCACGTTGGCGTGCCACTTGATGTTCAGCAGTGCCGGAATGGCACCGCAGACACCGCCTACCACCGCACCGGCCAGAATGCAGACCAGCGGGAAAAGCACAGGAGGAAAATCGGCAGGGAGGGCCGTGGAGGCAAGCCATGCCGTTACAGCACCGGAAAGCATGAAACCGCCTTCTACAATGAGGTTGAACTCTCCCGCACGGAGCATAAAGCACATGCCCAGCGAGGTAAACAGCAACGGTATGGCCAGTTCAATGATGTTGAAGAAACGGCGCGGGCTCTGGAACGGCCCCAGAATAAAGGTGCTGATAGCATCGAGGGGATCCTTGCTGACAAAGAGCAGAAACACCAGCGCCAGCGCAAAGCCAATGAGCACGGCAGCTGCGATGCGGATCAGTTCAAAGTGCTTGATGACAAATTGAGAAGACTTTTTCATTGCAGCGCCTCCTGTATTTCCTCGGCGGTCATTTTACGGACACCCAGCATATACTCGCCCAGCATCAGGTCGTTTACCTCACGGGAGTCGGGAAAGTATGCGGTGATTTCGCCGCCAAACATAACGATCAGACTATCGCTCAGCTGCAAAAGCTCGGTAAGGTCTGCAGAAACAAGCAGCACGGCTGCATCCTGCTCTCGGGCAAGGCGCACCAGCTGTTGGTGGATAAACTCTGAGGAGCCAACGTCAATACCTCGGGTGGGCTGGTTCGCTACAATGACCCGTGCCCCGCTGGTAAACTCTCGGGCGGCGATCATTTTCTGGATATTGCCGCCGGAAAGCATACCGGACATACTTGCGGTGCCGGGGCATACCACATCAAAGGTCTTGACCAGCTCCTCCACATCATGGCGAATGGCCTTGACATCCAGCCGGATGCCATGGGAATACTTTCCGCTGTAATAGCGGTCGGCAATGATATTGTCGGTGACACTCATGGTGGGGGCACAACCGTAGGTCATGCGGTCCTCGGAGATGTTGCTGATGCCCATCTGCCGAATCTGACGCACGCTTTTACCTTTGACACTTTCGCCCTCCAGGGTGATTTCACCTCGTGTAAAGCTGCGCAGACCGGTAAGAATTTCGCTTAGCTCTTTTTGACCATTGCCCTCCACACCGGCAACGCCCAGAATACGGCCCCGATAAAGGGAAAAGGATACGCTTTGCAGAAGTTGCTTTCCGCTGACGCTGTTGTAATACAGGTTCTCGACCCGCAGGGCCTCTCGCTTTTCTCCGGCAGGAGCACCTTTTTCCACTTCCAGCGAAACATCGCGGCCTACCATCATGTTGGAAAGTTCCTGCTCGGTGTAATCGTTGACGTTGCCCACTGCCACTGTGCGGCCTCGGCGCAAAATGGTAAAGCTGTCGCACAACTCCTTGACTTCATTGAGTTTGTGGGAGATAAAGACGATGGTATGTCCCATATCCCGCAGCTTTTTCAATTCCACAAAGAGTTCGGTAACCTCTTGGGGAGTCAGCACGGCAGTAGGCTCGTCTAAAATCAGGATCTCGGCACCCCGAAGCAGCGCTTTCATGATTTCAATCTTCTGCTTCACCCCCACAGAGCACTCTGCCACGGTAGCCCTGGGATCTACCTCAAAGTTGTATTTTTTCGCGATGTCCTGTGTAATGCGGACGGCCTCCTCCATGTCAAAAAGCCTGCGGCGCAGCGGCTCCATGCCCAGCACCAGGTTTTCGGCAACGGTCAGTTCATCCACCAGCATAAAATGCTGGTGAACCATGCCCACACCGTGACGAATCGCATCCAAGGAGTCCTTAAAGCGGATGGGCTGACCCTTCAGCACAATTTGCCCCTCGGTTGGTTCCAAAAAGCCGAAAAGCACTTTCATCAGGGTGGTTTTTCCGGCGCCGTTTTCTCCAAGCAGCGCATGAATGGAGCCACGCTCGCAGGCAAGCCGTACATCGCGGTTGGCGGCAAAGCCGTTGGGATAGATGACGGTGATGTTGTCCATCAGTAAAATCTGTTCTGCCATATTGACCTCCGGTGGTACGGGATAAAGGAAAGCCGGAGGGGAAGGGTTCTTCCCGCCCCGGCGTTTCCGTTAAGTATGCGTGGTTATTTTACGGTTACAGAGTTCTTCAGTTCCAGATACTGCTCCTCGGTCATATCAAAGTAGGAGGGGCAGGTGACCTCGCCGTTGGTTACGGCTTCTACCAGGGCGTCCATGTCGGCACGAATCTCTGCAGGAACCTGTTTCTCGTAGATAGAGTTCTCGATGATCTTGCATCCGCCATCGGCAACGCCATAGATCTCTACACCGCCCCAGTTGATGTCGTCGGCACCTTCCAGAACGCGCTTGACCCAGCTGTAAGAGATGTTGCCCCAATCCTTGTAGGCAGAAGTGATGATGCAGTCAGCCTGAGCGTCGTCCACACCAATGAACTGAGCAGCCAGGTCGGTATCGCAGCCGATGCCCCATACGCCGGATTCCTTGCAGGCTTCCAGAGTGCCAAAGGAGGAGGCAGCGCCTACGGCATAGATGACATCGCAGCCCTGACGAATCTGGGCCAGAGCGGTCTCCTTGGCGGCAGCCTGGTCAACGAAGTCGCCGGAGGCAGAAACCGCTACCTGAGCATTGGGGTTGGCGTACTGAGCGCCGCTGATGTAGCCGGTGATAAAGTCGCTGAGGGTGGGGTATTCAACGCCAACCACAATGCCGACCTTGCCGGTCTTGCTCATCCGCATAGCCAGATAGCCGGTGAGGAAGGAAACTTCGTTCTGGGCGCAGAGAACGCCCACAAAGTTGTCCAGCTTGTCAATGCCATCTTGAGACAGGGCGGTATCCAGAACCATGAACTTGATGTCGGGATAGTTGGGGGCGGCGGAAACCACTTCATCGATCATGCCGTTGTTGGCAGAGGTGAAAATCATAGCGGGTTCCTGGTCGCAGGCGTCCAGAAGAGTGGCTGCGTAAGCAGAGGGATCGGTCGGCAACTCTATGTACTGGCCGTCCACGGGCAGTTCGTCAACAATGCGCCGGAACCCCTCATAGGTGGAATCGGCGATACCGGCATCACCCAGAGTGCCGCCGATATAAATCACCTTGGTAAGCTCGGTGTCCTGCTTGCCCTGCGTATTCTGGCTGCCGGAAGTCTGGGCGCTGCCGCCGCAGGCTGCCAGAGAGAAGGCCATTATCAGAGCCAGTGCTACGGAAATAAGATTTTTCATTTGTCATTCTCCTTTTTATTGAATGTTCTTTTTATTGCAAGCGTTCACGCTGCATAACCATAAATAATGCGTGGAAGGAGCCATTCTTTTACTTGTCAGCCCCTGAACAAGATGCTATACTGAAAATAAACGTTTTGCGACTGTTTGGTCCGAAGGAGGGTGTTATGGCCGTTGACATTTTGGAGCTGGCGCAGACAGCTCCGCCGGAGATCCGGCAAAAATTCCAGCAGCGGGAGTATTCGGAAGGGGACTGCATCATCTCCCCTGCTGCCATGCCGACCTGCTGCCTTTATATTGTGCTGTCCGGCCTGCTTGAGGTGCAAAAGGAATCCGGCGGCGGCAACGCTATTGTGGTAAACACCTTTTCCGCAGGAGATGTGTTTGGCGAGGTAGAGATATTCTCCCCGGAATACAAGCCCTATGCGGTGCGGGTCAAAACAGCCTGCCGTATTCTGGTTCTGGACAAGGAGACCGTGTTCCAATGGATGCGGGAGGTGTTTGACTTTGACCTGTTCCTCTGCGAAATGCTCACCCGCCGAATGTACCTGACCTCGGATTCCATGTCCCGCATTGCCCTTTTGCCCATTCGCGAACGGGTACTGGGGTGCATCTGGAGCTATTACAGCAGGGGACAGCTTTCCCGCCTGACAAAAGAGGAACTGGTTTCCCAGGTGCGGGCGCCCTTGCGAAGCGTCAATCGTGTGGTTCGGAGCTGCATACAACAGGGCATCATCGACTACCGAAAAAAGTGCTTTGTGGTTAAGAATGCTCATGCATTGGAGCTGTTTGCCAGCAATTACGACTTGTAACGTTTTCTTCTGATTGAAAAATAACACAGTCTCCGGCAAAAGAAAAGGTCATATGACCAATCTCGCCAATTTATCTCTAAAGTATAAATTACCATGTTATATTTTGTGCAAATTTGCCATATATTTTGAAGTTTTTCCACGGACGCCATAACCAGTGTCTGCCTGAATTTTTTGAAATACAGGCAGATTTAAGATCTCTTTATGCAAACCGCCGCAATCTGATCACCATTTTTGCCATTGCGCTGACAACGCTGCTGTTTACGTCCATGTTCACCATTGTCTTGTCGTTGAACGCCAGTTATGAAACCTACCAGTTTCGGCAGGTAGGCGGCTATGCACATGGCACCTTTAAGGCAACCTCTCGCCCTGCTATTGCTGCCACACGTGATAACATGGACGAGTATGATACTATTTTCGTCGGATTCCCTATCTGGTGGTATGTTGCTCCCACCATTATTAATACATTTCTGGAAAGCTACAACTTAAAAGGTAAGACCATCATCCCCTTTGCCACCTCCGGCGGCAGCGGCATGGGTAAGACCAATGAAAAACTTGCGCCGAGCTGCCCCGGTGCAAAGTTATTACATGGTAAGGTGTTCAACTCCTACTCCAGCAAAGCCGATTTTTCTGCATGGGTAGAAACGCTGAGCCTATAACTTTCACATTCCTGCGGAATGAAACACCCGCCTGATTGAGAAGATGATCAGCCCCTTGTCAAGTAGACAAGCGAAATAACTAAAGTAAGTCCATAAATATCCGTCATATCCAGAGAATGTGGCGGATATTTGCTTTTGTGAATTTGTGACGTTGAAATTCGGTTCACGAGACAGCTGTTAATATCGGGAAGGGAAAGCAGCCTTGCTGGACAGGCTCTTATTCAAGCGGTTCATCCATTCGAATTCTCTCCTGAATATGGGGCGGAATCTCAACTGAATGTCTACGCACAAAATCACAGGTTTTGGCTATCTGGCTCCACATAAATGTGTTTGCAGCCGAACGCCTACGGCTTATCGGGAGTTGCTTCGCAACTATAAAACGCAGGAGGATCAAGCTATGGCTCGACCCAAAAAGGACGTCATTTATTATGCGCTTACCCTATTACCCATGCCTGGAGCACATACAGCAACAGCCTGCCTGCAACTTGCTATATGTCAAGCAACAGGAAGGCTGTTATATTATTTTAGTCTACAAGATTTCACTAATAATTGAATCACTTTTTCTTTACCATGCAGCGTTTCTTAAAGAACGAAAGCATTGATTATTCTAAAGTAAAATACCGCCAAGCAGTTTTTCCCAACTGCTTGGCGGTATTTTCTTAGATGATATTTGTTTTTATGTAAGCGCTCAAACGGATGGTTACAGAGAGCCTTTGCTCTCCGGATCATAAATAATCCAAACCGATATATTGGAGACGAATTCGTTTGTCAGCCCATATCGGCGGCAAGAGCCTGGTCGATGAGCTTTTGCAGCGTCTCCGCCTGTTTCTTTTCCGTGATAGCGCCTACGATGGGCTCGCCCACGATGTTGCCGCTGCGGTCAACCACATAGGTGGTGGGATATGCAAAGATGTTGCCAGTGAACTTTCCCGCTTCTCCGTCGGAATCGAAATACACGTTCTGATAGGTGGCGCCCTTCTTGGTCAGTACGTCCTTCGCCTCGGAGATCGCTGTCTCGTCGCCGTCCAGCGTAAAGGTGTTGACGCCGATGAGGGTGCCGCCCTTCTCCGCAAGCTTCTTGTTCAGCGCGTCCAGATCGGCAAGCTCGCCCACGCAGGGATTGCAGGTGGTGAACCAGAAATTCACTACGGTGACGGCGTTGCCGGAGAACAGCTCGTCACTCTTCACCGGGTTCCCATCCAGATCCTTGCCCTCAAAGGCAGGGAATTTCTGCACACTGCCGTCATCAGGCGGCGTGGTCATGTCGCTGCCCGCAGGCACGCTCATAGCGCCATCGGTAGATTGCTGTGCCGCATCGGGGTACTTTTCCTCAATCATGGTCAGCTTGTTTTCGATGTCGCGAATCGTCTCCGCTTTTTCCTGAAGCAGTTTCAGCTCATCTGCCGTAAACTGATCCTTGGCGGATTCAATTGTACTGAGCAGGAAATCACCGTAGTTTTTGCCGTTCTCCTGCATGGTCATGCCCTTGTCGGCTGCCATGAATACCTTTTCCCAAAGTTCGGTGTTCTCCGAGAGAATGTCATTTTCCTGCGCCATCAGATCGTTGTACATGGCAGCCGCTTCCTCGGCATTCTTCGGTTCGCTGCTCGTTCCGTCCGTTTTGTCTGCGCCCTTTGCTCCGCAGGCAGCCAAAGACAGCGCAATCAGGGCGATAAGCAGCAGCGCCAGCAATCGGCCGGCAGGTTTCGTTCGATTCATCTTCATCTTTTTATTTCTCCTTGTTATCATTGTTTTTCTGCGGCATTGCAGCCGCCTTGGTTTTATCTTTACCGTCTCCAAAGCCGTAGCGGAAGCTGACGGCGCTGGTAGGACAGGCGCGGACGCACATCCCGCAACGGATGCACTCGGCATGATTGGGCGTCTTTGTCACGTCCACATCCATTTTGCAGGCCTTGGCGCATTTCCCGCAGGAGACGCATTTGCTCCTGTCTACCTTCATCTGGAACAGGGATACCCTGTTGAACAGCGCGTAAAGCGCACCCAGCGGGCACAGCCACTTGCAGAAGGGGCGGTAGAATACCACGCTCAGCACGATCACCGCCAGCAGGATGCAGAATTTCCATGTAAACAGGCTCCCCAGCGCCGCCCGGATGCCGGAATTGGCAAGGGACAGCGGGATGGCCCCCTCCAGCACGCCCTGTGGGCAGAGGTATTTACAGAAGAACGGGTCACCCATGCCTACATCATTCACAAGGAACGCCGGCAGCAGGAAGACCATCACCAGCAGCACAGCGTATTTCAGATATGTCAGCGGCTTCAGCCTCTTTGTGGAAAGCTTCTTAGTGGGGATTTTATGCAGCAGTTCCTGAAACCAGCCGAAGGGACACAGAAAACCGCAGATAAAGCGTCCCAGCAAGACTCCCAGCAAAATAAGGAAACCTGTGATATAATAGGAAAAGCTGAACTTGGAAGACCCCACCACCGCCTGAAACGCACCGATGGGACAGGCACCGGAGGCCGCTGGGCAGGAGTAGCAGTTCAGCCCCGGCACGCAGACGTTTTTCCCCGCGCCCTGATACAGCCCGCCTTTAAGGAAGTTCGGCAGGTGCAGGTTGGTCAATAAGGCTGCCCCCGCCTGTATCCAGCCCCGGAAGCGGGACAGAAGTTGTGACGCGCCCGAAAATTTCTTACCCAATGCCCACACACTCCAGACATAATTTGATCGCTTTGCTCAGCACCGTCGCCGTCTCGCCGCGCCATACGCCGAAACACAGCATGGCGATGCCCACAACCAGCAGCACGGCCTGCACCGCCGCCTTTTTTACATGGCTCAATTCCATCACCCTTTCACTTTTTCTGCCACTATCATAGCACAAGAGAGTTAAAGTCACTGTTAAGAACGAAAATTTAACGCAAACCTTATCTGGTTTTGCTATAATTATAATAACATGAAAATGAATAAAAAAGGAGGGCTCTCATGCACCTTTTAGTAATTGAAGACGAACGCGCCCTGTGCGAAACCATTGTCCGCAGCCTGCGGCGCCAAGCGTACAGCGTGGACTGCTGCTACGACGGGGAAAAGGCGTTGGAGCTTCTGGGCGTGGAGCGCTACGATCTGGTGCTGCTGGATCTGAACCTGCCGGGGAAGGACGGCATGACAGTGCTGCGCACCCTGCGGCAGACCGACCGGGAGACAAAGGTACTGATCCTCTCTGCCCGGGGTGAGGTGGAGGACAAGGTGGAGGGGTTAGATGCCGGAGCCAATGACTATCTGGCAAAGCCCTTTCATCTTGCCGAGCTGGAGGCTCGCATTCGCAGCCTGACCCTGCGGCAGTTCACCCAGCAGGATGTGCTGCTGACCTGCGGCGGCCTGACCTTTGACACACGCTCCCGTACCGCCGCCGTCAACGGGCAGACGCTGACGCTCACCCGCAAGGAAACAGGGATACTCGAATACCTGATGGTGCATCAGGGGCGACCCGTGAGTCAGGAGGAACTGATGGATCACGTTTGGGACAACAGCGTGGACAGCTTCAGCAATTCCATTCGCGTCCACATCTCCGCCCTGCGCAAAAAGCTCCGCGCCGCGCTGGGCTATGACCCCATCCGCAACCGCATCGGCGAGGGCTATCTGATGGGAGGCGAGGAAG
>OJQC01000391.1_pt1 | contig 13064 bp, 8 predicted proteins | sample 1598721 | NCBI WGS metagenome assembly OJQC01 (sample SAMN03922502, study PRJEB24848) | human gut metagenome | isolation source: stool sample | host: Homo sapiens | place: Germany | collected 2011-11
GCGGCGAAGAATATTCCCCCAGCTATCGCAGATGCCCGTTCTGCGAGGAGGGAGACCATCCCCGTAAGATCAAGTACAACTCCAGCAAACAGAGCGGCGGCCGGCGCGTTTCGGATAAAAAGCAGACGCAGTCCGTCCGCGGTGCGATGGCGGCGGTGCTCGTCGTCGTACTGCTGCTTCTGAGCTGGTCGCTCTTTGGTGACAAGATCGTCGCAAAGATCACGCCCGCCGACGACGACAATCCCCCCGGCGTGCAGGACGATGTCAATACGCCCGACGACAGCAATACGAACACGGACGATCCGAACGCGAACAACGGCGACACCACTGACCCGAACACCGGTGATGAGCCGAACGCAAATGATCCCGCAAACGGCAGCGACACAACTGCCACCAATCCCGGCACCACGACAACCCCGTCCACCCCGACGGTGGATGCCTCAGCCCTGAGCATCAAGACGAACGTCGGCACGACGCTGCCCAAGGACGGAAACGGCAACTTTGACTGCACGATCAAGTCGAGCGAGACCATCCGCCTGAGCGTTTCCGGCACGGACGCGGCCGCGACCTGGGCGGTGGCGGACGCAAGCGTCCTGTCCATCTCGGCGGACGGCTTGATCACGCCTGCCAAGGTGGGTACCACGACTGTGACGGCCACCGTTGGCGGCGCGGTGCTGACCATCACGGTGCGCATCAAGTAAAGAGAAAAAGAACGGCCGGGGGCCGTTCTTTTTTTACGCAAAAAGGGGCGGCTTTCCTTGCAAGCACTGCCCGCCTGTGCTACAATTACCTTGAAAAAGTATTTGCAGGAGCTATCGACCATATGACGACCCGTGAATTTCAGCAGAAAAAGCCGCTTTCCATTCTCTTCACCTACTTCAAGCCGCACCGCGGCCTGTTTATCCTGGACCTTGTCTGCGCGACGGTCGTTGCGCTCATCGATCTCGCCTTCCCGCTCGTGACGCGCAAGTCGATGTACGACCTTTTGCCGAATCAGCAGTACCGCACGTTTTTTATCGTGATGGGCGTGATGATGGCGGCGTTCATTGTGCGCGCGCTTTTATACTATGTCATTTCCTACTGGGGACACACATTCGGCATTCTGGTGGAGGCGGACATCCGCCGCGACCTTTTCACGCACGTGCAGGAGCTGGACGTCAGCTTCTTTGACCACAACCGCACGGGCCAGCTCATGAGCAGGCTGACGAGCGATCTCTTCGAGATCACGGAGCTCGCCCACCACGGCCCCGAGGACCTGCTCATTTCGACGCTGACGATCGTCGGCGCGCTCGCCATCCTGTTTTCCATCGAGTGGCGGCTCGCGCTGGTCGTGGCGTGCATCCTGCCGGTGTTCATCGCGGTCATCATGTCGCGCCGCAGCAAGATGACGGCAGCCTCGCGCGGCGAGAAGCAGAAGACTGCCGCCATCAACGTCGGCATCGAGTCGTCGCTCTCCGGCATTCGCACGGCGCGCGCCTTTGCCAACGAGGAAGAGGAGATCGACAAATTCAACGCGGCGAACGAGGAATTCAAGGTCTCCAAGCGCAAATTCCACCACGAGATGGGTGTGTTCAACGCGACGATGGAGTTTTTTATGACGCTGCTCTCCGCCGCCGTCATCACGGTGGGCGGCTATCTCATGATGCGCGGCGAGATGAACTACATTGACCTCATCACGTTTTCCCTTTACATCGCAACGTTCATCAACCCCGTGCGAAAGCTCGCGAATTTCTCTGAGATTTTTGCTCGTGGCTTTGCAGGTCTTGAGCGCTTCACGGCGCTCATGCGCGTCGAGCCCGCGCTCAAGGACGCACCGGACGCGAAGGAGCTCGAACACTGCCGCGGCGAGATCGACGTCGACCATGTGAGCTTTTCTTACGAGGGCGAGGAGAATGAAGGCGTGCTCCACGACGTGAGCGTGCATATAAGGCCTGGCGAGATGCTCGCCGTCGTCGGCCCCTCCGGCGGAGGCAAGTCGACGCTCTGCCAGCTCATCCCGCGCTTTTACGAGGTGAGCGAGGGCGCGATCCGCATCGACGGGGAAGATGTGCGCTCTCTTACGCAGTCGTCCCTTCACCGCGCCATCGGCATCGTGCAGCAGGATGTGTTCCTCTTTGCCGACACGGTGCGCGAGAATATCCGCTATGGCCGCCCCGACGCGACGGACGAGGAGATCGTCGAAGCGGCGAAGCGCGCGGAGATTTACGATGATATCATGGCCATGCCGCACGGCTTCGACACCTATGTCGGCGAGCGCGGCACGATGCTCTCCGGCGGACAGAAGCAGCGCGTGTCCATCGCGCGCATCTTCCTCAAAAACCCGCCCATCCTCATTCTGGACGAGGCGACGAGCGCGCTCGACAGCGTGACGGAGGTCAAAATTCAGCACGCTTTCGACGAGCTCGCGCGTGGGCGCACGACGCTTGTGATCGCGCACCGCCTCTCGACCATCCGCTCGGCGGACCGCATCCTCGTCGTCGAGAATGGCCGCATCGCCGAGCAGGGCAGCCACGAGGCGCTGCTCGCGCAAAACGGCGAGTATGCGTCCCTCTGGCGCACGCAGAATGGGAAAGCATGATGGACAGACGGCAGCTTTTGGATCGCGCCGCGCGCAATGGCGATGAGCGCGTGCTGCTGGCGCACATTCTGGACAAGTGTGAGCAGAGCAGAAACCGCAATATCCCGTCGGCGACAGACTTTTTGAGCCCCGCTGAGCAGCGCAGCGCGCAGGACCTACTGCACGCCGCCGCCATTCATGACGGCTGCGCCTTCTGCGGTGGATTTGAGCGCGCGGAGCGGAGAATGCTCCTCTTTCTGCCCGACTGGCAGGAGGAGGCCGACGAGAGCGAGTACATGACGGCGCTCCGCTGCACGTATCGCAAGGAAGATACGCTGACGCACCGCGACTTTCTCGGCTCGCTGATGGCGCAGGGCGTCACGCGCGAAAAGCTCGGCGACATTTTGGTGTCGGAGGGCTCGTGCGATTTGATCGTCTCGCGCGATATCGCGCCGTATCTGCTGCAAAACGTGACGAGCGCGGGGCGCGTGAAGCTCTCGGTCAGCGAGATCAAGCTTTCAGACTTGAGCGTCCCCGAGCTCAAGGTCAAGGAGATTCGCGACACGGTCTCGACGCTGCGGCTCGACGCCGTGGCGGCGAGCGGCTTTTCGATGAGCCGCGGCAAGGCGCAGGAGCTCATTTCCTCGGGCCGCGTGCAGCTTAACCACCGCGAAACGCTCAAGAGCGACGCCCCCGTCGCGCAGGGGGATGTGATCTCCGCCCGCGGCCTCGGCAAGTTCGAGGTCGCCGAGGTCGGCGGTCTGAGTAAAAAAGGAAGAACGGCGCTGCTTCTGCGCCGATACCTGTAAGGAGAATCAAACAATGACGATGGATGAAAAGATCGCGCGCATCAACACGCTGGCGCACAAGGCCAAAGCTGAAGGCTTGACCGACGAGGAGAAGGAAGAGCAGGCGCAGCTGCGCCGCGACTACATTGACTCGGTGAAGGCAAACCTAAAATCCCAGCTCAATACGCTCTATGTGCTGGACGAAAAGACAGGTAAAAAGACGAAGATCGTCGACTTTGAGCGCGAGCGCGCCGCGAGAGCGGGCAAGAAAAAGGAGAACAGGTAAATGAGCAAGGATTTTGAATACGATCCCGAGACCGGTTCGTTCCGCTTTGACGAGAGCGGCGGAAAAACGAAGAAAAAGAACGATGTCGACGTCGGCGGCTGGATTTTGATCGCGGCGCTGTTTGCCTTCGGCCTGTGGCCCATCGGCCTCATCGCGCTCATCTCCAAGCTCTCGGACAAGCCGAAGAAGGTGAATTCCTCGCGCGGCGGCATGCGCACGTCCACAAGCCCGAATGCAAACGTTTCCTCGCGCAGCAAGGTGGAAAAGTCCGTGGTGAAGACGGCGAAGCAGATGAACCGCGCGCCGAAGACTTCCAACAAGACCGCGCGCACGCTGATGATCATCGGCGGCATTATCGCCTTGGCTGCCGGCAGCGGGCTGATCTCGAACATCGGCGAGATCATCGGCTACGGCTGGTATTCCTACATGGCCGAGTACATGCTGTCCGAGTGCGGCTTCCTCGCCGGCGGTATCGCGATGTTTGCTGCCGGTCAGCGCATGAAGCGCCGCAGTGCACGCATCGCGCGCTATCTCGCCGTGATGGGCGAGCGCGGCTACATCAGCGTGGAGGAGCTCTGCACCGTAACGGGCAAGAGCCGCAAAAAGATCGAGAGTGACCTTGACTACATGGTCGAAAAGGGTCTGCTCGGCACGGGCGCGTACTTAGACAGCGGCCGCGGCATCTTCTTCCGCAGCGCCGACGCCTTTGCCGACTACGCGAATGCGACCGCGAAAAAGGAAAACGTCACGCCCAAGGAGGCCAACGAGGGCTATGCGGGCGCACTGCGCGCCATCCGCTCGGCCAACGACCGCATCGCCGACCCCGTGCTGAGTGAGAAGATCGACCACCTCGAGACCGTTGCGGGCAAAATTTTCCGCGAGGTCGAGCAGCATCCCGAAAAGCAGCAGCAGGCCGCGACGTTCCTCAATTACTACCTGCCCACGACGCTCAAGCTGCTTGACAGCTACGCCAAGTTTGAAGAGGCGGGCATCGAGGGCGAGAATCTCTCCCGCGCGCAGGAGCGCATCGAAGAGACGATGGATGCCCTCATCAAGGGCTTTGACAAGCAGCTCGACGATTTGTACCGCAACGAGGCGATGGACATCGACAGCGATATCCGCGTGATGGAAAATATGCTCCGCCGCGACACGGCGAGCGTGGAGGAGGATTTCGGCCTCGGCGGCGCGGCAGTGCAGCGCGCACCGGATGAGGAATAAGGTGCTGCGCCGCTCTCATACGCTCTATGAGGAGAAAGGACAAGAGGCATGAAACAAACTGGCAGACGATTTGACGCCGCAGCCTTTTACGGCGGCACGAACAGCGAGACCTACCGCTATCTCGGCGCGCACCGCACGCGGCGGTCGGGGAAAGACGGCTACGTGTTCCGCGTGTGGGCGCCGAACGCCGCGCATGTGTCCGTTGTGGGCGATTTCTGCGGCTGGAACGGCTACGCCCACCCGATGGAAAAGAACGCGGACGGTTTCTGGGAGTGCTTTGTGCCGTCCCTCAAGCGCTACGATACCTACAAGTTCGCCGTGACGGCACAATCGGGCGAAACGGTCCTCAAGGCCGACCCCTACGCCTTCCACGCCGAGACCCGCCCCGGTACGGCCAGCAAGCTCTATGACCTCGGCGGCTACCGCTGGGGGGATGACGAATGGCGCGCGAGCCGCACAAAGGCACCCCTCGACCGCTCGCCGCTCAACATTTACGAGGTCCATCTCGGCTCATGGTGGCGGCGCGAGAACGGTGATTTTTACGATTACCGCACGCTTGCCCATGAGCTGGCAGACTATGTTCTGGATCTTGGCTACAACTGCGTCGAGCTCATGCCTGTCACCGAGTATCCGCTTGACGATTCCTGGGGCTATCAGTGCACCGGCTATTTCGCCGCAACGTCGCGCTACGGCACGCCCAGGGACTTTATGTACTTTGTCGACCATCTGCACCAAAAGGGCATTTCCGTCATTTTAGACTGGGTGCCGTCGCACTTCTGCAAGGACGCGCACGGTCTCATCGACTTTGACGGCACGCCCTGCTACGAATACGCCGACCCCAATAAGCGCGAGCACGAGGGCTGGGGAACGCGTGTGTTCGACTATGGCCGCGGCGAGGTGAAGAGCTTTCTCCTTTCCTCTGCTGCGTTCTGGCTGCGCGAGTTCCATGTGGACGGCCTGCGCGTGGACGCGGTCGCGTCGATGCTGTACCTCGACTATGGCCGCGAAAATGGCCGTTGGACGCCAAACATCAACGGCGGGCACGAGAATTTAGAGGCCATCGACTTCCTGCGCGCGCTCAACGAGACTGCGTTTTCCATCGACCCCAACGCATTGATGGTCGCGGAGGAGTCGACCGCGTGGCCGCTCGTCACACGGCCCGCCAAGGATGGCGGCCTCGGCTTCAACCTCAAGTGGAACATGGGCTGGATGAACGACATGTGCCACTATTTGAAGCTTGACCCCTGGTTCCGCCAGTTCCACCACAAGGACATCACGTTCTCGCTGATGTACGCCTTTTCGGAGAATTTCGTCCTGCCGATCTCGCACGACGAGGTCGTGCACATGAAGGGCTCGCTTCGCGGCAAGATGCCGGGCGACGACTGGCAGCAGCTGGCGGGGGTGCGCGCGTTTACGGCGTACCTGCTCGCCCATCCGGGGAAAAAGCTCACATTCATGGGCGCGGAGCTCGGCCAGTGGCACGAGTGGGATTTTGCCTCTCAGCTCGACTGGTATTTGCTCGAAAATAAAGAAAATCAGCAGACTCAGCGGTTTTTCAAGGACATCAACCGCTTTTACCTGTCGCAGAGCCCGCTTTGGGACATTGACTTTTCATGGGAGGGCTTTGAGTGGCTCGTCGCCGACGACAACCACAACAACGTCGTTGTCTTCGTCCGGCGCGACCGGAAAGGGCGCGAGCTCATCGCGGCGGTCAACTTCTCGCCCGTCGGACGCGCGGACTACCGCTTCGGCGTCCCGCCGAAAAAGATGTACCGCGAGGTGTTCACCACCGACTTTCCCGCATACGGCGGCACGGGCGACTGGCGCAACGAAGGAGAGCTTTTGACCGAGTCCATCCCCTCGCACGGCAAGCCCTGCTCGCTGTGCGTGACCATCCCGCCGCTCGGCGCGGTGTTCTTCGCGGGCAAGGGTGAATGGCAGGAGGAGAAAGAACCGACAAGTGAGCCGTCCGAGCTGTGACCGGACGAGAAGAAACAAGGAGGAGAGAACAAGCGTGAAGAAAGAATGTATCGCTATGCTGCTTGCCGGCGGGCAGGGCAGCCGGCTCTACGTGCTCACGGAGAATATGGCGAAGCCCGCCGTGCCGTTTGGCGGCAAGTTCCGCATCATTGACTTTCCGCTCTCAAACTGCGCCAACGCTGGCATCGACACCGTCGGCGTTCTGACGCAGTACCGCCCGCTGGAGCTCAACCGCTACATCGGCTCAGGCCAGCCGTGGGATCTCGACCGCGCGGACGGCGGCGTGCACATCCTGCCGCCGTATCAGAGCGCGGGCGGTGCGTCGTGGTATAAGGGCACGGCCAACGCCATCTTCCAGAACATCGGCTTTGTCGACATGTACGACCCCGAGTATGTGCTCATCCTCTCGGGCGACCACATCTACAAGATGAATTACGCCAAGATGCTCGCCCACCACAAAAAAGCGGGCGCGGACTGTACCATCTCCGTTATGGAGGTGCCCTGGGAGGATGCGCCGCGCTTTGGCATCATGAACGTGGACGAAAACGACACGATCACGGAATTCGAGGAAAAGCCCGCGCATCCTAAGAGCAACCTCGCGTCGATGGGCATTTACGTCTTCACGTGGAAAAAGCTGCGTGAGTACCTCATCGAGGACGAGAGCGACGAGGCGAGCAGCAACGACTTCGGCAAAAACATCATCCCCAAGATGCTGCAAAACGGGGAAAAGATGGCGGCGTACCGCTTCTCCGGCTACTGGAAGGACGTTGGCACGCTCGACTCTCTTTGGGATGCGAACATGGATATGCTCGCGACCGGCAGCGGACTTGACTTACTCGAAAAGGACTGGCCAATCTACGGCCGCTCCGTCTCTGCGCCGCCGGCGTATCTGGGGCAGAACGCGCACGTGGAGCACAGCGTCGTCGCGCGCGGCTGCACGGTCGAGGGGGAGGCGGAGAACTCCGTCCTCTCTGAGCGCTGCACGGTGGAGGAGGGCGCAAGCGTCCAGTACTCCATCCTGATGCCCGGCGCGGTCGTCAAAAAGGACGCGCGCGTCTCCTACGCCATCATCGGCGAGAACGGCGTCGTCGGCGAGCACGCCTTTGTCGGCGCGCCGCCCGAGGCGGTGCCGCCGGAGCAGTGGGGCATCACGGTGCTCGGCCCCGGCGCGGCGGTCGCGGATGACTATGTGCTGCCTGCCAACCGCATGCGCAGCGTGGACGGAAAGGAGACGGTACGATGAACGGACTGCACGGCATCATCTTTGCCTATGAAAAGGCTCCCGGCCTTCGCGAGCTGACCGAAGCGCGCATGCCCGGCTCTGTGCCGTTCGGCGGGCGCTACCGCGTGGTCGACTTCATGCTCTCCAACATGGCGGGCGCGGGCATCACAGACGTCGGCGTTGTGCTGCACGGCAACTATCAAAGCCTGCTCGACCACATCGGCAGCGGCAAGACGTGGGACATGGCGCGCAAGAACGGCGGTCTCAAGCTGCTGCCGCCCTTTGCCGACGCGCGCAAGTTCGGCGTGGAGGAATTCCGCGGCAAGATGGAGGCGCTCTCGGGCGTGCGGTCGTACCTGCACGAGATCCGGCAGAAGTACGTCGTCCTGTCCGACAGCGACCTTATCATCAATCTGCCGCTGCAGAAGGTGCTGGACGCGCACATCGAAAGCGGCGCGGACATCACCTGTGTCTGCACCGAGAGCGGCCAGTTTGTGGAAAACGCCACGTATTTCACCGTCAACGAGGCGGGCCGCATCACCGAGACGCGCTGCGCGCCGCACAAGGCGAGCGGCTGCCGCAGCCTGGAGATATACCTTCTGAGCCGCGACCTTCTTATTTCCCTTGTGGACGAGTGCGCCGCGCAGGACAAATACAGCTTTCGCAGCGATGTGCTCTGCGCCATGGGCGACAAGCTCGACCTGCGCGCTTTCCTGTGGGACGGCTTTGCCGCGCAGCTGCGCACGGTGCAGGAATACTATGAGCGCAGCATGCAGCTCTTAGACCCCGCCATCCGCTCCGAGCTCCTGTGTGCCGAGCGGCCCATCCTCGCCAAGGAGGATGACGAGGCGGCGTCCTACATCGCGCCAGACTCGCGCTGTGTCAATTCGCTGATCGCCGACGGCTGCCAGATCGAGGGCAGCGTAGAGGGGAGCATCCTCTTCCCGGGCGTCAAGGTCGGCAAGGGGAGCCAAGTCAAAAACTGCATCCTCTTTAAGAATACCGTGGTGGAGGACGGCGTGACGCTCGGCTGCGTCATCGCCGACAAGGACGTCCACATCCGCCGCGGCGGCACACTCATCGGACACGAGAGCTACCCGCTCGCCGTGAGCAAGGGCAGCATTGTATAAAAGCAGCAAACAGAAGAAAGGAGCTTGCAGATGAACATTTTGTATGTGACGAGCGAGGCGGTCCCCTTTTGCAAGACGGGCGGCCTTGCCGACGTGGCCGGCAGCCTTCCACAGGCGCTCGCGGCAAACGGAGACCGCGTGAGCGTCATCCTGCCGCTTTACGAGCGCGTGAAGGACAAGTGGGGCGAGCAGCTCCACTTTGAAAAGTGGACGTTCGTGCGCCTTGCGTGGCGCAGTGTCTACTGCGGGCTCTTTTCGCTCGAGCGCGACGGCGTCACGTGGTATTTTGTCGACAATGAGACGTATTTCCGCCGCAGCGAGCTCTACGGCTACTATGACGACGGCGAGCGCTTTGGCTTTTTCTCCCGCGCGGTGACGGAACTGCTCAAGTCCCTGCCGCAAAAGCCCGACGTTGTCCACTGCAACGACTGGCAGAGCGCGCTTGTGCCCATCTACATCAGGGATGAAGCCGTGCGCGACGACTTTTATAAGGGAATCCGAACCGTCATTACGGTGCATAATATCGAATATCAGGGCCGCTACGGCAGCCGCACGGTCGAAGACCTGTTCGGCCTGGACCATGGCTGGTTCGACGGCGGCACGATCGAATTCGGCGGCGATGTGAACCTTTTAAAGGGCGCGATCGTCACGGCGGACGCCGTGACCGCCGTGAGCCCGACCTACGCGCAGGAGCTCAAGTACGCGTACTTTGCCCACGGGCTGGAAAATGTGATGAGCATGAACGCGCGCAAGCTCCACGGCGTGCTTAACGGCATCGACATGCAGCGCTATGACCCGTCGCGCGACAAGAGCCTCGCAGCGGCGTATTCGCCCGATGACCTTGCCGGAAAGAAGAAGGACAAGGCGGCGCTCCAGCGTGTGCTGGGATTGCAGGAACGGCCCGACACGCCGATCCTCGCGATGGTCTCGCGTCTCGTCTCGCACAAGGGGCTTGACCTTGTGTGCGAAACGCTCGACGCATTTATGGGCAAGGACGTACAGTTCGTCGTGCTCGGCAAGGGCGACGCGAAGTACGAGACGTTTTTTGAGTACGCCAAGCAGCGCTACGGCGGACGCATGGCCGTCTACCTCGGCTATTCCGAGCAGCTCGCCATGCAGATCTACGCGGGCGCAGACCTCTTCCTGATGCCCTCGAAGAGCGAGCCGTGCGGGCTCTCGCAGATGATCGCGATGCGCTACGGCGCGGTGCCCATCGTGCGCGAGACCGGCGGATTAAAGGACACTGTCCACGCGTATGAAGCCTGGAACGGACAGGGCAACGGCTTCACCTTTGCCAACTACAACGCTGGCGACATGTGCCACGTGATCTGCGAGGCCATTGACCTTTACCATGACAACAAGGGCGCCTACGCGATGCTCCAGCAGCGCGGCATGACCGCAGATTTCAGCTGGACGCGCTCGGCGCAGGAATACCGCAACATTTACGAATCCATCTGCCGATAAAGAAAAGGAAAACGATCTATGACCATTGACTCTGTGAAGAAAATGAAAGACGCGCTGTGCGAAAAGCTGAAGGTCAGCTTCGGCAGCACTGTGGAGGAGGCGAACGATGCGCAGATGATGCGCGCGAGCGCCCTTGTCCTGCGCGACGTGATGGCCGAGCGCAGCGTGGACACCATGCGCGAGACCCGCGAGGAACACCGCCGTCAGGTGCACTACCTGTCGATGGAATTTCTGATGGGCCGCAGCCTGATGAAAAACGCGTTCAATTTAGGCGTCGGCGAAATTCTGACCGAAGCGCTCGACGAGCTGGGCTTCCGCGCAGCGGACATCTTCGAAAGCGAGCCCGACGCGGGTCTCGGCAACGGCGGCCTCGGCCGCTTGGCCGCGTGCTATCTCGACTCGATGACGACGCTCGACATCCCCGCCGCGGGCTATTCCATCTGCTATGAGCTCGGCATTTTCCGCCAGCGCATCGTCGACGGCCAGCAGGTCGAGCTGCCGGACAACTGGAAGGACCTCGGCGGCGCGTGGCTGCTGCCCAAGCCGCAGGAGACCGAGACCGTCTGCTTCGGCGGCACGGTCCGCCAGTTCTGGGACGACGGGCGGCTGCATGTCGTGCCCGAGGGTGAGACCGAGGTGCTGGCTATCCCCTGCGATATGGAGATCGCGGGCTACGGCACGAAGCATGTCAACACGCTGCGCCTCTGGGACGCGAAGTCCCCCGTGCCGCTCGACATGTCGCTCTTTTCACAGGGCGAATATCTGCGCGCGCAGGAGCAGCACGCGATGGCCGAGACCATCGCGAAGGTTCTCTATCCCGAGGACAACCATCCCGAGGGGAAGAGCCTGCGCTTAAAGCAGCAGTATTTCTTCGTCTCCGCGACCGTGCAGTCCATCGTGCGCAAGCACATCGAGGTCTACGGTACGGCGGCGAACTTCCACGAAAAGAATGTCATCCAGATCAACGACACGCACCCTGCGCTCGTCATCCCCGAGCTCATGCGCATCCTGATGGATGATGCGGGCCTCGACTGGGACACGGCGTGGAACATCACGACGCACTCCGTCGCTTACACGAACCACACGGTGCTTTCCGAGGCGCTGGAGCGCTGGCCGCAGGAGCTGATGCAGTCGCTTCTGCCGCGCGTGTGGACGATCATCACCGAGATCGCGCGCCGCTATCAGGAAAAAATCGAAAACTACTACCACGACGAGGCCAAAACGCGCGAATTGGCTATCATCTGGGACGGCCAGGTCCGCATGGCAAACCTGTGCATCGCGGGCGGCATGGCCGTGAACGGCGTGAGCGCTCTGCATTCCGACATTCTGCGCAACGACGTATTCAAATACCAGTGCGCGATGGAGCCGGAGAAGTTCAAGAATGTCACCAACGGCATTGACCACCGCCGCTGGCTCGCGCAGATCAACCCGCGGCTCGACGAGCTCGTGCGCGCGCTCGCGGGCGGGGATGAATACCTCCTGCACCCCGAAGCGCTTAAAAAGCTCGAGGCCTATGCAGACGACACCGCGGTGCTGAACCGCCTCGGCGAGATCAAGCGCGCGAATAAGCTCGATTTTGCCGCCTACGTCAAAAAGACGCAGGGCATCGTGCTCAACACCGACGCGATCTTCGACGTGCAGGTCAAGCGCCTGCACGAGTATAAGCGTCAGCTTTTGAACGCGATGCATATCATCTACCTCTATCAACAGCTGCAAAACGACCCGAACCGCGCCATGCAGCCGCGCGTGTTCCTGTTCGGCGCGAAGGCCGCGCCGGGCTACGCGGTCGCCAAGCGCATCATCCGCCTCATCAACTCCCTTGCCGCTGAGATCAACGCCGACCCCATCTGCCGCGACAGGCTGCAGGTGGTGTTCCTTGAGAACTACCGCGTGTCGCTCGCCGAGCATCTGATGCCCGCGAGCGAGGTGAGCCAGCAGATCTCCACCGCTGGCAAGGAGGCCAGCGGCACGGGCAACATGAAGTTCATGATGAACGGCGCGCTGACCGTCGGCACGCTCGACGGCGCGAACGTCGAGATGCACGAGAGGCTCGGCGACGAGAACATGTTCCTCTTCGGCCTGCACGCCGACGAGGTCGTGCGCCTCAAGCGCGAAGGCTACGCCCCGCAGAAGCTCTACGCGCGCGACGAGAACCTGCGCGCGGTGATCGACAAGCTCAAGGCGGGCTTCTCAGACGGCGTTTCCTACGACGATCTCGCCTCGCGGCTGCTGATGAACGATGAATACATGCTCTTGCAGGACTTCGCGTCCTACTGCGCCGCCGAGCAGCGCATGGCAGACACCTACGCAAGAAGCGAGGAATGGAACCGCATGTCGCTCATCAACATCGCCCGCAGCGGCATCTTCGCCGCCGACCGCGCCGTCGCGCAGTACGCGGATACGATCTGGCAGGTACCGC
>OJQC01000417.1_pt1 | contig 12631 bp, 10 predicted proteins | sample 1598721 | NCBI WGS metagenome assembly OJQC01 (sample SAMN03922502, study PRJEB24848) | human gut metagenome | isolation source: stool sample | host: Homo sapiens | place: Germany | collected 2011-11
CGAGATGTAGAGAGGTCTCGTGGGCTCGGAGATGTGTATAAGAGACAGGATCTTGATGATCGAGAGCAGCCCCTTCGAGGGGGAGGCGTTGAGCCGCAGAAGCCCGTAGTGGGCTAAAATCCGGTTTTCATCCACCAGAGGAACGATGTCCGAGGCGATGCTGACGGCCAGCAGGTCGAGCAACGGCTCGATTTGCTGGAACGGAATTCCGTTTTTCTGGCAGTAGGCCTGCACCAGTTTGAATCCCACGCCGCACCCCGACAGTTCGTCGAACGGATAGGAACAGTCGGTGCGTTTGGGGTCGAGAACGGCTACGGCGCGGGGAATTTCCTCGGCCGGGAGGTGATGGTCGCAGATGATGAAATCCACGCCCTTGCGTTTGGCATAGTCCACTTTCTCTATGGCTTTGATGCCACAGTCCAGGGCGATGATCAGCGTCGCACCCTTGCGTGCGGCGTGGTCGATGCCCTTGGTCGAGATACCGTAACCTTCGGTATAACGATCCGGGATGTAGAACAACAGGTCCTTGTGACCTATCTGGCGCAGAAATTTATAAACCAGCGCGACGGCGGTCGTGCCATCGACGTCGTAGTCGCCGTACACCATGATCTTCTCACGGTTGCGGACGGCCCGCTCCACCCGTTCGACCGCCTTGTCCATATCCTTCATCAGGAACGGGTCGTGCAGGTCCGAAAGCTGGGGGTTGAAAAATTTCTTAGCCTTCTCTAACGTGTCTATGCCTCTCTGTACGAGTAGATTGGCCAGGACCGGGGAGATGCCCGTCGCGGCAGCCATCGCGGCAACCGCCTCCGGATTCCCCTGAGGCTTCACTACCCATCGTTTTTCTATGGGCATATTTGTTATTATTTATATATTTTAACATTCAAATTCTCGCATAAATCTTCGACGAGGCGTCGTTTGACCTCCTCCATCGGAACCGGGCGACCGATCTCCTTTTCGATCGACGTGGCACCCCGGTCCGTAAACCCGCAGGGGTTGATATGGGTGAAATAACGCAAATCGGTTGCCACATTGAGTGCGAAGCCGTGCATGGTCACGTAACGCGACGCCCGCACACCGATCGCGCAGATCTTACGCGCCGGCTGCGCTCCTTCGATCCAGACGCCCGAGGCGCCGGCGATGCGTCCGGCCCGGATGCCGTAACGGGCTACCGTCCGGATGACTGCGCCCTCGAGCGCGTCGATGTAGTCGCGCAGCGAAAGTCCGATGCGCTCCAGGTCGAGGATCGGGTAGCCCACGATCTGTCCCGGCCCGTGGAAGGTGATGTCGCCGCCCCGGTCGATGTGGTAAAATTCGGCGCCGATGCTGCGCAGATACTCTTCGCCGACCAGCAGGTTCTCCGCATGGCCGCTCTTGCCGAGGGTATAGACCGCCGGATGCTCCACCAGGAGCAAATAGCCCGCGCCCTCCGCCGGGGTTCCCTTGTCCCGCAGGAGGGTGTCGAAAAGCCTCTGCTGGTACTCCCAGCAGGCTTTGTAGTCCATTTGTCCGAGGTCCCGGTATTCGACAAACATCGTAAATTACGTTACGACACCTCTCCGTCCGGCTCCGTACGGATACCGTAAATCCGGAAAGCGTCGGTTCAACACTTTCTTTGTCGCAGACCTTTTCCCGCGCGGCGGGAAGACTCAGGCTTTCGCGGAAACCTGTCGTTTCAGACGCACCGAGCCGAGCGCTTCGTCCGCCAGGTACGACGAACGCACCATCGGACCGCTCGCGCAGTAGCTGAAGCCCATGTCGAGCGCCTGCTGCCGGTACCAGTCGAATTTTTCGGGAGTAATGTACGCCGCAACGGGGTGATGCTCCAGAGTGGGACGAAGGTACTGGCCGAGGGTCACGATCTCCACGCCGGCGGCGTGCAGGTCGCGCAAGGTCTGTAAAACTTCTTCATCGCTCTCACCGAGTCCGACCATCAGGCCGCTCTTGGCGACGGCGCCCTTTTCGCTTAAATAGCGCAGCACGTCGAGGCTCGTACGGTAACGGGCCCGCGAACGTACCAGGGGGGTCAGTCGTTCGGTGGTTTCGATGTTGTGCCCGATGATATCGGGCCCGGAGGCGATCACCGTGTCCAGCAGGTCGGGTTTCGCATCCAGATCGGGAATAAGGAGCTCAATTGTGACGTCGGGATTTTCCGCCCGGATCGCGCGGACGCATTCGGCCCAGTGGGCCGCGCCGCCGTCGGGCAGGTCATCGCGTGTAACGGAGGTTACCACCACATGCCGCAATCCCATCAAACGGACGCTTTCGGCGAGTTTGGCGGGTTCTGAAGGATCGGGCGGCAGAGGCCGGCCCGAAAGGGTGGCGCAGAATCGACAGTTGCGCGTACAGATTTCACCCAATATCATGAAGGTCGCTGTCCTGCGGCTCCAGCATTCGGCTTTGTTCGGGCATAGACCGCTGCTGCAGATCGTGTGCAGGGAGTGGTCCCTGACGATGCGTTGCACGTCCGCGTATTCTGCGGTGCGGTGAAGCCGGATTTTTAGCCATTCCGGTTTTTTCAGGACGTTTACCTTCTCTTCATGCAATTTCGGCATTTTAAGTTCATTATTTTCCCAATTGATGCAAAAATACAAAAAATATCAATCGCTTCTCCTTTCTGTTGCGAAAAAGATGAAAAAAGCCTTTGCAGGCGCAGGGAAGGCGGTGCGGTCCGGTGCGAAGGACCAGCCGGGGCCAGATGTCGGAGCGGGAGGGAGGAGTATGCGGAGAGCGCATCCGGAACGGCTCCGGATGCGCTCTCCGCAATATGTTCTGTCGGCGGGAAGGTTATCTCTGTCCGAGGTGCAGCTGCCATTGCCAGGCCGTGCGGAGCGTTTCTTCGAGCGGCCGCTCGGCACGCCAGCCCAGGAGGGTGTTCGCCAGCGTGGGATCGGCCCAGATCGCCGTGATGTCTCCGGCGCGGCGCGGCGCAAAGCGGTAGTTGAGTTTCAGTCCGTTGGCCCGTTCGAATCCGCGGACCAGCTCCAGCACCGAAACGCCCCGTCCGGTGCCGACGTTGAAGACCTCGTAAGGGGTGGCGCCGCGCTCTTCGATCAGGCGGTGCAGGGCAGCTACGTGGGCGCGGGCCAGATCGACGATGTCGATGTAGTCGCGGATGCAGGTGCCGTCGGGCGTCGGATAGTCGTTGCCGAAGATGCTCAGGCATTCGCGGATCCCGGCGGCGGTCTGCGTCACATAGGGGACCAGGTTCTGGGGGACGCCTCTCGGAAGCTCGCCGATCAGGGCCGAGGGATGCGAGCCGATCGGGTTGAAGTAGCGCAGGGCGATGCCCCGCAGACCGGGATGGGCGGCGACGGCGTCGCGCAGGATGTCTTCGGAGATCTGTTTGGTGTTGCCGTAAGGCGACGTGGCGGGCTTGCGGGGCGTCTGTTCGGTGACGGGCTGGGCGTCGGGTTCGCCATATACGGTGCAGGAGGAGGAAAAGAGGATGTTGGGCCGTCCGAAATCGCACATCAGCTCCACGACGTTCAGGAACGAAAGCAGGTTGTTGCGGTAGTATTTGAGCGGTTCGGCGACCGACTCCCCGACCGCTTTCGACGCGGCGAAGTGGATGACCGAACGGAATTCGTGGCGTTCGAACAGCCGCCGCATCGCCTGCAGGTCGCAGCAGTCGATCTGCTCGAAGGGCACTTCGGCGCCCGTGATGCGGCGGACGCCCTCCACGGCCTGAAGGTCGGAGTTCGAGAGGTTGTCGGCGATCACCACATCGAATCCGGCCTGGATCAGCTCGACGGCCGTGTGCGATCCGATGTATCCGGCGCCGCCCGTTACCAGTACTGTTTCTTTCATAAGGCTATGTCGTTTGAATTTCTGAATTTTTAGCATTGTTCTTCCTGTCTTCCCTGTTGCCGGATGGTTTTCCGCTGTCGGCTACTGCCGTTTCGCGGCATTCGGGTCGTTTGTTCCGGCTTCTCGCCCCTTTCCGGTGGTAGAGGCCTTGAGTTGCGATTCCGAAAAATCGGGACGGTACGATTTCATAATCGGGCCTGTCTTTCGTCTGCGGGGCCTTTTACAGTTCCTGCATGGCCAGGCAGTCGGGACGGTCGTCGGGTGAATTCCCGTTTATTTGGCGGCATACACCACCTTTTTGGTTTCGAAGAACGCTTCGTCGAAGAATGCGGGGATCGGGTACTCCGTCCACTTCATACCGGTACGGCTCAACTCGTCCGCGAGGTCGCCGCCTTTGAGGTAGAGGATGCCGTTGGGCAGGGCGCCCTTTTGCCCCCGGTCGATCTTGTCCCAGACCCAGCCGACGAAGGTCGGCATCTCCGTCACGGCGCGGGAAACCACATAGTCGTACCGTTCGGGAAGCGTTTCGGCCCGGGCGCAGAGGGGGGTGAGGTTGGCGAGGCCGAGTCCCTCCGCAACGCCCTGTACGACCTTGATTTTCTTGCCGATCGAGTCCACGGCCGTGAAATGCGCCTCGGGGAAGAGGATCGCCAGCGGAACGGACGGGAAGCCGCCGCCGCACCCCACGTCGAGCACCCGCGCTCCCGGGGCGAAGGGGCAGACCTTGGCGATGGAGAGCGAGTGCAGCACGTGCCGCAGGTAAAGTTGGTCGAAATCCTTGCGCGAGATCACGTTGATCTTGGTGTTCCAGTCGGCGTACAGTGCGTACAGCGCTTCGAATTGCCCGCGCTGCGGGCGGGTCAGGTCGGGGAAGTATTTGTCGATCAGGGCAATCATAAGGTTTGTGGGCGTTGAAGTTTTTTTTAGGCAGGTCGGAGTGGTTCGTTCTGCGGCGTTCGCCGGTCGGAAACGTCAGGATTTTTCATCTGCGGCGATCAGGCGGCACATCTGCTCCCGGGCGCGGTGGATCTGGGTCTTGACGGTGCCCAGCGGGAGTTCGAGCTTCATGGCGATCTCTTCGTAGGAGTACTCTTCGAAGAAACGCATGACGATCAGTTGTCGGTAGCGCGGCGGCATGGCCTGGAGGTAGCGTTCGATCTGCGTGCGCTGCTGTTTGCGGATGATGTTCTCTTCGGGCGTGGGGTTGTTGGAGGGCGGTGCCGTGAATTTGTCGTCGATGGGCAGGTCCTCCTGGCGCCGCCGGATGAAATCGACGAAGGTGTTCCGGGCGATGGTGTAAACCCACTGTCCGAAGGTGTAGGCCGGGTTGTAGCGGTGGATGTTGATATAGACTTTGATGAAGGTTTCCTGCAGCAGGTCGTCGGCGTCCAGGGGGTTGTTGGTGCGCTGTATGAAAAGCCGGTGTATAGCCTCCTTGTAACGCTCGAAAAGGTATTCGAAGGCGATGTTGTCGCCCTGCAATACCAGCTCCACGAGCACCCGGTCGTCGGCTATGATATAGTCGGCTATCTCCATACCCGCTCGTCTTTGCGCAGCAGCAACAGCCCCAGCAGCAGGGCGAAAAACGGACTCAGCAGGTCGTACAGGAAGTAACGTCCGCAGATTTTCTCTTCACCCAGGCGGCGGCTGATGCGCCGCGCCTCGACGAGTACGATCGCAAAACGCGCGAGCAGCAGTACCCCTGCGGCGATCTTGAATTCCCAGGGCATCACCGCCAGGGCGACGATCGCCGCCAGCCAGAAGAGAATGCGGCTGCCCAGTTCCCACTGGATGAAGTTCTTGACCCACAAGGGATAAAAAGGAATGGCTCCCCCGAAGAAACGCTGGGTGCCGATCCACCACTTGAGCCCTCCCCAGCTCTTTTCACGCAGGGTGGCGCGGGGAGAGAGGACCACGCTGACATTGCCGGGTGCGATGATCCGCGACATGAACAGGTCGTCTTCTCCGATATTCATATTGAGGTGGCTGAAGCCGTTGGCGCCGAAATAGAGCCGCTTGGTGAATCCGTAGTTCTGACGCATGCCCCGGTAGGGTCTGCCGCAGACGGCGCTCGAGATCCAGTCCACCGAGTGCATCATCCGCCAGGTGCGGATCAGGTAGTTCGCGAACCCTTTCCCGCGCTCCATGCCGCAGTAGCCGAGCACGATTTCGCCGCGTCGGAAGCCGTTCGCCATGAGCGAGAGCCAGCGGTCCGAGGTGGGGTACACGTCCGGTGTGGTGAAGAGAAGGTGCTCGTAATGGGCCGATTTGATCCCGACGTTGAGCGCCATTTTGGGCGAGATCGGGAAGCGGGGATTCAGTTCGATCTTGGTGGCCGTGATCTGTGGGAACGACTGTTTGATGCGGACCAGGTCGTCGTAGAAGTCGGTGTCCCGGCCTACATAGACGATCACCACTTCGAAGTCGGGGTACTCCTGGGCGACGATGAGCGGCAGGATCTCCTCCACGAAGGCGTAATCTTCCGAGAAGAGGGGAATCACCACCGATACCGGAGGGGTTTCGGAGAGGATCTCCGGACGCCGGGTGTCCTTGTATTTGGGTATGCGCCCGTAAACGAACAGGTAGTAATATAACTGGATCCCGAACATGACCAGAAGGACGCCCGCGAGGGCCGTACCTTCCCAGCCGTAATGAGTGATGATGCGATTGAAAAATTCCATGGCGTATGCGTTATGGCGCGTCCGGGACGGTGAAGGTCGGACGCGGAGCCGAATTCGTTCGAATCGTGCCGAAATGCGGCCGGTCGATACGGAAAACGGATTCCACGCAAAGATAAGGATTTTATCCGAATCGGTGTCCTGTCGCCGGAAAATTCGCGGCGGTGGCCCGAAGCGAACCACGCCGTCCCCGAGGTGCGGGAGAGGACGGTTTGCAGAGGCGGAAGCATGCCTTTGCGGGTCGGGTCGGATGTGGTTACGCCGTTACCGAAACGGCTGTTTCCCGTACGGCGGCTTCGGCTTGCGGTGTCGGCTGCAACTCTTCGGGTCCGCGATGCCGGTTGCGGTAGGTCGCGGGTGTCATGCCGTATTGTTTGCGGAAGAGTTTGATGAAGTGCGAGGTGTTGGGAAAGGCGCATGCGGTGCCGATTTCGGCGATCGCCTTGTCGGTCGAGATCAGAAGCAACCGGGCATGGATCAGGCGTTGCCGGATGAGCCATTGGTGGGGCGAGGTCCCGTAGATGCGGAAAAATTCCTTTTTGAACGAAGTCAGGGAGCGGTTGCAGCGTTTTGCGATCTCCTCGACCGAAATATCGGAAAAGATGTTGGAATAGACGATTTGCTGGAGGTTGTCCCGGGCCGCATCGACGTTGCCCAGCAGCTTGCTTTTGATGCAACAATCCCCGTGCGAAACGATCAGGTAGAGCAGTTCGGTCATTTTGAGGTTTTCGGCGGTCGGGTCGTCCAGGAGCGATCCTTCCGTGAGGCAATCGTCGATGTGGCTGAAAAAACGCCGGATCGAACTCCAGCCCGGCATCGTGGCGTGGTTCAGGGTACGGCAGTCGTCGCACTGGTGGTTGTTGGTGATATTCAGCTTGTAGGCGATGTTGAGGTGCAGCAGGATGCGTTGCAGCTCTTCCGAGGTATAGCGAACGAGGATCTGTTCGTAGGGATGTCCCTGCGCGGGGATGTTTTTGGTATAGTGGCAACCCATACCGAGGAAGAAAAGATCTCCCTGGGAGAACTTGTAGCATTTATCGTCGTAATAGACGTATTTTTCTCCGTGGAGGATATATCCGATCACGCAGCGGGTAAACTTATGGGTTTCGATACCGTTGTTGGAGGCCGATACATACTTTTCGATCGACGGATTAACGGTTTGGGTGTCGTAGGATTCGTTCATAATCGGAAGATTTTATGGCTCGATGAAGGCCGGTGTCCATAGCCTTTTATCGAAGATTATGAATCAAATATACAATCTAAGGTTGTATATTCCAAATTAAAATAGGAAAAAATTAGATCGAAAATGTTAAAATATATACTATTTCAACATTTTACGCGTTTTTTATTGCAATATATTTACAATGCAAGTGATGTACAAAATGAGATACAGCAGAGTTCCGACGGTACGTTGGATACGGATGAAGGTCAGGGGCATGAGCAGTGCTGCGGGTACGGCTGCGACGGCCAGCAGTCCCGGCGTGACGCTCGGTACCGCTATCAGGCAGCCCGTCACCGTAAAGAGCAGGATGGTGTAGGTCAGCATGCCCCGGGCTTTGATGCTTACCGTGCGGAAACTGATGAGTCCGAAGAAGATGGCGCAGAGTACGATGAAAAGGACGATTCCGAGAAGTGCGGGGACGAGCGGAGGCGTATTGGCGAAAATCCGGTATCCGCTGTCGCTGATGAAGGAGTGCCATAATCCGGCGGGGGTATCCAGGGGATTGGCTCCCTGCCCCCAGGCGATGTAGCAGACGGCCAGGAAAGGGAGTACGACGCTGCACAGCGATACGAAGACTTCGCGCAAGGTCCGTCGGAAACAGAATGCTGCGGCCAGGACCAACAGCGGCAGGGGAAGCAGCGGGGCGTAGAGCAGTGGCAGCAGCCCCAGGAAAAACGAAGCCCGGAACACGGCTCCGATCGCGTAGCCGTTGCGGAAGCAGGCGAAGAAGTTCTGGGTCGATAACAGCAGGACGAACGCTGCGACGGATTCCGTCAGATACTCCTGCCCCAGGAGGATTCCGCAGGCGACCAGTCCGTACAGGGGGATGGTCAGCGTACTGCTGACGGGGTAGAGTCCGTAGCGGACCGCCAGCCTCCCGCAGAGAATGCCCGTCAGTAGGAGCAGGCCGCCGCAAAGGATGCGGGAGCAGCGGGGGAATCGTTCCTGGAACAAGCCGATCAGGTCGCCCAGCGGGGTGGAAATCATCGTTTCCGGAGCCGGTGAAATAGTTGTCCCGGTCGTCATGGCGGCTGCGATGACGACCAGTATGGACGCGATGGCCAGCAGTAAGGGTTGGCGGATAATGTCCGGTTTCATGGTTCGACGATGGTTTTGTCCGAATGCGGGCTGCGGTTTCTGTTCCCGGCAAGGTGCCGAAAATTCAGCATTGCGTTCGCTTGTCGGAAACGGCCGCTACAAAGGCAATTATATCTTTCGATGCACACTCTTATCCGACGATTGCAACGCCGAATCCGAGGGGCGCTTATTCGTGGTCCGAAGCCGCGCCTGTAAGGCTGCCCTCCCCTAAATTCCCTCCTCGGAGGGAACTCGGGGCGCAACACTCCCCCAAAGGTACATTGGAGTATATAATCCCGGCTACAAAATTAGGAAAAAAGCGGACGAAACCGTAATTATTTTGGAACCATATACGATTTTATTCCGGATCTGTTTCGGGTCCCGGGACTTTGCCTCGAACGGCCGTTGTCTGCCGCCTTGAGCGGTAGTTACGGTTCCGTACTGAAGCCTGCCTCCTGCTTTTCGGAGGAATTTCGGGGAGGCTCCGGCAAATCCGGGGCGATCGAAACGTCGGTGTAAAATTGGATATGATTGCCGATATTTTTAATTTTGCGAAAATGCGTGCGGTATTTCGGGGAGGTCCGAAGCGTTTCGGCGCATACCCCGGGTTCCCTTGTTTTTGCGGAGATCGGCGCTGGTTTGTCCGTTTTCGGAGGGGCATCGAAATCGTGCGATAATAACTTTGTTTCGGATGTTGGAGAACTGCTACCAGAAAGAGCTGCCCGAAGCCGGGTGCGACGAGGCGGGGCGCGGGTGCCTCGCAGGGCCGGTTTTTGCCGCTGCGGTGATGCTGCCTCCGGACTTCAGCCATCCGTTGCTGAACGATTCGAAGCAGATGACCGCGCGTCAGCGCGATTTGCTGCGTGCGATCGTCGAGCGCGAGGCCCTTGCCTGGGTCGTGAAGGCCGTTTCTGCCGAGCGGATCGATCAGATCAACATCCTGAACGCTTCGTTCGAAGGGATGTCGCTGGCGGTCGCGGAGTTGCCGATCCGTCCGGGATTTCTGGCGATCGACGGCAACCGGTTCCGCACGACGCTCGACATTCCGTATCGCTGCATCGTCAAGGGGGACGGCAAATATGCGGATATTGCCGCCGCGTCGGTGCTGGCCAAGACCCACCGCGACGAATATATGGAGCGCCTCGCCGGAGATTTCCCCGAATACGGTTGGGAGCGCAACAAAGGTTATCCGACCCGCGAACATCGCCTGGCGATCCGTCGTTACGGGCTTACGCCTCACCACCGGCTGACGTTCAATGCCGGGATCGACCAGTTGGAGCTGTTCTGACGCCGCTTGTGCGAAATTCTGCCATACCTCCCCTCCGGGGCTGAAATAAAGGCAATCATATCTTTCGATGTACATTCTTATCCGACGATTGCAGCGCCGAATCCGGGGGCGCTTGTTCGCGGACCTGCGCCGCATCTGTAATTCGGCTCCTCCTTTAGGAAGGAACTCGGGGCGCTGTGCACCTAAAGAGGTCCGCTGAAGCAGTAAACGCAAAAATAAAAAACGCCCGATCGGCGGGCGTTTTTCTATCGGATTTGAGGCCGTCGCAAACGGGCGGCCGTCGTTATTTTACCGGTATTTGTTGCTAATCAGCGTCATGAACTCCTGGCGCGTAGGCGGGTGCGAGAGGAATACTCCGGTGAATGCCGAGGTAGTCGTGGCCGAACCCTGCTTTTCGACGCCCCGCATCTGCATACACATATGGCTGGCTTCGATCACGACGGCGACGCCCATCGGGTTGAGGGCTTCCTGGATGCAGTCGCGGATCTGTACCGTCAGGCGCTCCTGCACCTGCAGGCGGCGGGCGAAACTCTCCACCACGCGGGCGATTTTCGAGAGGCCCGTGATGTAGCCGTTGGGGATGTACGCCACGTGCGCCTTGCCGTAGAAAGGCAGCATGTGGTGCTCGCAGAGCGAGTATAATTCGATGTCCTTCACCAGCACCATCTGCCGGTACTCCTCCTTGAAGGTCGCCGAGCGGATGATCGATAGCGGATCGTCCTCGTAACCCTGCGTGAGGAACGACATGGCCTTGGCCACCCGTTCGGGGGTTTTGAGCAGACCCTCGCGTGCCGGGTCTTCGCCCAGCAGTTCGAGAATCGCCTTATAGTGTTCGCGGAGTTTTGCGATCTTCTCGGGCGAGAAGTTCTCCTCCTTTTGGTATCGTTTCATTTCCATAAGCGGGGCAAAGGTAGCTTATTTCCCCCGGTTATGCAAAAATTCCGCTAATTTACGCACGGCGCGGCCCCGGTGCGAGAGAGCGTTTTTCTCTGCCGGGTCCATTTCTGCGTAGGTCTTGGCACTCCATTCGGGAATGAAGAGCGGGTCGTAGCCGAAGCCTTCGGAGCCCGAAGCGCACTGGGCGATGTGCCCCTCGACGATCCCTTCGAAGAGGTGCTCCTCGCCGTCGAGGATCAGCGAGATGACCGTGCGGAAGCGGGCCCGGCGGTTGCCGACGCCCTCCAGGTTGCGGAGCAGGAGTTCGTTGTTGGCGGCGAAGTCGTGCCCGTCGGTGGCGTAGCGGGCCGAGTGCACACCCGGTGCACCGCCTAATGCTTCGACTTCGAGTCCCGTGTCGTCGGCGAAGCAGTCGCAGCCCGTGCGGTCATGAACGTAGCGGGCTTTCTGCGAAGCGTTTCCCGCGATGGTGTCCTGTTGTTCGGGAATCTCCTCGGTGATGCCGACCGAACGGGGTGTGACGAGTTCGAAATCCGGGCCGAGAACGGCTTGCACTTCACTCAATTTGTGGGCGTTATTGGTTGCAAAGATGATTTTCATAGACGTATCGTATTGTTCGGTTTCGTCGAATTTCCGGATCATTTCGGATTGCTTGCGTGTGCTGTGTGTTTTTGCGGAACCCGGGTGATGGCTTTCCGTCGAATCGCAACGGATTCCTTTGTGCTACGTGCGGGGAGTTTCGAGCAGCTCCAGCCGGTGATCCGCCTCGATCTTGTCGATGATCGTCTTGACGAGCGTATCCATTTCGGAACCTTCGGAGTAGTCGGCCGGGCAGACGTGGCTTACGCGATTGTCGCGGATCAGGCCGTTCAGTTCGCGCCGGGCGTTTCGGATCTCGGGGTTATAGACGGCGATCGAATGTCCGCCGGAGTTCTTCACCAGCCGCATGCAGGGGATGTCGGTCGTACCGTCGCCCACGTAGATCATGCGCCGGAAGGGTACCGGGCGCTTGTCCTCCTCGATGTACTGGTTCACGAGCTTGCTGTCGAAGACCGATTCGACGCCCTTGTTGATCTTGAAGATGAACTGGGTCTTGTTGGTGTAATTGACCGCTACGGCGGGCCAATAGGCGACTCCGTCGATGTCGTACAGGAACGAGCAGGCGTAGATCCGCCGGAATTCATGGGCGATTTCCGTCCCTTCGATGATCTCCTTCAGACCCGAGGAGTTGATGTAGTGCAGTATCCGGATGCCCCGCGCTGCGCCATAGGCGTTGATGCGTGCGAACCACTCCCGGACTCCTTTGTAGAGGGTCACGCGGCGGCCCGACTCCTGGAACGCTTCGCGTCGCAGGGACAGGCCTTTCGACCGCGCCTCCTGGATCATGCGGGCCATGTAGGTCAGCACCATGTCGGCGTCCTGCTCCTCGGCCAGTTGGTTGGCGTCGTGCCAGAACTCCTTGTTGCTCTTGCCGACGGCGGGGATGAAGTCGTATTCCTGCATGTTTCCGGGGGCGAGCGTGCCGTCGAAATCGTAGATCAGGGCGATGGTCAGCGGTTCTTTCATAATTGCGATTGCGGTTGAATGTGTCGTTGTCGGTTCCGGTTCGGCGGAGAGGGTGAATCCGCCCCTGTCTCTTATACACATCTGACGCTGCCG
>OJQC01000424.1_pt1 | contig 12534 bp, 8 predicted proteins | sample 1598721 | NCBI WGS metagenome assembly OJQC01 (sample SAMN03922502, study PRJEB24848) | human gut metagenome | isolation source: stool sample | host: Homo sapiens | place: Germany | collected 2011-11
GGGCGGCCGGTGGCAATAAACGTTTTGACGCCGTTTTTGCGCAGCCGGGCCAGCGCGTCCACCGTTGAGGCGGGCAGGTGCTTGGCCTCAAAAGGCAGCAGCGTACCGTCAATGTCAAAAAAGGCAGCTTTGATATCCGCCATGGGGTTACTCCTTCTTCAGATTGCGGCCCATCAGCGCCATCAGGGCGTTGCGGGCTTCGAGCTTGCCGTCGAGGATGGCCTCCACAGCCTGCACGATGGGCATTTCGACTTTGTACTTTTTGGCAAGGTGGCAGGCGGCGGGCAGTGCGTTGATGCCCTCAACGACTTGGCCGACCTCAGTCTTGGCGTCCTCGACGGATTTGCCGCGGCCAATCAGCATACCGGCGTGCAGGTTGCGGCTGTGCATACTGGTACAGGTGACGATCAGATCGCCCATGCCGGACAGGCCCGCAAATGTCTCGGGCTTGCAGCCCATGGCGATGCCCAGACGGGAAAGCTCGGCGTTGCCGCGGGTGATAAGGGCGGCCTTGGCGTTGTCGCCGTAACCCAAGCCCAGCGCGATGCCGACGGCCAGCGCAATGACGTTCTTGACCGCGCCGCCCAGCTCGGTGCCGCGGCGGTCGTCGTTGGTATAGACGCGGAAGGTCGGTGTGTTGAAAATTTTCTGCACAGTCTTGGCGGCGTCCTCGTCGGCGCTGGCGGCCACGATGGCGGTGGGCATATCGCGGGCGACTTCCTCGGCGTGGGTGGGGCCGGACAGCGCCACGACCCGGGCCGTGCGCTTTGCCTTGGTGAGCTCGTCCTCAATAATCTCGCTCATGGTCATCAGGGTCTTATCCTCAACGCCTTTGGCGACATCGACGATGATCTGGCCCTCCGGAATGTGCGGGGCGGCCTTTTTGGCGGTGGCACGCACAAAAGGAGACGGCACCGCAAAGAGCAGAATATCGCGGCCCGTGCAGGCCTCGGCGATATCGGCGGTGTAGTGCATGGCGGCGGGCAGTTCCATACCGGGCAGGTTGGGATGGCGGCGGGTGGTGGAAAGCGATTTCAGCTCTGCCGGGATCGCGCTCCACACGGTCACATCGCGGCCATTGGCGGCCAGCAGCCGCGCCAGCGCAATACCCCAGGTGCCGGCACCGAATACGGCAATTTTAGTCATAGAAATAGTTCTCCTTGTAACGAGAAGGTTTGGAATGTAGGGGCGAGCATTGCTCGCCCGGGAACCGTGCGGCAGCCTAGCGGGCGACCAATGGCCGCCCCTACCGATGGCTGCCCAGCAGCCCGGCAAACAAGCGGTGCCGGGGCTTGGGGACGGGGGCGTCCACATCCAGATAGACCCTCTCAAAGCAGTTGACGATGCGGGTGGTGCCGTAGGTGTGCTCCCGCGGGATGGAGGCACCGTAGTTCAAATGGATGTGCCCATGCAGCATATACTGCGGGTGATAGCGGTCCAGCAGCGTGGAAAACGCCGTGAACCCGCGGTGCGGCAGGTCGGTCATGTCGCCGTAGCCGTGCAGCGGCGCGTGGGTGACTAAGATGTCCACCCCGCCGTGGCGGTCGATCTTGCCGCGCAGGCGGTTGACCCGTTTTTTCATTTCGGCTTCAGTAAACTGCCAGGCACCGGTGTGGTAGCGGCAGCTGCCGCCCAGCCCCGCCACCCGCAGGCCGTTGTGGACATAGACCTCGTCATCAATGCAGATGACCCCCTGCGGCGGGAGCAGGTCGTAGCTTTCATCGTGGTTGCCGTGTACGTAGAGGACCGGCATCGGGGCCATGGTGGCTAAGTATTCCAGATAGTGGCGGCTCAAATCGCCGCAGGCGATGATCAGCTCGACCCCTTCCAGCTTGTCCGGGGTGAAATAGTCCCACAGGGCCTTGCATTCCTCGTCGGCGATAGCTAGAATCTTCACAGCTCGGCCTCCTTCTCCACCGGGAGAAGATCGCGGTGGATGCCCTGCATACGGTACATCGGCTTCGCGATATCGGCTAGCTCGTCATATTCGGGAATGTGCCCGTCCACGGCGTCGCACAGATAGTCCATGTGGGCGATCTGCTCCAGGTCCAGCCCATGGCGGCCGCTGTTCTTGACGCTGCCGTCCTGCGCCGTGATGCGGCAGTGGAACGGATCAATCATACCGGAAGTGACGCCGGAACGCAGGATCTGTGCCAGATGGTTGACATCGGGCGGCAGTTCGCGGCTGAGCAGCACGTCCATGACGCCGCTGTTCATGCCCCACCAATAGTTGACGGCGCGGCCGTCGGTGCCGGATTTATCCCGCACCCAGCCGCCGTTCAAAACGGTGCGGATGACATTCTCATAGAACTGGCCCCAGTGCCAGAACGGCGTAGCCAGGTCCTGCAATACGCCGCCGGGACGCACCAAAAATGTGCCGAACTCCCGCTGCGGGCGGTTGGGCATCGGTGCGTCGCGGCCCGAAATAACCGTGATGCCCTTCTGGGTGAAGGTGTGCAGCGGGTCGGCCTGGTCAGGCAGGCAGGTCCACAACAGCTCAATGCGGGCGCGGGGGTTCGCCATGCGGGCGCCCAGCGCAAAGGCGTTGATGTTGGCGGGTACGCCAAAACTCGGGTAGTCGGCCACATAGCCGATGCGGTCCGTGCCCGCCATGGCACCGGCAATCGCGCCGGTGATGAACTTGGCCTCGTACACGCGGGTGTAATAGGTGCGGATGCTGGCGTAGGGCATCTCCATCGAGCAGTTCAGAATGCGAACCTGCGGGTGCTTGACGGCGGCGCGTAAGGACGCACCCACCAGCTTGGGGCTGGTGGTGAAAACAACGTCTGCGCCGTCGGCGATGGCCTGCTCGACCAAGGCATCGGCGTTCTCACCGGGGACTGCGTTGAAGTAGGCGGTCGTCTCGACCTGGCCCGCAAATACGGTGTCCAACTGGGTACGTCCAAACTCGTGCTGGCTCGTCCAGGAGCTGGTCCCGGGGGTGCGCTCGTGGACAAAGGCAACTTTCAAGTGGCTGGGTGCGGTGTGCTTGCCGGGCAGGATGCGATCCAACAGCCCGGTCTGCTTCGGCTCGGCGGGCTTGTCGCTGACACGCACGGGGTCAGCCTTTTGCAGGGCCAGCACATCGTCCCACAGGGCGTCGAGCTTCTCGCTCAACTCATTGGGGCTGAGCTTGGCAAGCTCCTCTTTGGTGTAAACGCGCAGCAACAGCAGCAGTACGTCGCCCACTGTGCAGCGCAGTTTTGCGCCGCCGTGGGCCAGAAAAGCCTTTTCGACCCAGTTGTAAAGGGATAATACCTCGGCGCGGTCGTCGCCGCTCCACTTTTCATCCGGGCCTTTGCCCAGGATTTTTTGCAGGCGGGCATAGCTGCCGGGCTTGGTGAAGGTGAGCAGATAGTTCTGTGTGATGGGGTAAAAGTGCATGAACTCGTAGTACATCTGCACGGCGGGGTCGTCGCTGTACTGCGGCACGACGCGGATGACATTGCCCAGAATGCTGGTCGCGTCAAAGTATTTCAGCACGCTGACGCGCTTGTTGCCCTCCTGCACATAGAAGCGACCCATGTACTCATAGCAGCGGATGGGGTCGCGGATGCCCTCTTCCAGATGAGACAGGCAGAGGTTGACCCACTTACTGGCAAACTCGGTCTTGAGGTCCAGCAGCGGCATAAAGTTGGATGCGAACGCTGCGGTGCGGCCAGTCGTTTTGGTGCCCACCAGCAGATTCAGCGGGATATCCACCTGGCCGAGGGGAATTTGATTTTCCACCGGGACATTTTGCAGGATATCGTCCAGCACAGGCAGAAACGGCGATTGCCCGGCAAGCATTTTCTCCCGGTAATCGCGCAGTGCCAGCTTTTGGGCTTTCAGGTACAGTTCATTTCCCTCGTTGCGGTTCACAGCCGGTCGCCTCCTCGATTCTTATACAACAGATACAAAATTATTATAACACATATGTGCGGAATATACAAAGATTTTTGCAATTACCCTGTATGCACCGCCTTCGGGTACACCTTATACATCCGGTCATTGTCGTAGTGCTCGTCTAAATAAGTTTCGATGCTGTTCGCGGCGGGAACGCCGTTCAGGCGGTCGTTGTAGCGCACCAGCGCAGCCGAGCTGACGACCATATCCGCCGCCATGAACACGCAGAGCGCCCAAGTCAGCACCGTGCCGAAGCGGCGGGGCAGCTTTTCGATGGCGGCAGAAATCGGCGGGTACAGCACTTTGAACCACGCCACCGCCGCAAAGCCCCAGAAGAAGCAGTACAGCAGGTTGATACGCCCGCCCAAATTGAACGGTATCGCGCTGTAATCCCAGAACACCGCGCCGAACACGACCTCGGTAAAGACGCTGCACAGGTACTCATAGGCGCCGCCCAGCAGCGTGCCGGTGACAAACAGCCAGCTGGCGGGTTTGTCCTTGTAGCGGTAGAGCAGCTGTGTGACCAGCGCGATGGCGAGGCCCCACACGATGGAAAACGGGCCCCACACCACGCTGGAACGGCTCATCCACTCGCCGCCCGTGACGCGGCAGAAAATGGTCTCGGTGATATCGCCCAAGAACGCGCCGATGAAGAACAGCAGAATGATTTTGTAGGGGCTGCACCCGGCGGCAAAGGTGCCGCTCTGCTGCCGCTCGGGGCGGGCAAAGGTCAGGGCCGGGTGGGCTTTGGCCATACGGCGCTCCACACGATCCAAGATCCACATACCGCCGCGCACCGTCATGTTGGCAAGGCGGTTTTCGATGGCCTCGGCGGCGGGCCACTTGTAGCGCAGGCCCGCCATAGCCAGCAGCGTGCCGACCAGATCAATGCCCAGCACCACCAGCGATGCCCACAGCACTACGGCGGCCAGGCCATGGGGGATCAGGCTGAACAGCGCCAGCAAAAGCGGGTTGCCCCACTTGAGCAGCACGACGCCCAGCACGCCCCAGGTGGCCGATGCACCCAGGCAGATGTAACCGTCCAGGTTGAACGGCATAGCGCTGTAATCCCACCAGCGGGTGTGGGAGGTGCGCTCCAAAATGTGCCCGCCGATCCACTCAATGACGGTGGCGTAGACGGCGCTGAACACAAAGAGGAAGAACCAGCCGTCGCGGCTCATATCCCCCAAAGCAAACGTGATGACCAGACCGCCGATGCCGTACAAAATGCACAGCGGGCCGCTCAGAACGCCCCGGTCCTGGTACTTGCGGCGGACCGCCGCCGTAAAGACGACCTCCCCCACCCAGCCCAGAAACGAGTAAGTGAAAAATAGAAATGCGATTTGGTAGAATGTCATAAAGGTAACTCCTGTTTAGGGGATAACGTTTGCAGGGGCGGAGGGACGTTCTCTTTCTTTTTTGCTGAATACACACCCGCAGTAATCCTGCCGGTACAACCCATACTCGGCGCTCAACTGTAAACTGCGCTTGTAGCCGTCCTTTTTGCGGAACTCACTGGGCAAAAACGGCACGCCGTACTGCTTGCCCAGTTCGGTGCCCAGGTCGTTCAGGCGGATAGGATCCTTCATGGGCGAGATGGACAGCGTCGTGCAGTACCAGTCAAAGCCGTGCGCGGCGGCATAGCGGGCGGCCTGCTCCAGCCGAAGCCGGTAGCAGACCGTGCAGCGTGCGCCCTTCTCCGGCTCGCTCTCCAGTCCCTTCACGGCGGTGTAAAACTCCTGCGGGTCGTAGGGCAGCTCCACCACCGGGTAGTGGTAGCCCGCCTCCTCCACAAAGCGGTCCAGCTCGGCCTCCCGGCGGTGGTATTCCTCCGGTGGGTAGATGTTGGGGTTGTAGTATAAGATCGTGATGTCGAAATGCGCGGCCAGGCGTTCCAGTGTCGCGCTGGAACAGGGCGCACAGCAGGCGTGCAGCAGGAGCTTTGGCCGCGTGCCGTCCAGTGTGCGCAGGACCTTTTCCATTTCCAGCTGATAGTTGATGCGGTTTGGCATGAAGAAACCTCGTTTTTAAACGGTGACGGCCACGCGGCGCTTGCGGCGGGCGAACACACTGTACCCCACCGTGCCCAGCAGGCTCAAGGCGGAAATGACCTCGAACACGCGCCAGAAGCCGGGGGCCTGGTACCAGACACGCACAGTGCCGGTGTAGTTGGCGGGAATCGTAAGCACAATACGCTCGTTCTCGCCGCTGGTGATGGTAAAGGGTTGGTCGTTTTCGTCGGCCGCGTAGTAGTTGCCGTAGTTAAAGATAGGCAGCGAAATGGTTGCCTCGCCGCCGTCGTTCTGTACACTTACGTAGGCGACGCCCTGCTTTTTCTCATAGCTGACCAGGTGCAGGTCATCGCTGCCCGGCTTGGGCTGCGCCCAGATCGTCTCGTAGGAGCTGGTGCCGTCGATGAGGTACTCCCCCACGCCGATGCAGCTCGTCGGGTTTTCGTAGCTGAACACATTGTAGCTGACCTCGCGCTGGCCGTTGAGCATCTGCGCCTGCATGGCCCCGGTCATAAACAGGGCGGCAGCGGCCAGCACTACGGTGGCGGTCAGCCCCAGGCGGCGGTCACGCGCCGTCAGCAGCTTGACGGCCATAACGACCGCCAGGCAGAGCAGCACCGTCGCCAGCGAGAGGAAACGCCACGGATACTGGAACAGCCCGGCCAGCTTGCCCGCCGTGCGGCCCAGCGTGGTCTGCACGTAATCCCAGGGGAAGATGTGCAGCGCTAAAAACACCGTCAGCGCAAAGAAACCGGCGGCCGTCGTCAGGATGGACGCGGCCTGGCCCTGGGCGTCGCGGCGGCGCAGCAGGCAGAACACGACCAGCCCCAGCCCCAGAATCAGCGGCAGCCCCAGCGAGAGCATCATGTCGGGGTTCGTGCCCGCATCTGCGCCCGCAAAGCCGTTGTAGAAGGGGTTGAACAGCTGTATCAGGTAGAGGCCCTGGAACTGAATTTTGCCGATCAGAGGGCCATTGACCATGAAGGGAATCGACGAAGTGGAGAGGAAGAACGGCACCAGATACCACGCGCTCAACCCCACGGCCAGCAGTGCGGCCTTGACCCAGGCCAGCAGCCGCGCGGGGCGCAGCGTCTCCCGCAGGCGCAGCAGGCAGAAGAGGATGAGCAGCAGCGCCGTCAACTCGCAGGAGAGCAGATGGCTCTGCACCATGGCCGCCATGCCCAGCGACATGGGCAGCCAATCGGCAAAGCGGGGCTTGTCCCTGGTGTAGATGCCGTACAGGCCTGCCAACACCAGCGGGAAGAAGGCCATGGCCGTGAATTCGCCCGCAGCGGCGCGGGTGTAGACGCAGACGAGCCGGTAGCAGGACAGGGTGTAAAGCAGCGCCCCCAGCAGGCCCAGGCGGCGGCTGGCCGCGATTTTGGCAAAGCTGTAATAGGCAATGGCGCAGGTGGCCAGCGTCACAGCAAACAGGTAGATTTGGTAGCAGGTGCGCAGCGGCAGCCACAGGTTGTACAGCAGCGCGGGCAATAGCAAAAACAGCTCGCAGTAGCACAGCGGGTTCGCGTAGCCGTAGCCGTTCAGCGTCGTGGTGGTGAACCGCACCGGGAACTGCCCATAGGACAGTTCCGCCGCCATGGCAGAAATGCGCTGCAGGTGGTAGTCCATATCGTGGCCGAAGTAGAGATAATTGCTGAACAGCGGCAGGCAGGCAAACGCCGTGATGGCGATGAGCGCCAGCGGCAGCCGCAGGGCACGGCGGCTGGCAGCGCCCTCCTCCCCTGTTTTGGCAAACAGCAGCCAGAGCAGGAAGTCCACGACCGCGAAGAACAGCGCAAAGCCCAGCAGCCGGGTGACGCGGTAGATGGGCTGCTCGGTCAGGGTGATGGCGTAGAGATAGAGCTGGCCCTGGCCGTTGTAGTGCAGCGTGGCGGTCAAATCGTTGAGCTGCGCGCCGCTGCTGACCCACAGCCGGGTAGTCAGGGTGCGGTGGCAGTCATCCAGCCGCAGGGTGTCGGCGTTGACCGCCGAGGGAACCATGGCGCTGGAAAAGCTCAGCGTACCGGCGGAGTTGAGCATATTGAAGGTGGGCGCGTCGGGCGTCTGGCAGGAGAAATACTGCACCGTCACCTCATACGCGCCGGATCGCACCGCCTGCCCGGCAGAAGGGAAATCCAGCGGGTCACTGGTCTGGAAGTTCGTCTGGTTCCACACCTGGAAGTGATCCCCCTCGTTGGAGGCAATGTCCGGGAAGGGATTCTCGAACAGGTCGGGGGTCATCGTCAGCTTGTAAGGCGCACCGAACAGCCCTGCCGCCAGCACGCAGAGCACGGCCAGCTCCACCGCCAGCAGGGCAGCGAACAGCCGGTTGCGCTTGCAGAAAGCAAAGAAATGTTTCATCCGTAAATCCTCTTTTAGTTAGCCGTCCCAGATCATGAGCTTGGCATTCACGATACAGCTGTCCTCCACGGTGGCAAGGTAGTCGCCGTTGGCGTCCCGCGGGGTCTGGGTACAGTCCAGCAGGCAGATGGCGCGGGCTTCCTCGGTGCCGTCGGCCAGGCGGACTTTGTACTTGATGACTGCATTATCGGGCACGCAGGCGCTCTGCACATAAACCTGCACGCCGTCCATCAGGTCACTGTCGGCGCTTTGCAGCCTGCCGCACCAGGCCAGGTCGTACCCGCCGTACTTGCGGTAGGTCTGGTAGGCGTAGGTGTTCCCGGCGGGGGCATCGTAGGTCGTGCCCAGCACGGCAGCGTGCAAGTCGCGCCCGGTGAACCGGCTGAAAAAGGCCGTCTCGGCGTCGGCGTTGCTGTCCCAGACATTCTCATTGCAGAGAATGAGATCCCCGGGCAGGACGGCATCTGCCAGGCCGGATTGGATGGTGCGCACAAAGAACTGGTAGTTATCCAGATTCTCGGCGTGGTGAGTGCGCACGACGCCCCGCAGGTAGGAGCCGTTCAGGCAAAGCCCGGCGGCCAGCGCGGCGGTCAGGCCCAGCCGCGCCAGAATGGACAAAATTTGGGGCAGCTTGCGGCAGGCACCCGCCAGCGCAGCCAGCAGCACGGCCACCACCAGCGCAAAGCCGATGGAGCTCGCGGCGGCGGGGATGTAGCCCCACTTCCAGGTGATGGCCCCGGGAGCCTGGTAGCGGGTGGACAGCGCCAGCAGCAGTGCGGGCAGCGCCCAGACCGCCAGGCCAAACCCGGCGGCGCCCAACATTTTGCGGTTCAGTTTTTCGCGCGGCACGGCGAAGAAAAGCAGCAGTCCGGCCAGCACGCCCAGCACCAGCGGCCACAGCCGGTCGCCGTTGGAGAGTACGCCGCAATCCTCCTGCAAAATGCGGGAGTTCAGCCCGGGGATGGACGCAGCCATCTGCTGCACCAGCACGCGCAGCACCTGGGGGATATCCAGTGAGACCTCGTTGCCGGTGCCGCCGCTGCGACCGCACAGCATATGGAATATGAGCGCCACGCCCATGCCGCCCAGCGCGGGGGCGGTGTTGAACAGCCCGGCTTTGACGCTGCGGGCACGCAGGCACCAAACCACAAAGGCCAGCGCCGCGAACATATAGCCAATTTCATAAGTGCCGCAGGCGGCGAAGGAGAGCAGCGCTGCCGCTGCAGCCCAGCCGCGGCGGTGGAAATTCTCCCACCCAAACAGGCAGAGCCAGGCCGCCATGGCCCAGAACAGCGCCCGCTGGGGCACGGCATAGTAGCTGTACATACCCTCGTTCCAGATGGGGGCCGCCGCCATGGCCAGCGTAAAGCCGCCCAGCGCCAGGGCATCCCCGCTGCCGAACCGCGCGGCCACCCGGCTGACCAGGAACGCCGCCGCCCCGGTCCAGGCAATGATGTAGAGCCGGTAATGGCTCAAACTGCCGTAAAACAGCAGCGCTACCGCGTTGGGGTAGTGGAACGGAAAGAACCGAACCTCCTGCAGGGTGAAATACCGCAGCCGCCCCTGCAAGTCCTGCAATAGGTATTGCCAGAAGGGCATCCGTTGAAAGTCGTACATCCAACGGTTCAGCGTTAATTTGTCGTCCCCTTCCGGCGGGATGCTGATGGTGACGCGCAGATACAGCACGCCCACCGCAAACACTACCAGATAGGCCGCCGCTAAAAATAACCAGCGGTACCGCCGGTAAAACGTCTTGACCTGTTCCATGGGGGTAAAGGCCTCCTCTTTTTGACACACATATATTCATAGTATAGCATAAACCCCCGCTGCACGCAACGCACAGCGGGGGTGGAAAGCGGATATTCTGCGGCAGGAACGAAGAAAACGAAGATTTACGATTTCACAGGCTTCTTCAGCATACCGACCAACAATGTGGTCAGCAGACTGCCAGCCGCCAGGGCAGCCAAAAAGCCCAGCGGATTGCCTATGACGGCAAGCAGGAACAATCCGCCGTGGGGCGCAGGGCAGCCGCAGCCAAACAGTACGGTCAGGAACCCGGCCAGCGCACTGCCTGCCATGCAGGAGGGTACGACCCGCAGCGGGTCGCGCAGGGCAAAGGGCAGCGCACCCTCGGTCACAAAGGACGCGCCCATCACAAGGTTCTGCGGCACGGTGCGGCGCTCGGCCTTGGTGAACCGCGTCGGGAACAGCAGGCAGGCCAGTGCCAGCCCCAGCGGGGGGATCATACCGCCCGCCATGACGGCGGCCATGAGGTCATATTGGCTGTTGGTCACAGCCAGCGTGCCGGTGACGTAGGCCGCCTTGTTGATGGGCCCGCCGTAGTCGGTGGCCATCAGCGCACCCAGCACGGCACCCAGCACCAGGCGGCTGCCGCCCTGCAACTTGGCAAGCGCCAGCGACATCCAGCGGTTGAACCGCCCCAGCGGCGGGTTGACGACCATAAGCATCAGCCAGCCGACAAAAAGCAAGCTCAACAGCGGCACCAGCAGCCCGGTCTTGATGTGGTCCAGATCCTGGGGGATGCGGCGGAACAGTCGATTCAGCAGGCGTACCACCAGCCCGGCGGCAAAGCCCGCAATGAGGCCCCCCCAGAACCCGCTGGGGATCCAGCTGAGTTTGGTGGCCGTTGTCATGCCGGTCTGGGCCAGGTAGCCGCCCATCAGGCCGGGCATCAGGCCGGGCCGGTCGGCAATGCTGTACGCGATGAACGCGGACAGAATCGGGTACATCATGGAGAGCGCGGCGTTGCCGACGTTCGTCATCATCGTGGACCAGTTCGCCGGGCCGCCCAGGTGCTGCAAAAGCAGCGAGAGCGCCAGCATCACGCCACCCGCCACCACAAAGGGCAGCATATGGGAGATGCCGCTCATCAGGTGGCCGTAGTACTCGCGGCCCAGCTCCTTCCAGTCGTTGGTGCGGAAGGCGTGGCCGCCGCGGTAGATGGATGCTTTGCCGGAGACGGCCTTTTCCAGCAGGGCATCCGCGTTGCGCACGGCCTCCCCTGCCGAGGTGTAGACCAGCCGCTTGCCCACAAACCGCGCCAGTGAGATTGAGCGGTCTACCGCCACGATGATGCAGTCGGCGGCCTGGATCTCGTCCTCGGTCAGTTCATTGCCCACGCCGCCCGCGCCGTTCGTCTCCACTTTGATGGTCAGGCCCCGGGTCTGGGCGGCCTGCTGTAAGGCCTCGGCCGCCAGGTAGGTGTGCGCAATGCCGGTGGGGCAGGCCGTCACACCCAGCAGCCGGTAGCCCGGCTCGTTGGTGGGCGTCGGCGGGGGCGCGGCCGGGTCGTCCTGGGCTTCGCGCCGGGCAATGGCACGGCAGAAGGCCTCGGGCGTCTCGCTCTGGCGCAGACTGGCGCAGAAATCGGTATCCAAAAACAGCGTTGCCAGCTCGGCCAACACCTGCACATGCAGGTCGTTGGCCTCGGCGGGGGCGGCGATGAGGAACAGCATCTCCAACGGCTGGCCGTCGGGCGTATCGCAGGGCAGCGGCGGATCCAGCGTCAATGCGGCCAGCTGCAATTTTTCCACCGCGGTGCTCTTGGCGTGGGGGATCGCCAGTCCATTGCCCACGCAGACGCCGCCCAGTTCCAGCCGGGCGCGGACATCCGCCGCAAAGACTGCCGTGTCCGTCAGGACTTTGGCCCCATCCAGCAGCGCCACAAGCTGCTGCACCGCGCCCTGCAGGGAATCCGCCCGCTGGCGCAGTGCGACACAATCCGGCCGCAGGTAGTTGGCAATGCGCATCGTCGTTCCTCCGTTTACTAAAAAAGCGGTTCCGCCGCAACGGAACCGCTATGAAAGCTTGAAGAATTAGTTAAGCAGGGTCTTCTCGGTCTCGGGATCGAACAGATGGATCTTGTGGGTGTCCATGGCAACGGTGATCTTGTCGCCGCGGCGAGACTTGGAAGTGGGGGCAACACGAGCCATCAGGTTTTGGCCCTGATAGGTCAGGTACAGGTAGATCTCAGCGCCCATCAGCTCGGAAACCTCAACCTCAGCGCCAATGTGGCTGTTGGGATGCTTGTCCAGGAATTCCTCATCGTCCTTGATATCCTCGGGACGGATGCCAACCTTCAGGGTCTTGCCAACGTAAGCGTCCAGCTTGCCGTCAGCGGTCTTTTCCTTCGGCAGAGGAATGTCGGTGCCAGCCAGATCAACGGTGAACTGGTCGCCGTTCTTCTTCAGGGTGCCGTCCAGGAAGTTCATCTGGGGGCTGCCGATGAAGCCTGCGACGAAGATGTTGCAGGGAT
>OJQC01000446.1_pt1 | contig 12220 bp, 9 predicted proteins | sample 1598721 | NCBI WGS metagenome assembly OJQC01 (sample SAMN03922502, study PRJEB24848) | human gut metagenome | isolation source: stool sample | host: Homo sapiens | place: Germany | collected 2011-11
CTGTATAAAATCGGAGCAAAGGCGAAAGAGGAATACATCTCAACCTCTCCCCCTGTGTTCCTGCAAGGAATATAGGGGGAGTGCCCGAAGGGCGAGGGGGTTAGAATACAAACAAAAGCACAAACCCCGATCTTTTTACCCCCTCTCATTCATTAACATTCAAGTCTATCCCCATGAATTTTCTACTGAACCCACAACACCAACAAAAACACAATACTTTCACCCAGCCATAGAACGCCAATAACGATTATTCCCCGATACGACCGACGGCTTCCTCTCAAAAAAAAATAATTTGCAGACTACCCTTTTCCACTATATATTTGTCTTGTATATAAATAGCCGTAAGATTTTCGACAACACGTCGGCTTTCAAAACAAAAACATTTATCATGAAAAAAATTACTCTATTACTCGCGTTTTTTATCTGTCTGAACATCAGTTTGAACGCTCAGACATACCCCAAAAAAGAAAATGTCATTCGTCTGCTCACCTACAACACTCATTATTGCAAAGGAGGAAGCGACCCCGGCTCTATCGACGATTACAACACTCGGCGCCTTGCCTCGGTCATCGAAGCCCTCGACCCCGACGTAGTTGCCCTGCAAGAACTGGACAGCGCCATGAGCGATCGTAGAAGAAGAGATCTGTTAAAACAAATCTCCGAATTCACCGGACTCGATTATCAGCACTTCTTCGGAGGCTTAGCCCCCATCAATGGCGGTAAAGTAGGTCCGGGACTACTCTTTAAAAAAGATTTGGAAGTAGTAAAGAAAAAGATTATCCCGTTGGCAGGCGATGAAGCTCGTAGCGCAGTACGGGTGGATTTCGAGAAATTCACATTCATGGGAACCCACCTCGACCTGAACAATGCAAAAAGAACCCAAAGCGCAAGTACATTGGTCAATGAAACCGACTTTATCCATAAACCCTGTTTCCTCGCCGGCGATTTGAACGATTCTCACCGATGGGGCAACGGAGGAATCGCATTCCCCGTACTGGCCGATAAATTTTCTATCGTCAGCGATACGGAAGGTAACACCATTCCGGGTCGGACCGACAACGGGGCTCTCATCGATTATATCTTGTTCAAAGATTATAAAAACTCGGGAATTAAAATCGTTGAGACACACATTGTCCGCACACTGAAAGTAAACGGGTCTGTCATTGACTTAGGATCGATATCCGACCACTACCCCGTTTATGTAGACATCGAGATTCCCGGGCTAAGTGGAATCGAAAATGCTACCCGAAGCAATTCGATTCAAATATATCCCACCCAAGTACAAAACACATTAAACATTCAAAGCGAATCCCCCGTCAGAAAAATAAACATCTACTCGATGACCGGTCAAAAACAATTAGAGGCAAACAACCCCGGCACGGCATCGGTCGACATCTCCTCTTTATCGAACGGAATATACATCGTGGAAATTTTCGCAGATAACGGCACGGCATTCAAAGGAAAGATTATCAAGAGATAAGTCATTCTTATTAAACTTATTTATACAATTATCAAAGTCCATGTAAATGAACTTCGGGTTCTTTTTATCCCTATAAAACAACCGACAAACACATACAACACATCATGAAGAAAGCGATATTACTCTCCATTGTTTTGGCCGGGACATTGTTCTCGGTAAAACCGCAGTCCTATCCCAAAGCCCCGGGAGCAATCAGACTGCTCACTTACAACACCCATTATTGTAAAGGAGGTTATGATCCGGGAGAAATCAACGAAAGCAACGTGAAAAAACTTGCACAAGTCATCAAAGCTTTGGATGCCGACGTCATCGCCTTGCAAGAATTGGACAGTGCCTCTCAAAGCCGGGGAAACCGTTATCTGCTGCACGAAATAGCCGAACATACAGGAATCGAATATACCGATGTGTATGCCAATGCGGCTCGCTTCGACAAGAAGGGAAGCATCGGTTGCGGCGCATTGGTTAGAAAAAATCTGCCGATTGTCAGCCGGTACATCGCTTATCTCCCGGGAGACGAGCCGAGAGCGGCCATTCAACTGGAACTCGAAAAATTTGTATTCATCGCCACACATTCCGACCTCAATAACGAAAAACGCAGACAAGGAACTAAAATCATTTGCAACGACTCCCGCGAAATGAAAAAACCCGTATTCGTGGCCGGAGACCTCAACGACTCTTTCCGCTGGTCGCGAAGCAATGTATCTTTTCCTCTATACCAAAAAGATTTTATCATTGCAAGCGACACGGTCGGCAACACGATCCCCGGAAGAACCGACAACGGCGCATTGATCGACTTCATTTTATTGAGCAAAAAAGGGAAGAATAAGATAAAGATAGTCGGCAGCAAAATCGTGCGAGAAATAAATATCGAGGGAAAAACGATAGATTTGGGTGAAATTTCGGACCACTATCCTGTATTCACAGACATTATATGTAAATAAATTTAATTGAAACTTTCATAAAGCCATGTCAAGACACTGTTTCTTATTCATAGGACTCATAGCCTTATGTATTACCTCTTGCTCCCGGACTCCGGAATATACAGACTCTGCCGCCCGGCTCGCCGGACGCATTGTGCCATCGCACTCCGATGATTTCATCTTTACGCTCGTTCCTGCCGAAAAAGATTTCTTCGAACTAAGGCAGAATGGCGATAAAATAGAGATACAAGGGAATAACGGAATCTCTATGGCACGCGGACTAAACCACTACCTGCGCCACTATTGCCATGCCTCTGTTTCTTGGTGTGGCGATAATCTGGCTTCCATACCCGACACACTGCCCGCAGTCGGTGAACCGGTTCATATCGAAGCCTCTCAACCCCTGCGGTATTATCTGAATTATTGCACATATAGCTACTCTATGGCTTTTTGGGGGTGGGAAGAATGGGAAAAAGAAATAGACCGCATGGCCCTGCAAGGTGTCAATCTCCCTCTCATGGCTGTCAACAGCCAGTACGCCGTTTGGCAAAATACGCTCAAAAGACTGGGATATAACGAAAAAGAAATATCGGAATTCCTTCCCGGAGCCGGCTATGAAGCGTGGTGGCTCATGGGTAATCTCGAAGGCTTCGGTGGCCCCGTTTCCCAAAAATTCATAGACCGGCAAACCGACCTCCAACAAAAAATGCTGCGTCGCATGAGAGAGTTGGGTATGGCTCCCGTCTTTCAAGGATTCTATGGCATGGTTCCCAACAGTTTGAAAGAAAAATTCCCCGAAGCCAACATCAAGGAACAAGGTGAATGGCAAACCTATCAGCGTCCTGCGTTCTTAGACCCGAACGATCCCCTTTTCGATAAAATCGCCGACATATACTACGACGAACAGGAAAAACTGTTCGGTAAAGCCGTCTATTTCGCCGGAGACCCATTCCACGAAGGAGGTCAGTCGGAAGGTATCGATGTAAAAGCCGCGGCTAAAAAAATACTGCAAGCCATGAGACGCAAAACCCCGGAAGCTATATGGATCATACAAGGCTGGCAACGTAACCCCATGCGCGACCTATTGGAAGGGCTGGAACATGGCGAGGCCATCATTCTCGACCTCATGGCATGCGAGCGTCCCCAATGGGGCGGCATAAAAAACTCGTTGTTTTATAAAGCCGAAGGACACATGCACCACGACTGGATTTGGTGCGCACTGCCCAATTTCGGCGGGAAAACAGGGCTGCATGGCAAAATGAGCAGTTATGCCTCTGGTGTAGTCTTTGCCAAAAACCACCCGTTGGGAAAAAACCTATGTGGAATAGGAACAGCTCCCGAGGGAATCGGTACGATTCCCGTCGTATATGACATGGTATACGACATAGCTTGGAGAGAAGATAGCATCGATATAAAAGACTGGGTGAACCAATATACGCAATATCGGTACGGTAAAGCCGATCCAAACTGCAATCGAGCTTGGGAAATTCTGTCGAAAACCATTTACGAATGTCACAATGAAATAGGAGGGCCCGTCGAATCTTATATATGTGCACGCCCCTCCGATACAATCAAACACGCCTCGTCATGGGGTACTGCCGAGATTTTCTATGATCCCGCAGAAATCGTTACAGCATGGGAATGCATGTATAATGTCCGACACGAATTCGCACAATCCGAAACCTATCAATATGATTTGGTAGATCTCACACGACAAGTTTTGGGTGACTACGCAAAATATCTTCACAAACAGGCTGTAAACGCCTTTTATCGAAACGATTTAAAAGGATTTCAAACCTATTCCTCCAAATTCCTCGCTCTCATTCGAGACGAAGACAAACTGCTGTCCACCCGCAAAGAGTTCAATGTAGGAACATGGATAAACCAAGCACGCAACGCCGCTTGTACGCCTCAGGAACAGGAGCGTTTCGTTGCAAACGCAAAAAGACAAATTACCACTTGGACAAACCACGACTCAAAACTCCATGATTACGCCCTTAAAGAATGGAGCGGGTTGATGAGAGACATGTATCTGCCTCGTTGGGAAGCATGGGTCGACTACAAACTGGCTCTATTGAGAGGAGAAACCGCACAAGAACCCGATTATTTCCAAATCGAAAAAAATTGGGTCGACTCCGATACACGCTACGATAGTACCTCTACCGGAAATGCGATTTCTGCTGTCGAAGAAATCTATAAAAAATACTTCATCGAATTACAACAAACCTATAAAAACATTTAAATATCCCGGTTCTCCTATGTAAAAAAGCCTATGTCGGTTGTCTTTTTACAGAAACAGAATCCTTAAAAACATACCACATTATGCGACACAAAATTTTTATAGCCTTTTTATCCCTTCTCACCGCCACATCGACCCTCGATATGGCAAAAGCCCAATCCCTGCCATACAAAAACAAAAATCTCCCCATCGAGGAACGCGTAGAAGACTTGCTGAACCGCATGACTGTCGATGAAAAAATCGCACAAATACGGCACATACACTCTTCGAAAATTTTTAACAGGCAAGAGCTCGATATGAAAAAACTGACCGATTGGGCAGGTAATACTTCATGGGGATTTGTCGAAGGCTTTCCCCTCACCGGCGACAATTGCGCTAAAAGCATGTATCTCATTCAAAAATACATGGTAGAAAAAACCCGGTTGGGAATACCCATCTTCACGGTTGCAGAATCTCTGCACGGTGCTGTGCACGACGGAGCCACCATATATCCCCAAAACATCGCTTTGGGGAGCACCTTTAATCCCGAACTGGCACGAAAGAAAACGCAAATGATTTCCGACGATCTCCACAGCATGGGATTTCGACAAGTTCTATCCCCCTGTATAGACGTAGTACGCGATTTACGTTGGGGACGGGTCGAAGAGTCCTATGGGGAAGACCCATATCTATGCGGCCTTTTCGGCATCGAGGAGGTTTCGGGGTATCTCGAAAACGGCATATCGCCCATGTTGAAGCATTACGGCCCGCACGGCAACCCGTTGAGCGGATTAAATTTAGCCTCGGTAGAATGCGGATTGCGAGATTTGCACGAAATCTATCTCAAACCGTTCGAAATGGTTGTTAAAAACACCGGAATATTGGCAGTCATGTCAACCTATAACTCTTGGAACCATATACCCAACTCAGCATCACATTATCTGCTTACCGATATACTTCGTGACGAATGGGGCTTCAAAGGATATGTATATTCCGACTGGGGTGCTATCGAAATGCTCAAAACATTGCATTTCACAGCCCGCAACTCCTCTGAGGCCGCCATTCAAGCCATTTCCGCCGGGCTCGATGCCGAGGCATCGAGCAAATGCTATCCCTTCCTGAAAGGATTGATCGAAAAAGGCCAGTTCGATGAAAAAATTCTCGACACGGCCGTCCGCCGGGTTTTATTCGCAAAATTCGCTATGGGACTCTTTGAAGACCCTTACGGAAAAACCTTCAAAAACCGTAAACGACACTCCCCGGAAAGCGTCAAACTCGCCAAAACGATTGCCGACGAATCGACCGTCCTGCTGAAAAACGAAAACCAGTTACTGCCGCTCGATGCCAAAAGCCTGAAATCGATCGCCATTATCGGGCCCAATGCCGACCAAGTCCAATTCGGAGATTACACTTGGAGCCGCAACAACAAAGACGGTGTCACCCCGCTACAAGGTATCAAGAACCGGGTAAACAAAAACACCGCCATACACTACGCCAAAGGTTGCAGTCTCACATCATTGGACACATCGGGAATAGCCGAAGCGGTCGAAGCCGCCAAAAACAGCGAAGTAGCCGTAATTTTCGGCGGTAGCGCCAGTGCCGCTTTGGCCCGTGACTACAAAAGCTCCACTTGCGGAGAAGGGTTCGACCTGAACGATTTGAACCTCACGGGCGCGCAATCGCAACTAATACGCGAAGTATATCGAACCGGCACTCCCGTCATACTTGTATTGGTAACAGGAAAACCTTTTGTCATAGAATGGGAAAAGAACAATTTGCCCGCTATACTCGTCCAATGGTATGCCGGTGAACAAGCCGGAAACTCCATTGCCGATATCCTATTCGGAGAAGTCGTTCCTTCGGGAAGACTCACTTTCTCTTTCCCTCGCAGCACCGGACATTTGCCTGTCTACTACAACTATCTGCCGTCCGACCGTGGATTCTACAAAAACCCCGGAAGCTACGACTCACCCGGACGGGACTATGTTTTCTCGGCTCCTTCGGCTCTATATAGTTTCGGATACGGACTTTCCTACACCTCGTTCGTTTATAAGAATCTCTCCACCGACAAAGACAAATACGAATTGAACGACACGATACACGCCACAGTAGAAGTAAAAAATACGGGGAAATACACCGGTAAAGAAGTAGTTCAATTATATGTCCGAGACAAAGCCAGTACCTATGTGACACCGGTAAAACAACTGCGCGACTTCAAAAAAATAGAATTAGCGCCCGGTGAAACCCGCACCGTACAACTTCAAGTACCCATCTCCGATCTCTATTTGGTCGACGAGAAAAACCAACGCTTCGTCGAAGCCGGCGAGTTCATTTTGGAAGTAGGACAAGCATCGAATAATATCATTTTGTCGAAAACTATCGTGGCGGGAGAACCATCGACGATCGGGAATGACGAAATCGTAAAACCTAAAAACAAAAAAAGTTCCCGCCAAATGGAAGTGAAAGGAGAAGTGCGTGACGTGCAGGCTACCCTCGTTCCCGATATGCAGATTATTGAAAAAAGCACCGGAAAAACCATTGCTGTTACCGACGCAAAAGGTCAGTTCAAATTCACTACCGGCAATCACGAATATCTCATCTTCAAAAAATCGGGATACCAAACTGTCGAAATAGAAGTAAACAACATGAATGTAATCAACATTACTGTAAACTACGGAGAAAACTAACGACCCTATTATTCATCTCATAAAAATTATTTATAATGAAAAGAGCTCTTTCTATTTCTTGCCTATGGATTTGTCTTCTCGTCCTATCGAGTTCTGTAATCATGGGTCAAGACAACCATTTGGACATCACTCCCACTCCCCAAAGTTTGGTTCAGAAAAACGGACATTTTACTTTAAATTCCAAAACCTCTTTTGCCATTGGGAAAAACCAAAGAGCTGATTTAAAAAAAGTAGCGGCCTATTTCCAGTCAAAAATCCTATACTCCACAGGATACAATCTAAATATAAAAAACAGCGGAAGCTCAAACGCTATCAGTCTGCAAATAGACAAGTCACTAAAAATAGGGAACGAAGGCTACCAACTGACAGTAACCCCCAAAAAGGTAATTGTCAAAGCCAAAACTCCGCAAGGAATCTTTTATGGCATGCAATCGGTTATGCAGTTGCTTCCTCCCCAAATCGAGAGCGAAACGATTATCGATAACGTAGCATGGGAAATCCCTTGTGTGGAAATCAAAGATGAACCCGCCTATGGATACCGAGGTATGATGCTCGACGTATGTCGCCACTTCCACGACGTGGAATTTGTAAAAAAACAACTCGACATCATGGCCATGTTCAAAATGAATTATTTCCATTGGCACTTGACCGACGACCATCTGTGGACCATAGAAATAAAAAAATATCCCCGTCTCGCCGAGGTTGGCTCTGTACGCCGGAATGCCGATGGAAGCATACATCGGGGCTTCTACACACAGGAACAAATCAAAGAAGTCGTTGCTTACGCAGCAGAGCGGTACATTACCGTTATCCCCGAAGTAGAACTTCCCGGACATGCACTTGCCGCTTTGACCGCATACCCCGAATATTCATGTACAGGAGGCCCGTTTGAACTACGCAACAAATGGGGCGTGGAAGACAACGTATATTGCGCCGGGAATGACAAAACTTTTGAATTCTTACAAGACATTCTCGAAGAAGTCATTCCTCTGTTTCCCGGCAAATTCTTCCATATCGGCGGTGACGAATGCCCCAAAGTAAGATGGAACGAATGCCCCAAATGCCAGAAAAGAATCAAAGACGAAAACCTGAAAGATGCCCACGAACTGCAAAGCTATTTCATTCACCGTATCGAAAAGATAATCCTTGCTCATGGAAAATCGATGATCGGCTGGGACGAAATTCTCGAAGGAGGACTGGCTCCATCAGCAACTGTGATGTCTTGGAGAGGTGAAGAAGGAGGCATTGCCGCCGCTTCTATGGGACACGATGTTATCATGACACCCTCCAAATGGATGTATATGGATCATGGACAAGGAGCCGTCGAAGCCGAACCCATTGCCATTAAATTCGGACTGCCTCTCGAAAAAACTTATAGCTACGACCCCAAATCTCCAAAAATTCCAGAAAATTTGCGGCACCACGTTTTAGGAGCACAATGCAACATGTGGACCGAATATGCCGTAACCCCCGAGTATACCGAATACCTGTTATATCCCCGCATGCTGGCTTTGGCAGAATTGGATTGGACACCCAAAGAGAAAAAAGATTACAACTCTTTCACTCGTCGGCTCGACAATCAATTGATCCGACTCGATATGCACCACATCAACTACCACATACCCATGCCCGAAGGCCCTATGGCCGACCGTATTGCATATACCGAAAATACCACGCTGACATTCCAAAACAGCCGCAACTATCCTATGGTATATACGACCGATGGAAGTGAGCCTCAAACAAGTTCGACAAAATACGAAAATCCGTTACATATCAATAAAGATGTAACAGTCAAAATAGCCACTATGCTCCCCTCAGGGAAATTAAGTCCGGTACGCTCTATCGAAGTAGTTCGCGAAAAGCTCATGCCGGCTACCGAAAAAAGCACCCAACCCGGTATCGAGTTGAGACGTACCGAGGGAAACCTCTATTTTGTAAAAGACCTCGATGGAGCGCATTGGAGTGCACCGAAGATTGTCAAAGATTTTGAATTCAAACCGGATATCGAAGACAAAGGAGCATACTGCTACACCGGCTACTTCGAAGTTCCCGCCGATGGCATATACTATTTTTCCTCCGAAATGGACGAACTGAGAATAGACGGAAAGGTCATCATCAGTAACGACGGTAAACTCATACGCCATTCTCGCACACGTAATTCCATCGCTTTGCAAAAAGGCAAACATGCATTCCAGCTACTGATGATTAACAACAACATCGGCGGCTATCTGCGCACATGGAACAACAAAGGCTTTATCTGGGCTCCCGAAGGGAACGAATTAGAACTACCCAAACCCGAAAAACTAACCCATTAATCAAAGATGCAAATTGAAACAACGGGGAAGTCCTGCTCTTAGGACTTCCCCGTTGTCACATTATCCATACGTCAACAAGTATATTTGTTTCTGCCCTCGGTTTACACTATCTTTGCCCAAAAGAAAACAGCAAATGGACTCAGAAAAAATAAACCGGCTCATCGCAGAAAACAACTTGGAAAAAGCTCTTGCATACATCGACGAATGGCTCTCGACCCACTCGAAAGACGACAAGGCATACTACTTGAAAGGACTGGTCTCTTGGAAACAAGGAAACTGGAAACTCACAATCGAAAATTATCTGAAAGCCATAGAAATCAATCCAGAAAGCCCGGCCAAACAAGCCTATGAAATGGTAATGGACATTATCAATTTTTCCAACCCCGATCTATACAATCCGTAATCACAAATTACAAAATCAAAACAAACAAGGCCAAATACACCAGCATTTGCAAGCCCTGTAAAATCCACGAAATCTCTCGTCGGGTACTATACACCCGATAACTAATCCACGTAGACAAAACCACATACAAAGGCAACAACATGACCAAAGCCCAAGGCAAAGCATCGCCAGCGGCTTTTTCGACAAATACAAACGTTACCCGGCTCATCAACCACGGCCACGCAAAAACCGGCAAAGCCGTTATAAGGATTAAAATCTTGAACCAACCGGGAACTTCCCGAGACGACTTTTCTTTCTCCATACTATCAACACTCATTCAAACAAGCAGAATCGACCGGCTGTAATCACAGAAAAACCGCAATCATATCTGCACGATCTGTGTTACCGCCTCCGGGTGCAAAGAGGATCGCCCCGTACAATCAATCCATTCTACACTTTATGCAAATATACAGAAAACAAGATTGAAAAATGAAAAAGGTTGCAATATAAAAATTTGAGTGTACCTTTGTCCCGAAATTCAAACAATCAAAATTATGTCTACATATACCGAAGATACTCGTAAAGTAACGACTCACCGCCTGATGGAAATGAAACTCCGCGGCGAAAAAATTTCGATGTTAACCGCCTATGACTTTTCAATGGCGACTCTTATAGACCAAGCCGGAATCGATGTCATTCTGGTAGGCGACTCGGCATCCAATGTAATGGCCGGAAATGTAACGACTTTACCTATTACTCTCGACCAAATGATTTATCATGGGAAGTCGGTTGTCCGAGCCGTTAAACGTGCCTTAGTCGTCGTCGATATGCCATTCGGCTCCTATCAGGGCAACTCCAAAGAAGCTGTTGCCTCGGCAATCAGAATCATGAAAGAAACGCATGCCGACTGTGTAAAGATGGAAGGCGGAGCCGAAATCCGTGAATCCATCGAGCGCATACTCAGTGCCGGGATACCCGTTATGGGGCATTTAGGTCTGACTCCGCAATCCATTAACAAATTCGGTACATATACCGTCCGTGCTCGTGAAGAGGCAGAAGCTAATAAACTCATCGAGGATGCTCATCTTCTCGAAGAGATAGGGTGTTTCAGCCTCGTTCTCGAAAAGATTCCGGCAACATTGGCCACCCGGGTAGCTCAGGAAGTAACCATTCCGGTCATCGGTATCGGAGCCGGTGGTGGTGTAGACGGACAAGTCCTCGTCATGCACGACATGTTGGGCATCAACAAAGGTTTTTCCCCACGGTTCCTTCGTCGATACGCCGATTTAAGTACAACGATCACCGAAGCGGTACAGGCCTACGTAAAAGACGTGAAAACACAAGATTTTCCCAACGAAAAAGAACAATACTAACTACTGTCATTGGAGATAAACTACGTTTCAACTAATTATTCAATAAAATTCATCACCAACATTTCATAAACAATTATTTTCATGATTAAGAATCGCAATTATTCGCTCGATTTATTGAGAGTTATTGCCTGTTACTTGGTCATTCAACAACATGCCAGCGAATTTTACTATATAGGAGAAGGAGGAACGGTTGTTACCGGAGACAATACTTTTTGGATTGGCATCATAACCACATTATGCCGATCATCTGTACCTCTATTCGTCATGCTGTCGGGATTCTTGTTACTCCCTATGCAAGACAAAATTTCCACATTTTTTTCGCAAACGTTTCACCCGAATCATATATCCATTCATCGCATGGTGTGTATTATATGCCGGATACTACGTGTTAAGCCGTGGGGATTCTTTTAGCCAAATGGCACTTAATATTTTACACATTCCCGTGAACTTCGGGTGTGAAATAGGCCATTTATGGTATATTTACATGTTAATCGGGCTCTATCTGGTAACCCCGATTATGTCCCCCTGGTTACAACAAGCATCTAAACGAGAACTGGAAGGATATCTCGGCTTGTGGATAATCACAACTTTTATCCCGTATATTCATTTAGTTTATCCCGAAGTGCTAGGCGAAGCATTCTGGAACGACACACCGTTGCTCTACTACTTCACGGGATTCATCGGATACTTCATTTTAGGATATTATCTGAAAAGATTCGGCTATCCTTCTGCGGCATTATCTTGGATAATACTCATAGTCGGTTTTGCGCTCTCGGCCGGAATTTTCTGTTCACGTATCGATACGGTTCCCACTGTGCCCGAATTGGAGCTTAGTTGGGGATTCT
>OJQC01000456.1_pt1 | contig 12073 bp, 5 predicted proteins | sample 1598721 | NCBI WGS metagenome assembly OJQC01 (sample SAMN03922502, study PRJEB24848) | human gut metagenome | isolation source: stool sample | host: Homo sapiens | place: Germany | collected 2011-11
AACTGGCACAGGCCGCAGAAAAAGCTGCGCCTGCCAGTCCCTCTCCCAAACGCAAAGAGCCTGAACGATAAGGAGGACACGGATATGAAAAACGAAAAATGGGATGATGTTCACGGAAATACCACCCCGGATGACAGAATGGTTGCTTTTCTGGAAAGCCCCACGGATTCCTATGCGATTCTTCAGCTGCGGGAAGATGTAGACGATAATATCCCGCTCATGTTTGCAAATTACAGCTACCTTCAGAAGAAAGAAATGGAGCCTGAGATTGACCGTTACGAGGTGGTCTATCATGGCTCCATTTCTATGTCCGAGGATGTGAATCGGCAGCTGGAAGATTTGTATGTAAAGTTCAATATTGACCACCCGGATGATTTCCGTGGTCACAGTATGTCGGTCAGCGACATCGTAGCCTTAAAGGTAGTCGGTGAGGTATCCTTTCACTATGTAGATTCTGTTGGGTTTCAGAAGCTGGAAAACTTTATGAAGTCCGAAAACTACCTGAAAAACGCAGAGATGGCAATGGAAGATGATTATGGGATGATTGACGGTATCATCAATAACGGAAAAGCGTCCGGATTAGAGGAACGTCCTTCGGTGTTGGAGCAGTTAAAGGAAAAGCCCGTGCCGGATGTTTCCCATAAGCCGCCCAAGAGCCACCCGGAAAGGGAGATTGAATGATGGATTTCACACAGGATGAGCGGAACATGATGATGCTTTACAGCCCTGGCACAAGGTCAGGGCTGTGTGAAGCACTGACACTGATGAAGGAACAGCTTTCGGAGGACGAGTCAGAGCTTTTTGCTTTGGCAGACTCGGTTCTCCGTAAAGTTTCAGCCATGGACGATGCCGCCTTTGAGAAGCTGAACCTTTATCCGGATTGATAGGATTGGAGGGATACAATGAACGCAAAAGAGCGATTTTATTCCGGATTAGCAAAAGAAACGATTGGGAAAATCACCTCGAACACAGATAACTGGACTTCGTTTTTGAGAACGATGTCCCGCAACTATGAGTTCACCTATCCGGAACAGGTGATGATTTATGCTCAGCGCCCCAATGCGACCTTTTGCAAGCCCTATGAGGACTGGAACGCTGAAAATTACCGCAGATATGTAAAGCGTGGCTCTACCGGCATTGCTCTGTTTGTGATGAACAGGGATAAACCGTATCTGCGCTATGTGTTTGATGTGGCGGATACCGGCGTTCGCCGTTCTTCCCCGGAACTGAAACCGTGGGAGGTGACGCCTGAAAACCGCTCCTATGTCATGGAAGCGATGGAGCGTACCTTCGGTGTTGCCGCTGACGGGGTACTGGAAGCACAGCTTGAAGATATTGCATCCGCACTGGCGGCTGAGTATTGGGACGATTACAAAAAGCAGTTCCTCGACATCGTTGCCAACAGCTTCCTTGAGGAGTATGATGAACTCAACATCGAAGTAGCTTTCAAAAATGCGGTGGCAAACAGCGTATCCTATACGATGTATTGCCGGTTCGTGGAAAGTCCCGACAACTACTTCGAGCATGAGGATTTCCAGAAGGTGTTTGATTTTAACACCAGACAGACGGTAAATGCCCTTGGTACTGCGGTGAATGCCATCAGCACAAGGATGTTTCAGGAAATCGAAAAAGCGATTGGAGAACATGAGCAGATTAAAGCTACCGAAAGGAGTACAGATTATGAGCGAGATGACTTACAGACAGGCCGGAGATTATCAGATTCCGAACCTTCAGTTGGAGAACGAGGGAGAGAAACCTCTGGGCAAGTACGGCAGGATGCGTCGAGCATTTTTGGAACAGAACAATCCGATGCTCCTGAACGACATGATTCTGACGGAGAGCCTGTTCCCGCACCTGTGGGAGATCGAGGAAACAGCGAAAGCCAGAGTGGAGTTTCTGATGGAGCAGTACCTGAAGGACAGCCCCGCACCGGACAAGGAAACGCAGCAGATGGCGTGGGTGCAGCACATGAACAGCCTGAAAGCACAGGCGGAGGAAGTCGTGATGACGGAGCTTATCAACAGCTGAGTCTGAACCTTTTCCTCTCCGAAAATGAACAAATCAGTTTTATCGACCGAGCAGAGAGCTTTACGCCCTCTGCTTTTTCTTTTGCCCAGGAAGAAATCGACCACTTCCTTCTGCTTGGTAGCAATACCGATGAAGCCCGAAAAGTCGTAGCGCTGGAATATATGAAGCAGAAGCCGTTGGAAGAAATCGTTCAGACCTTAAAGCAGGTCTATCACGGCGGCTATGGTCTGAAAGAAGATAGCGGGAATATCTGTGCGTGGTATGCCGAGGACGGTATCCACCTTGCCAAAGGTTCCTCTGCCATTGACAGCCCCAGAGCGCAGATCGTTTCTTGGGAAACGGTTGCCGAGCGCATTGGAGAACTGCTTGAAAATGGTCGGTTCGCAACTAATGTGGAACTGGTAGAAGCATCCGGATATGAGCGTCAGAAGTTGGCAGAATCCCTGTGGCATCTTTATCACGATTTGAGTGAAGAAGCCCGTTCCAGCAACTATCTGGCAATTCTTCATCAGGAACCGTTTCGTGGTTTCCCTGACGAAACCGCAGACTTGGCTGAAAAGTTGGATGACCCTCGTTTCCACGCAACCTTGGTACAGCAGTATTCGGAATTTAGAAAAACCCTTGCGGAAAATCCCGATCTGCTTCGTTTTCACTATCACAAGCTGAATCTCATTCAGAAACAGCTGTATGAGTTGAATATGCCTTTGCGTGAGTATCAGACCGATATGATGCAGATGCCCCTTGTCCGCCAGTTCATTACGGATGATGAAGTCAATGCAGACTTGACCCGTGGAAGCGGCTTTTCCGGTGGTAAAGCCCGTATTTATAACTACTGGCAGGAGAATCATTCTGCCAAGGAAAAGATGGACTTCCTGAAGCATGAATACGGAACCGGTGGTCATTCCCATGCCTGCTCTGGTGCAACGCACAGCGGTCAGGATCACGATGCCAAGGGTGTTGCTTACACCAAGAGCGGTTGCGATAAATTGCAGATGTCCTGGGCGCAGGTGGTGCAGAGAATCGACGGTCTGATACGAAAGGGACGCTACCTCAGCCCGGAGGAAGAAGCGGAACGACAGGCTATCGAAGAAGCTAAAACTGATCCGTTGGAAGATGTTTATGACCGTTTCGCAGTGATTGATACCGAGGATGGCGAGTATGCGATCTGGGATAATCAGACCGATGACTACTATGTAGACCCGGAAGGCGTTACGGAATACTTCACGGACGAATGGCTTGCCAATGACTATTTGGAGGAAGTTCGTCAGTCCGTAGCTGCGATGGAGTCGGTTCAGCCAGAAGCGCCTGTGGCAGAGCCTGCCGAAGTTGTGGAAGCATCTGCTTCCGAGGAACCGAAATGGAATTATCAGGTCGGTGACACGGTATATCTGGACGATACAGCTTTCCGTGTGGAGCAGATCACGGACAGAGAAGTTCAGCTGCGTGACCCTACGCTTGCTTATCCCATCTTCCGTGCCGAGAATCGTGAGAATTTCGAGCGTATGCTCTCTCAGGACGAAAGAAACCATGCGGTAAGGGTTGATGCCCAAACCGAAGAAAAGCCCGTTACAGAGGATTTTCTGGGCAAAACCGAACCGAGGGACTACACCCCTGAGTATCAGCTGTTAGACCGTCTGCGTATGGACTGCGAATACTTCCTTGGTGCAGGACAGCACAGCGAAAAGCATCTGTGGGCAGGCAACCGCCATGCACAGATTGCCAAGATGCGTGAGCTGTATGAAATGATTCCCGACAAACCAGAATGGCTGACACCTGAGATGATTAACAGCTACGAGGAGCGCATGGCTCCCCGCTATCTGGTTGCCGCCTACCATCACTTTGAAAACGGCTTCGATGATAAACTGGACTACTACACTCTGGAAGAAGCGGAAAAAGCTGCCCAGGGCTATGTGGACGGAACCATGGAGGATGACGGATTCAAGTACGATGGTGCTGCCGTTTACGATCAGCAGGAGCATAAGTGCATCCGTATCTATGGGGACTACCCTGACGAAAAGGCACACGCACAGGTCAGAGCCAGTGCGGAACCCGAACAGCAGGAACCGGAACACTTCATCGATCATTTTTATGTTGCCGAGGACATTCAGAAGCGGGGTGCGCTGGACATCAAGGAATACAGTTCCTTTGATGATGCCCTGCGAGCCTACTATGCACTTCCTGACACGCAGAGAAAAGCCCTGGGTGCAATGAATACCAGAGATCTGCCGGGTAGTCTGGACTTCGTACAGTGCGTAGATGGAAAGGACACCATCATTCAGGATTATGCCCAGGTGGACGGATGGCAGAATGCCGAAGTCATGGACATTATCGCTCAGCTTGAGCAGTCCATCACCACCAGAGAAATCCCACCTGTTCCTGCGGTGAACTTCCACATCACGGATGACAACATCGGTGAAGGTGGACCGAAGCAGAAATTCGCAAGAAACATCGCAGCCATTGAAACTCTGTTCAAACTGGAAAGCGAGAACAGGAACGCCACTACCGAAGAACAGGAGATTTTGTCGAATTATGTCGGTTGGGGCGGTCTGGCAGATGCCTTTGACCCGGACAAGGGAAATTGGGCGAAGGAGTATCAGACACTGAAAAACCTGCTTTCCGAAGATGAATATGCTGCGGCAAGAGCTTCCACCCTGAACGCACATTACACCAGCCCTACGGTCATTCGCTCCATCTACGATGCGGTCGGACAGATGGGCTTTGAAACAGGAAATATTCTGGAGCCTGCTATGGGTATCGGCAACTTCTTTGGTATGCTCCCTCCTGAAATGCAGAGCAGCCGTTTGTATGGTGTGGAACTGGATTCCATCACCGGCAGAATTGCTCAGAAGCTCTATCCCAACGCAGAAATCAAAGTAGCCGGTTTTGAAACGACAGACCGCCGAGACTTTTACGATCTGGCTGTGGGTAATGTCCCTTTCGGCAACTACAAAGTGTCCGACAAGCCGTATGACAAGCTGGGATTCTCCATTCACAACTATTTCTTTGCCAAGGCTTTGGATCAGGTTCGTCCCGGTGGTGTGGTCGCTTTTGTGACAAGCCGTTACACCATGGATTCCAAGAACTCTGACGCAAGGCGATATATGGCGCAGAGGGCGGAACTGCTTGGTGCAATCCGTCTGCCAAACGATGCCTTTAAGAAAAACGCAGGCACGGAAGTCGTGTCCGACATCCTGTTCCTGCAAAAGCGTGACCATCCGATTGACATTGTACCGGAATGGGTAAACCTTGACCGCACCGAAGAAGGACACACCATGAACAGCTACTTTGTCGCTCATCCTGAAATGGTTCTGGGCGATACGGTGGAAGAAAGTACCGCCTACGGCATGGACATTACAGTGCGTCCCATTGAGGGCATGGAACTGTCCGAACTTCTGAAAGAAGCAGTTTCCCACATCCAAGGAACCTATCAGGCTGTGGAGCTTCCCGAAGCTGACAAGGGTAAGGAAATCGAAACCATTCCTGCAACCCCGGATGTAAAGAATTTCTCTTATACCGTGGTGGATGGCAATGTGTACTTCCGTGAAAACTCCCTGATGCGCCGTGTAGACCTGAATGAGAAAGCAAAAGACCGTGTGATGGGCATGGTGGAACTTCGTGGTATCGTCAACGAGCTGATCGAATATCAGCTTGAGGATTACCCGGATGAAATGATTACTCAGAAACAGGCAGAACTGAATGATGCCTACGATGCGTTTGCCGCAAAGAACGGGCTTATCAATAATCGAGCCAATGGTCAGGCATTTGCTGACGATTCCTCCTACTATCTCCTGTGTTCTCTGGAAAATGTGGATGAGGACGGCAATCTGAAAAGCAAGGCGGATATGTTCACCAAGCGAACCATCAAGCCGGAACGCAGAGTGACGAGCGTGGATACGCCGTCCGAAGCTCTGGCAATCTCTATCGGTGAGCGTGGCAAGGTGGATTTGCCGTTTATGGCACAGCTGCTTGGAACACCCGGAGAATACGATGCGATTCAGGCAGAGCTTCGAGGGGTGATCTTCAAAGACCCGATGGCTCCCGATGCTGTGGAAGTTGGATGGCAGACTGCCGATGATTACCTTTCCGGTGATGTAAGAAGCAAGCTGCGTGTCGCACAGATGGCGGCAGACAGGGATTCTTCCTTCCACATCAATGTGGAAGCCTTGCAGAAAGCACAGCCGAAGGACTTGGATGCGTCCGAGATTGATGTGCGTTTGGGTGCAACATGGATTGATGCCGATTATATTCAGCAGTTCATGGAGGAAACCTTTGAAACGCCGTATTACCTGCGCCGTTCCATTGAGGTCAAGTTCTCCGAGCTGACCGCAGAGTGGCGCATCAACGGTAAGAGTTCTCCCAACTACAACGATGTGGCGGCGTATGTCACCTACGGTACAGAGCGAGCCAACGCATATCGGATTCTGGAGGAAACGCTGAATCTGAAGGATATTCGTATCTATGATACGATTGAAGATGCAGATGGTAAGCAGAAGCGTGTCCTCAATAAAAAAGAAACTACCCTGGCACAGCAGAAACAGCAGGCAATCAAGGATGCGTTCCGAGATTGGATTTGGAGAGATCCGCACAGACGAGAAACCCTTTCCACCAAGTACAACGAACTTTTTAACTCCACCAGACCTCGTGAGTATGATGGCTCTCATATCCGTTTCGGCGGCATGAACCCGGATATTACCCTCCGTGAACACCAGAGAAATGCTATCGCTCATGTGCTATATGGTGGAAATACGCTGCTTGCACACGAAGTTGGTGCGGGCAAGACCTTCGAGATGGCTGCATCGGCTATGGAGAGTAAACGGCTTGGATTGAGCCAGAAATCCCTGTTCGTTGTGCCGAATCACTTGACCTTACAGTGGGCAAACGAGTTCCTGCACCTCTATCCGAGTGCCAAGCTCCTTGTTGCCACCAAGAAGGATTTTGAAACAGCAAACCGTAAGAAGTTCTGCGCTCGTATCGCAACGGGTGACTATGATGCAGTCATCATCGGTCACAGCCAGTTTGAAAAAATCCCGCTTTCTGCCGAACGACAGGAACGGCAGCTGCGGGAGCAGATTGATGAGATCGAGGGTGCGATTGCGGAGCTGAAATGGCAGCGTGGCGAAAACTTCACGATCAAGCAGATGGAGAAAACACGAAAATCATTGGAAGCCAGACTGGACAAGCTCCTTGCCGCTGACAAGAAAGATGATGTCATTACCTTTGAGCAGTTGGGTGTAGACCGGCTGTTTGTGGACGAAAGCCATGCGTTCAAGAATTTGTTCCTCTACACAAAAATGCGAAATGTGGCAGGTCTGTCCACCTCTGAAGCCCAGAAATCTTCGGATATGTTTATGAAGTGCCGCTATATGGATGAGCTGACCGGCGGGCGTGGTGTGATCTTTGCAACCGGTACTCCAGTAAGTAACTCGATGACCGAGCTTTATACGGTCATGCGCTATCTCCAGTACAGTACGCTCCAGCAAAAGAACCTGACCCATTTTGATTCCTGGGCATCGACCTTCGGAGAAACAACAACTGCGATTGAGCTTGCACCGGAGGGAACCGGCTATCGTGCCAGAACCCGATTTGCGAAGTTCTTCAACCTGCCTGAACTGATGAATATGTTCAAGGAGGTTGCCGACATCAAGACCTCTGACCAGTTGCATCTCCCTGTTCCCGAAGCAAAGTTTGAAACGGTTGTGGTTCAGCCCTCTGAGTACCAGAAGGATATGGTGGCTTCCCTTTCAGAGAGAGCAGCAGATGTTCATGCCGGTATTGTAGACCCGTCCGTCGATAATATGCTCAAGATTACCAGCGACGGACGAAAATTGGGACTGGATCAGCGGCTAATGAACACCCTGTTACCCGATGACCCTGACAGCAAGCTCAATGCCTGCGTGGGAAATATCCTGCGTATCTGGCAGGACGGTCAGGCTGACAAATTGACCCAGTTGGTGTTCTGCGACCTTAGCACACCGAAAAATGATGGAACCTTCAATGTCTATGATGATGTCAAAACCAAGCTGATTGCAAACGGTGTGCCTGCGGAAGAAGTTGCCTTTATCCATGATGCAGATACCGAGGCAAAGAAAAAAGACCTCTTTGCCAAGGTTCGTACCGGGCAGGTGCGAGTGCTTCTTGGCAGTACGCAAAAGATGGGTGCAGGAACCAACGTCCAGGACAAATTGGTGGCAGTTCACCACTTGGATGTGGGTTGGCGTCCGTCTGATATGACCCAGAGAAACGGTCGTATCATCCGTCAGGGCAACCGGAACAAAGAGGTTCAGGTGTATCAGTATGTGACCGAGGGAACCTTCGATGCCTACCTGTATCAGACCTTGGAAAACAAGCAGAAGTTTATTTCTCAGATTATGACCTCCAAATCACCGGTTCGCTCCTGTGACGATGTGGATGAGCAGGCGCTGTCCTATGCGGAGATCAAGGCGCTGTGTGCCGGCAATCCGCTTATCAAGGAAAAGATGGACTTGGACATTGATGTGGCAAGGCTGAAGGTGCTGAAAGCTGACCACCAGAGCCAGCAGTACCGTATGGAAGATAAGCTTCTGAAATACTTCCCGGCTGAGATTGAAAAGCAGACAGGCTATATTCATGGCTTTGAAGCTGATATTAAAACCGTGGAAGCACACCCGCAGATTGCCGATGGCTTTTGCGGCATGGAAATCATGGGCAAAGCCTACACCGAAAAGGCAGATGCCGGTGAAATCCTCCTTGCGGCTTGTAAGGACACGAAAAGTGCCGATCCGGTTCCTCTTGGCAGTTACCGTGGCTTTCAGATGGAGCTTTCGTTTGACAGTTTCCGGAACGAGTTCGATGTGACCCTGAAGGGCGCTGTGAGCCACAGAGTAGCCCTTGGAACGGACGCACGAGGAAATATCACCCGACTGGACAATGCCCTTGCAGGCATCCTTGAGCGCTTAGAACGAGCCAATGAGCAGTTGAATAATCTCTACAATCAGCAGGAAGCAGCCAAGGCGGAGGTTGGAAAACCGTTCCCGCAGGAAGCAGAGCTGACAGCCAAAAGTCAGCGACTGGCAGAACTGGATGCAGCCCTGAATATGGAGGACTCTGTGGAAAATCGTGACGAAAGAAGCGAGTCAGAGCGTCCTTCTGTGTTGGCTGATCTGAAATCCAAAGCGGAGCATATCCCGCCTGCAAAATACTCTGAAACCCGTGAGGAGGTGTTGTAATGGCAAAGCGAGATCAGGATGTTCATTTCCTTGCATCCAAGGAGGAGGTCGAGCGAATCCATGAGAAGATGGACGAGCTTGGCATCCGCAGCATGGGAGCCTATCTGCGGAAAATGGCTCTGGATGGTTACTGTATCAGACTGGATTTGCAGGATGTGAAAGCCCTGGTTTCGCTCCTGCGAATCTGCTCCAACAACCTGAACCAGTACGCAAAGCGAGCGAACGAAACAGGCAGCATCTATCGTGCTGACATTGAGGATTTGCAAAAACGGCTGGAGGAGATCTGGACGGACATGAGAGAAGTTCTTGTTCGCCTGTCCTCAATCCAGTAATCCGACAACTTGTTGGGAAGTCGCAGTTTCGGCTGCGGCTTTTACATAAGGGTTGACATCATTGCGTTATGGCAGATACCCTTGTACAATATAATTAAAAGAAAGGGGTTGAGCCTATGAAGCTGGTATTGAAGATATTGGCACTGCCGGTGGCTGTTCGTTGTAAAAGTGATTTGCATTCTTGGAAATCTGCTTACAAATGTTGTGTCCTATGTAATTGGTTTATTGCTCTTGGTCATTGGCGGATCTGCGATTTACTGCATTGTAAAGGCTTTGTGGCAGTCCCTGCTTATTCTTGTGGTTCTTGGAATTGCGACAATAGCAGCGGTGTTCTTGCTCGTCTGGGCTGTTATGAAAGTCGAGAATATTGGAGAAAGTCTGGGAGCATTTATCAGGTCATAAGATAATATCAGAGAAAAGTCACCGACCGGTGGCTTTTTCTTTTTGGGAAGGAAGTGATGGGAATGGCAGCGACAAGATTGATTGCACTCCATGTGAATAAGGGAAAGACGGTCGCTCAATGTTTGGCAGACAGAACCGACTACTCACAAAATGCCGCAAAAACCAATGATGGCGAATTTATCAGTTCCTATGAGTGTGATCCAAAGACAGCAGATGAGGAATTTCTGCTTTCCAAACGGCAGTATCAGCATATTACCGGCAGACAGCAGAAGAACAATATCATCGCATACCAGATACGCCAGTCCTTTAAGCCGGGAGAAATCACCCCGGAAGAAGCGAACCAAGTCGGCTATGAAACAGCGATGCGATGGACAAAGGGAAAACACGCTTTCATCGTTGCGACCCACATCGACAAATCCCACATTCACAATCATATCATTTATAATTCGACCTCGCTGGATGCCACACGGAAATTCAAAAACTTCTTTCTTTCCGGTCTGGCGGTGCAAAGACTCAGTGATATGGTTTGCCTGGAACACGGGCTGTCCATTATTACACCGAAGCCGTATCGGGAGCGCCAGAAAAGAACTGTTTATCCCAAGAAGCGTACCCAGCGTGACGAATTATGTGATGCGATTGATGCGGTGCTGAAGCAGAAACCAAAGAGCTTTGATGGCTTTGTTCAGGCTCTGGCTGACATGGGATTTGAGTTCAAGGATGGAAAGCAGCCTGCGTTCAAGGGCGAGAATCAGAAGCGTTTCATTCGGCTGCGTTCCCTGGGCGAAGGATATAGCAAAGAGGAAATTCAAGCGGTTATCTCCGGCAAGAACCTGCACAAATCAAAAGGCGGCTCTGCCAAGGCTCCTGCCCCGAAGCAGTTCCAGATGCTGATTGATATTCAGGCAAAGATGGCCGAGGGCAAGACGGTCGGTTATGAAAAGTGGGCGAAGAAGTTCAACCGAAAAGAAGCTGCCCGAACGGTAATCCTACTGAAAGAAAAAGGCTTGGGCAACTACGACGATCTGACTGCTCATATTGAAAATCTGTCTGCCCGGTTCGATGCGCTTTCTGATTCTATCAAGGTCGCAGAGAAACGTATGGTTGAGGTTCAGGCGTTGCAGCAGCACATCAAAAATTATCGCAACACAAGGCAAATTTATATCGAGTACCGCAAGTCTGGATATAGCAAAAAATTCTTTGAAGAACACCGTCAGGAAATCACAATTCATAAAGCGGCGAAGCAAGCCTTTGATGAATTGCAGATTACAAAGCTCCCGTCCATGCAATCATTGTATGAGGAGTTTCATCAGCTGGCAGTCCAGAAAAAGCAGGACTACGCTGAGTACCGTCAGATCAGAAAAGAGAAAGAAGAACTGCTGATTGCCAAACGGACGGTTGAAACGATTTTGAATATCGACAGGCAGAAAGAGCAGGAAAAAGAGAAAGAGAAAGAGGAAAAGAAGAACTTCCGTTAAAGCAAAAAGCCACGGTCTGCACTCCCCAAAGGGTGCGGATCGTGGCTGCTTTTTTGCTTTTCGATTTCGGTGCTTTCAACCATGGGCAAATTTTTATTCTACTGTTCTTTGAGAAACGATTGAAAATCGTGTAGCCATCATCGGCAGATGATGTTCAAAGGGGATTGGGGATGCTTCCCCAACAAGCAAATTTGCGAAGATTGCACCGAAGGGAAAATCGAGAAAATGAGTGAACCTGTACAGGTTTACACTGCTTGCCAATTTGTGAGATTATGAATTTAGTATCGAGAATAGGGTACACCTAAATTTTGCAATGCTGCAACCCTATCATCGTTGCATGGATGAGTTGAGTATATTGCACTGAGAAAACCATCATGCGGAACATCTGAGATATGTTGGTCTAATACCGTCGCTAATTCAAGACCAAAACCAATTTTATAAGCAAATTCATCAGCCAGATACTCATTTTGTCTCATAGACCACATCAGAAAAAGCATACAGAACTTTACCCATAACCAAGAAAGTGCTGTTGATATTCCTGCGAAAACTGCGGTAATTATACCCATTACACCACTACGAGAGCATATTGCGAACAGCCCCATGATTGCAGAAAAAATCCAGTAGGATATTT
>OJQC01000477.1_pt1 | contig 11849 bp, 7 predicted proteins | sample 1598721 | NCBI WGS metagenome assembly OJQC01 (sample SAMN03922502, study PRJEB24848) | human gut metagenome | isolation source: stool sample | host: Homo sapiens | place: Germany | collected 2011-11
CCTTCAAGGAGGTCATCTTTATGACGAAAAAGCAAAAAAAGATGCTTTACCGCATCCTGATCGCGGCGATGCTGTTCCTCGCCGCGAAACTCATTCCCATGCCGATGCTCGTCTCCACCGCGCTCTACTTCGCCGCCTATGTCACCATCGGCTACGACATTCTGCGCAAGGCATGGAAGGGCATCTGCAACCATCAGGTGTTCGACGAAAACTTCCTGATGGCGGTCGCCACGATCGGCGCCATCGCGCTCGCGATCTACGAAAAGAGCGGCGACTATGCCGAGGCCGTGGCGGTCATGCTCTTCTACCAGATTGGCGAGCTGTTCCAGAGCTACGCCGTCGGCAAGTCCCGCCGCAACATCACGGCGCTGATGGACATCCGCCCCGACTACGCCAACATCGAGCACGACGGCAAGCTCGAACAGGTTGACCCCGACGACGTGACCGTCGGCACGGTCATCACCGTCCAGCCGGGCGAGAAAATTCCTATCGACGGCGAGATCGTCGAGGGCTCGTCCACGCTCAACACCGCGGCGCTGACGGGCGAGAGCCTCCCGCGCGACGTGATGACCGGCGACGAGGTCATCAGCGGCTGCATCAACATGACGGGTGTTCTGAAGGTCAAGACAACGAAGGCCTTCGGCGAGTCTACGGTGTCCAAGATTTTGGAGCTGATGGAAAACTCCAGCTCGCACAAATCCCGCTCCGAAGCGTTCATCTCCCGGTTTGCCCGCGTCTATACTCCCGCCGTGTGCTACAGCGCGCTGGCGCTGGCCATTCTTCCGCCAGTCATCAATCTTTTGATGGGCAATGCCGCCTCGTGGGGCGTGTGGGTCTACCGCGCGCTCACGTTCCTTGTCATTTCGTGTCCCTGCGCGCTGGTCATCAGCATCCCCCTCAGCTTCTTTGCGGGCCTCGGCGGCGCAGGACACGAGGGCATTCTCATCAAGGGCTCGAACTACTTGGAGGCGCTGTCCAAGACCAAGATCGTCGTTTTCGACAAGACCGGCACGCTCACGCAGGGCGTGTTCGAGGTCACGGGCGTGCACCACAGCCCGATGGAGGACCGCAAGCTGCTTGAATACGCGGCACTCGCCGAGTGCGCATCCTCGCACCCCATCAGCAAGAGCTTGCAAAAGGCCTGCGGCGGCGAGCTTGACCGCTCCCGCGTGACGGACATCGAAGAGCGCGGCGGCCGCGGCGTGGTCGCGACCGTGGACGGCCACAGCGTGGCCGCGGGCAACGGCAAGCTCATGGATGAGCTCGGCGTCAAGTGGCAGGAGTGCCGCAGCGTCGGCACGATCGTCCACATGGCGGTCGACGGCGAGTACGCCGGCCATATCGTGATCTCCGACGTGGTAAAGAGCGACGCGCGCGATGCCATCGCGGCCCTCAAGCGCGCGGGCGTGCAGAAGACCGTCATGCTCACGGGCGACATCAAGAAGGTCGCTGACCATGTTGCGCAGGAGCTCGGCGTCGACGAAGTGCACGCAGAGCTGCTCCCGGGCGACAAGGTCGCGCGCCTCGAGCGCCTGCTGGGTGAAAAGGGCAAGGATGACTGCCTCGCCTTCGTCGGCGACGGCATCAACGACGCGCCCGTGCTCTCCCGCGCGGATATCGGCATCGCGATGGGCGCGATGGGCTCCGACGCCGCCATTGAGGCAGCGGACGTCGTGCTGATGGACGACGATCCAATGAAGATCGCCAAGGGCATCCAGATCTCGCGCAAGTGCATCCGCATCGTGTACGAGAACATCATCTTCTCGCTCGGCGTGAAGCTGACGTGCCTGCTGCTCGTCGCCATCGGTATCGCCAACATGTGGATGGGCATCTTCGCCGACGTCGGCGTGATGGTCTTAGCGGTTCTCAATGCAATCAGAGCGCTGCGCACTTCAAAAAACTGACAAAGTCAGTTTTTTGAGCAGAATTTCACTGCGCTCAGCGCACGCGCCAAAGGCGCGCACGTTCGCTCCGTGCAAAGTGTTTTTGGGCACGCACATGTCGTTCCAAAAAACGATTTCAATTTATTTGCGCCGTGCGCGGCGCAAAGTCTGCAACGCTTATTTTGCGGGCGGCAAAGTCTGCGACGCTTTTACAAACGAGAGGACGGCATTTGCCGTCCTCTTTTTGTTGTGCATTGCAATGCAGGCTTTCTTTTCGTATAATGACCGTATCAAAACGATTTTGGAGGACACCACCATGAAGGTCAGCGTGATCCAGATGAATATGCGCTCGCTGGAGAGCAAAGCGAACTTTGACCGCGCGGAGGCGCTCGTGCGCCGCGCTGTCGGGGAAAACGGCCCCGACGTTGTCATCCTGCCCGAGACGTGGAACACGGGCTTCATGCCCGCGGGCGACCTTGCCGCGGCGTGCGATGAAAACGCAAAGGCCGTCCGCGCGCGCTTTTCCCCGCTCGCGCGCGAATTGAATGTCAACATCGTCGCGGGAAGCGTATCGAACAACCGCGGCGGGCACATCTACAATACCGCCTGCGTCTTTGACCGCGCGGGCGCGTGCATTGCCGAATACGACAAGACCCATCCCTTCACGCCGATGGGCGAGCACGAGGTCTACACTCCCGGCAACCACCTCGTCACCTTCACGCTCGACGGCGTGCGCTGCGGCCTTCTCATCTGCTACGAGGTGCGCTTTCCCGAGCTGTGGCGCACGCTGGCGCTGCGCGGAGCACAGGTCATGTTCCTGCCCGCCCAGTGGACGGCGGCGCGCCAATACCACTGGGAGACGCTCACCGCCGCCCGCGCGATCGAAAACCAGCTCTTTGTCGTCTCGTGCAACGCCTGCGGCGAGCGCGACGGCACGCTGTACGGCGGCTTTTCGCGCATCCTCGACCCGCTGGGCGCGGTCTTAGCCCAGGGCGGCGGGGAAGAGGAGATCGTCACCGCCGACTTGGACCTTTCCTCCATCGCGCCACTCCGCGCCCGCGTCCCCGTTTTCCACGACCGGCGGCCCGCGCTCTACCGGCTGTAAGGCATCAAAAACCGACAGCAAAAGAGGCATCAACAGAAATGAAGATCACCCTGCTTGCATCGTTTCTCGTCATGGCGGCGTATTTTCTCCTGCTGTACGCCGGCGTCGGGCTCATTCAGGAGAAGAAATTCTTCTCCTCCGCGCCGCGTGAGGTCTTCGCCGCCGTTCCTGAGAGAAAAGCCGAGCGCTTCCGCGGCGCGCATATCCTCGGCTGGTACCTCGGCATCTTGGCGATGCTGCTGTTTCTCGGTGCGGCAGTCCTCGCCGCGTGGGACGGCGTTCGGAACGGTTTCACCTTCGGCGCGTTTTTCACGCGGTATCTCGTGATCCTCTATGTGATGGAGGTCTACGGCATTCTCTTTTTCGACTGGGTGCTGCTGTGCCATTCGAACTTCTTTCCTCATTTTTCCCCCGAGGTCGAGGGCATCGCCGCCCCGCAGCTGTTCGGGTACAACAAAAAAGCGCATCTTACGCACTTTCTGCTCTACATCCCCCTCTCCGCTGCCCTCGCATGGGTGTGTACGCTTTTCTGAGGCGCACTCGGCGTAAAAATGCAATATCATAAGGAGACGTATCTAATGAACCGCAAAAAGAGAAAAACAGCCTTCGTTCTTCTGGCTGCCGTCCTTTGCGCCATCATCCTGTTCGGCATCCGAGGGACGCGAAAAACCATCGACAAAACAGTCCCCGTAAGGGTCTACGAGGACAACAGCACAACTTATACTCCCTCCTCCATTACCATTTCCGGCACGCTCAGGAAAACATGGTCTTCCACTGACTTCGTCGGGACCTTTGCCATGGAAAGTTACGAGCCCTCGTGCAGAGACGGCGTCGAAGCCAAGATCAACTGGGGGGACAACGAGTATCCGATCCTCACATTTTTCTACGCGGGCAACTTTTCACAGCTCGATGTGAAAAGCATCGACATCGACAAAGACATGGACCGCATGATGGTCACCCTGAACGACGGCACGATCATCGCCTCAGAAAACTACTTTGTCCCCACAGAAGCAATGAACGGCAACTAACTGTAATTTTTCCCGCCGCCTTTGCCGCCTCCGGCGGCAAACAGGCAAAATCCCTCCCGTGCCGCATTCGCTGCCTCCGGCAGTGAACAGGCCCTCCGCACTAAGAATCCACGCACCCTCTCCCGTCCACCACCCGCCGCATTTTCTGCCCGAATGGGCAGAAAACAGGCGCCAGCGCCGCAGACTTTGCCGCCCGCAGGCGGCAAATAAATTTCCCCCCTCAAAAAAGAGAGGCTGGCCAAATGGCCAGCCTCTCTTTTTTGAAGAACTTATTCCTCGCGGAAGACAAATCCGTTCTCGTCCGCCTTTTCGATGACGGCGAGTGCCTTGTAGGGGATACCGCTCGCGCGGAAGCGGTCACCGCCGCCCTGGAAGCCCTTTTCCACGGCGATGCCGATGCCTTCGAGCTTCGCGCCCGCCTCGTTGACGATATCGACAAGGCCCTGCACGGCGAAGCCGTTGGCCATGAAGTCATCGATGATGAGCACGTGGTCGTCCGCGTTCAGCCACTCCTGAGAGACGAGCAGCGTGACTCTCTTCTTGTAGGTGTAGGAGAAGACCTCGCTCTGGTACAGGCCGCTTTCGATGTTGTCGCTCTTGGCCTTCTTGGCGAAGAGCATGGGGACGCCGTACTTCTGCGCGCAGATGGTCGCAAGCGCGATGCCGCTGGCCTCCGCCGTCAGAACGACAGTGATCTTGCTGGTGTCGAAATACTTGGCGAACTCGTCCGCAATGTCCTCGAGCAGACGGGTGTCGACGCGGTGGTTGAGGAAACCGTCGACCTTGACGATGTTGCCGGGCAGGACTCTGCCCTCGCGGCGGATGCGCTCCTGAAGAAGCTCCATGGAATTACCCCTCCTGAAAAAATAATTTCTGACGAAATTTTTCGATTGAAATGGTAACTTCCATTTAACAGGATTTTTGTGCAGAATGCAACACGGCAACTTTGACAAGAATTTGTGCTTTTTTTGCCTCTTTCCGTCTATTTTGGCGGCGTGAGCGCCGTTACGTCCCGTTTTGTATCGTTTTGGCAAAGCCCGCGGCAAAAAGCCGCGCGGCGTTGACGGCTTCTTCGAGCGAATTGCCCGCCGTGCCGACCTCAACAAGGAGCGAGCCCGTCGTCATGTGCTGGTTATAGCGGGAGTTGCGCACGGTGACGGGGCGCATGAGGGTCGGATAGTCTTTATACAGCGTTTCCTGCACGGCGCAGGCGAGCTTTAAGTTCTCGCGCCAGAGATCGTGACTCAGGCCTCCGCCGTTCGACCCGATGACGAATTCGAGCTGTGCGGCGTTTTTATCTTCGCCGCACAGCAGCTTAAACTGCTGGCCGTTCGCGTCCTGCACCGCGTCGCGGTGCACATCGAGCACGAACGAGATCGAGGGGTACTTTTGCAAGTAGCTTTCGATCGACGCGAGCGAGCGGTTGTACGCGCCCGAATAGCTCGGATAGTCGTAGAGCGAGCGGTCGTGCACGACGCTGATGCCCGCGTCGGTCAGCACCTGCGCCATTTCGTCGCCGATGCGGATCATGTTGCAGTTCGTGTCCAGCGTGCGGAACGTGTCGGACACGTCGTATTCCTGCCCCAGCGGCATGGTGTAGCTCTCCGAGCCGTGGGTGTGGATGATGAGCACCTGCGGCCCCTCCGCACCGAGCTTTGCTGCATAATCGCCCGAGAGCATCGAGGCGTCGAGCGCGGCATCCGAGCCGTTGTTGATGTACACATTGCCGAATACCGTATAGCCCGAGGGGTCGGACGCCTTGAGCGTGCGGGCAGGCGAGCCGTTTTCCGTCACGGCGATCTCGTCCGGCGTCTCCTCCTGCGTGAGCACCGTGCCCTCGCTGTCCTGCGCGTCGCCCGTTTCGTCCGCGCTGTCATCGGGCTTTTGCTCAAGCTCTGCCGACCATGCCTGCGCGATGTTCTCCTCGCCCTCGCGCAGAAGCGGCGTCGCGTGCAGCGCGAGCGACGTTCGCAGGCTGAGAAAGTCCTCGCCGCCGTCGCCGCGCTCATATCTCAGCAGCATCACGCCCAGCGTCTCGTCCTTGAGCGAGCGGAGCGCATCGCGCGCGTTCTTCGCCGGCGCCATGACGCTCACGCCCCAGAGCGTCACCGCCGAGAGCGCGAGCGAACACAGCATCCGTCCTGTCCGTTTCTTTTGCATCGTGATTCACCTCTTGGGACAATCCTATGTGCGCACTTGCGCCGATATGACATAGCGCGCCCGCCGCTTTTCGCTTGCAATTTTCGCTTTCGCGTGGTATGGTGATGGCAGCGGAGAAAAACTCATATAGTTTCGCTTACATGGCGCGAAAGTTTCTACGGAGCCGCCGAAAGGCTCTGCTATGGGTGCTCAGCCGGGGGAGAAGTCCCCGGGCGGGGCGCTTTTTCTTTTGCACAAAGCTAAAACAGGAGTGACTGATATGAAGATCCTCAAGGGCAATCTCGTTTCTGCACCGGCGCTCGGCAAGCTCGAGATCGTCGAGCACGGCTGCCTCGTCCTGCATGACGACGGCAGCATCCAAAGCGTTGAAAAGGCCGTGCCGCAGAACGCCGACGCGGAAGTCATCGACTACGGTGATAGCCTCATCATGCCGTCTTTTGTCGACATGCACCTGCACGCGCCGCAGTACCCCATGCTCGGCATGGGCATGGACCTGCCGCTGATCGACTGGCTCAACACCTACACGTTCAAGACCGAGGCGCGCTTTGAAGACAGCGACTACGCCCGCCGCATTTACAAAAAGCTCGCGAGCGACCTCATCACGAGCGGCACGACGCGCGTTTGCATGTTTTCCTCCCTCCACACGGACGCGACGCTCATTTTGATGGAAGAGCTCGAAAAGGCGGGCGTCACGGGCTATGTCGGCAAGGTCAACATGGACCGCAACGGCAGCCCCGAGCTTCAGGAGACGACCGAGCAGTCCAAGAGCGAAACGCTGCGCTGGCTGGACGCGTGCGGGCGCTTCCAGACCGTCAAGCCCATCCTGACGCCGCGCTTCACCCCATCGTGCACCGACGAGCTGATGAGCTGGCTCGGCAAGCTCGCCGCGGAGCGTGGGCTGTACGTCCAATCGCACCTGTCTGAAAATAAGGGTGAGATCGCGTGGGTCAAAGAGCTCTGCCCCGACTGCGCGCAATATTGGGAGAGCTATGACCGCGCGGGGCTGTGGAAGGGCCACACCGTCATGGCGCACTGCGTCCACTCCGACGAGCGAGAGCGCGAGGCGATGCGCGAGCACGGCGTCGTCACGGCGCACTGCGCGGGGTCGAACATCAACATCTGCTCGGGCGTCGCGCCCGTGCGGACGCTGCTGCGCGAGGGCAACCTCGTCACGCTCGGGTCGGATATCGCAGGCGGCGCGCTGCTGGCGATGAACAAGGTCATCACCATGTCCATCCGCGCGTCGAAGTTCCGCCACATGCAGAGCGACGGAAAGGACGAATTTCTGACCGTCGAGGAGGGCTACTACCTCGGCTCCAGCGCAGGACACGAGTATTTCGGCGGGCACGGCGGATTTGTCCCCGGCGACTATATCCACGCCATTGTCGTCGACGACTCCGACTTTACCGAGGCCGCGCATCCGCTCTCGGTGCGCGAGCGCTTCGAGCGCGCGATCTACATGATGCACCGGCACAACATCGTCTCCGTCTGGTCGGGAGGAAAAAACGTCGTTTGCTGATGAAAAGCAGGGGAGAGGGCGCGGTCCTCTCCCCGATTTTGGAAAATCGCAAAAATTTTTGGACAACCTATTGACAAAAGGCCTCCTTATTTGGTATAGTAGCTCCTGTCCTGTCGAGCAGGAATATTTGGCGGCATAGCTCAGCTGGCTAGAGCATGCGGTTCATACCCGCAGTGTCCCCGGTTCAAATCCAGGTGCCGCTACCAGATGCACGGGATGCGAAAGCATCCCGTGTCTCATATGGCCCGTTGGTCAAGTGGTTAAGACACGGCCCTTTCACGGCTGTAACATGGGTTCGAATCCCGTACGGGTCACCACAGTTGGAGGCTTAGCTCAGCTGGTTAGAGCGCCTGCTTCACACGCAGGAGGTCACTGGTTCGAGTCCAGCAGTCTCCACCAAAACCCTTGAAATCGCTATGATTTCAAGGGTTTTTTCTTGTTTTCGGCAAAAGAGAAGACCTCCTGCCTTCCTATCGGAAACGAAGGGACGCAGGAGGTCTTGTGATGGCGAAGAAAAGCGATGTGATCGTCAAAGGGGCATATTTTCACGCAAGCAGCTGAAAGCCCATCACGGCAATGCCCAGCACCACGAGCACCACGCCCGTGGCGCGGTTGAGGGTCTTGGGCTGCGCACGGTTGGCAAAGACTGCGGCGATACGCGCCCAGATGAGCGTGAAAACGACGCACAGTGCCCATGTGAGCGTATCCGGCAATCCCCCGATGGCAAAGTGGGAAACGGCGCCGGTCAGGGCGGTGAAGGTCATGATGAAAACGCTCGTGCCGACGGCTGTTTTCAGCTCGTAGCCCATGACGCTCGTGAGGATGAGCAGTAGCATCATGCCGCCGCCCGCGCCGACGAAGCCGCAGATCATGCCGATCATCGCGCCGCAGACGAGCGACTGCACCGCGCGCTTTTTCGCGTCCACCTGCGCCATCGTTTCCTTCGTGGTCATCACGGGGCGCAGGATGAATTTGACGCCCAGCAGGAACGTCATGAAGACGGAGAAGCCGCCCATCGTCACCGAGGGGACGAGGCTTGCCGCGTAGCTGCCGATGACGGTGAAGAGCAGCACGCTCGCCATCATGATGAGGCCGTTTTTGATGTCGAGATTCTTGTTTTTGTGGTAGGTGTAGGCCGAGACGGCGCTCGCGAGCACATCGGACGAGAGCGCGATGCCCACGGCCATGTAGGGCTCAACGCCCAGAAAGGTGATCAGCATGGGGCTGATGACTGCGGCGGCACTCATCCCGGCAAAGCCGGTGCCGAGCCCCGCGCCCATGCCCGCAAAAAATGTGACCAGAACGCTTGTCAGGATACTCATGGTTCGTTTGCCTCCAGAATTGCATCAAGATTGCTTTCGATCTCCGCGAGCGCCGCGGCGAAGGCTTCCCGCCGCGCTTCGTCCATGCCTGCAAAGAGGCTCTCGGAAAAATCCTTCTGGAGCTGCCGCCCGCGCGCGAGGATGGGCGCTGCCTTTTCGGTGCAGAGAAGTTCCGTCTTCCGCCGGTCGCCCGCCACCGCGCAGCGCGTGAGATAGCCCTCCTGCACGAGCTTTTCCACATTGACCGACACGAGATTTGCCTTGAGGCGGCGGATCTCCACGATCTCGCTGGCCGTTTTATAGTCCGGGTTGTTCCCCAGGAACATCAGGATGTCGAAGGCCGTCTGCGGCAGGCCCAGCTCCTTGCAGAGCGGCTTGCACACTTCGCTGTAGGCCAGAGCGATCTTTCGGGAGATCGATATGCTTCGGTTCATTCCCTTCCTTCTTTCTTTTTTGAACTGTTCATTTTTGAAGTATTATGGTCTGCGATGTCCCCTATGTCAACAGGCGGGACGGAAAAATTTTCGCTCCTTTTCCACAGGAACTGATCGCCCTGTGCAAGCTGCGGAACAAAAAATACGCTGCGGATTGCTCCGCAGCGTATTTTTTGTGTGGCCGCTTACTTGGCGGCGCGGTAGAGGAAGGAAACGATCTGCGCACGCAGGCAGTTGCTGTTCGGGGAGAAGGTGGTGTCGCTCGTGCCGGTGGTCACGCCCGCGTTGACGGCCCACTGCACGGCGGGGGCGTAGAAGGCGCTCGCGCTCACATCGGCAAAGGCGTTCGTGCCCTCAGCCGCCGGTGCGCCGGCCGCTCTCCACTGGAAGGTGACGGCCTGTGCGCGCGTGACGGAAGCATCCGGGGAGAAGGTCGTGCTGCTCGTGCCGGTGGTCACGTTGTTTTCCACCGCCCACGCAACGGCCTTTTCGTAATACGCGCCGCTCTTCACGTCGGTGAAGGACGTGGTCATGGACTTCGGCTCGGGGCTGCCGTTGGCTCTCCACAGGAAGGTGACCATCTGGCCGCGCGTACAGCTCGCGTTCGGCGCAAAGGTCGTGGCGGTCGCGCCGGAGGTGATGTTCTTCGCAACGGCCCACTGGACGGCGTCGGCATAGTAGGCGTCGTCGGCGACATCGGTAAAGGGAAGCGACGCGGAGCCGTCATAGTTCTTGTCACTCAGGACGGAGGAGAAGAGGAAGTTGCTGAGGTAGGCATATTCGTCTCTCTGGTGGACCTTATGGGTGAGGGAGTTGGCAAAGAGGACAACGTTCATGCCGTTTTCCTTGTAGGCAAAGCCCTGCACGCCGCCGTTCATGTAGGCCTTGAAGCCGGCTGCGCGCTCGGCAGTGTTCGTGGGGATGAAGCCCTCGGTGGGCGTCTTGGTCTTATCGCTCTTGACGAGGACCGTCGCGGAGGCGGGGACCTTGGAGAAGAAGCCGAGGCCGTAGGCGTAGAGGATATCGTCGCCGTCAGCAATGTAGCTCGCGTTCACAAGGGTCTTGTTGGGATAGACAACGGGGGTCAGGCAGTCCATCGCGCCGTCCAGCTCGGCGTATTCCACACCGGAGATGAGGTCAGAGGCGGAGGACGCTGCGGAATAGCTGTAACCGATGTACGGCAGGCCGTTTTTCACGGCGGTCTTTGCGGCGGCGTCGAGCTTCGTCGCACCTGCGGTGGCGTCCGCCTTGGTCACGTCGGAGGTCGTGGTGAAGCCCATGAGGTTCATCGCGGCGGTATCATAGTTCCAGCCGGCGCTCTGGCTGATCTGCGGCGTGTAGACAAATCCCTTCTCGCTTTCAGCAGGCGTGCCGGAGATGTAGACGGTCGGGGACTTGGTGATGATCTTCGCCTTCACGCTCGTCTTGTCGACGCCCGCGGCGGAGAGCAGATACTTGCCCGCGACGGTCTGATAGTCGGCGTAGGAGCAGATGAAATCGCCCATGTGGTCGCCGCTCGTGACCATGCCGACGGTCTTGCCGGCCTTGAGAAGTTCGTTGACGGCGGCGGTGGAGTCTTCGGAGGCATTGGAGAGGATGACGTCTTTGTTCTTGTCACCTGTGAAGTAGGAGGTCAGCGCCTTGGTGTAAGCGAGCGCGTCGTCGTGGTCCATCGCGTCGCCGCAGACGGCGGAGATGCTCTTGTAGGCGGCGGGCTCGGCCACGGTGACCATGTCGAAGCCGCGCGTTTCATTGAAGGAGGTGATGCCCTCGGAGTAGAGGATCGTCCAGCCGTTGATCAGCGTGCCGTCATACAGCGCGCCGTTGGCGACAGAGCGCTTGGCCTGATACATCGAGACGATCATCGTACCGGCGGGGTAGGTAACGCCGTCATAGGTGAATTCCTTTTCAGTCACGTTGACCTTGACGTCGTTTCTCGTGAGCCACTCCATCATGTCGGAGGCGGCCTGGAGGTTGGTCTGGTTCTCGCCGTCAAGCGGGATGATGTAGCACTCGGGGTAGAAGTTGCCGTTCTGGCCCGTGCCGTTGTACTCGGGACGGAAGAGATCCATCTCCGCGCCCTCGACGTCGTTCTGGTCGCACAACCACTGGCCGACCATGCTGTAAGTGTCGGAGTTCAGGTTGTGCACGCCGCGCTGGAAGATGGTGACCTGGGATTCGAGATAGGAAAGCTTCTCCGCGGCAACGTAAGCGGCGTTGCCGAGGATACCGTACTGCGCCGCCTGCGCGGTATCGTCGTTGTAGGCGGGCAGCTCAACGGTATAGGCAACGGTGCCCTGCAGCATGGCAAACTGGGGAGTATAGCTTGTGGACATATCGTCCCACGGGTCTTCCCAGTAGGTCTCGGTGCCGTTGCCGGTGTAGCTCAGGTAATCGC
>OJQC01000497.1_pt1 | contig 11503 bp, 10 predicted proteins | sample 1598721 | NCBI WGS metagenome assembly OJQC01 (sample SAMN03922502, study PRJEB24848) | human gut metagenome | isolation source: stool sample | host: Homo sapiens | place: Germany | collected 2011-11
TATTTCCGATTTGACTATGCCGAACCGAATCCTATATTCGTGTTTACAAATATAGCGAAAGGCGAGAGCAAAGACAAGAGGAAATCCCATTTCCGACTTGGCTATACCGAGCCGCATCCTATATTCGTGGTTACAAATATAAAAAAGTAATGTACACCACGAACGACACACCGCACTTTTTTCGGTAAATCGGGCAGTATTTAACATTTATAGCTCGAACTACTATCTTACACCGTCAGCCGTTTTTTTATCCGCACGATTTCAATAAGAAAAAAAGAGAAGTCGTTTCTAATTTTTTTCGTACTTTTGCGATATGGAAACTTCTACCTCCTTATCGGTTCACAGGGTATGGTTCCGCCGATGGAATCGCCACAACTATGCTACCTTTTGCAGTATAGGCAAATGTGTAAACATAGGAAGTGTCCGTAAGGAAATAGCCGACAAGTCTTTGAAAAAAGGACTTTCCACAACTTCCACCGATACTGTCGTGGGAAATATGGAACGTTCGGATAAACCGTCCGAAGAAGAACACACGGCGGGAAGTTTTTTTCTCCCCAAAATTTTGGCGAGTACCGTAGATACTCCGGTGACAAGCTGCTCCACCGGTCATTCGTGCGACAATAAACAGACATTTACTAACTATATATTCCGGGATAACAGCGGCCGTTTCGCTTTATACCGGATTTTTCATATTCTAAAAACGCTTGCTTATGGATAATTTTGATGCCGAACATCTATGGCATCCCTACACCTCGACCATTGCCCCCCTGCCCTGCTATCCCGTCAAGAGGGCGGAAGGGGTATACATAGAATTGGAAAACGGACAAAAGCTCATTGACGGCATGTCGTCATGGTGGGCAGCCGTACACGGATACAACAACCCCACGCTCAACAAGGCGGCGGAAGAGCAACTGAAAAAAATGTCGCACGTCATGTTCGGTGGGCTCACCCACCAACCGGCGATCGACCTCGGGAAACTGCTTTTGCAAATCGTTCCCCCGTCCATACAACACATATTTTATTGCGATTCGGGTTCCGTATCGGTCGAAGTCGCCATGAAAATGGCTATACAATATTGGCACGCCCGCGGAAAGGTCTCTAAATGTAACCTCATCACCATACGGTCGGGGTATCATGGCGACACATGGAATGCCATGTCGGTGTGCGACCCGGTAACCGGTATGCACTCCATTTTCGGGGATGCGCTCCCCACCCGCTATTTTGTTCCGTCTCCCTCCTGCCGATTCGACGACGAATGGGATCCCGCCTGTATCGCTCCTCTTCGGGAAGCCATAGAAGCCCATCACGAAGAATTGGCGGCACTTATCCTCGAACCCATCGTGCAAGGAGCCGGCGGCATGTGGTTCTATCACCCGCAATACCTTCGGGAAGCCAAGCAGCTATGCGAACGATACAACCTGCTGCTCATTTTCGACGAAATCGCCACCGGATTCGGCCGCACCGGGAAACTGTTCGCTTGGGAACATGCGGGAGTCACCCCCGACATCATGTGCATAGGCAAAGCCCTGACCGGAGGATACATGACTATGGCGGCCACTTTGACGACACACGAAGTCGCCCACACGATTTCCAGCGGGAATCCGGGAGTATTCATGCACGGGCCCACCTTCATGGGTAACCCTTTGGCCTGTGCCGTGGCCTGTGCGTCCGTCTCTCTCCTCCTCTCTTCCGGCTGGAAAGAGAAAGTCGCCGCCATCGAAGCCCAGTTAAAACGGGAGCTGAGTCCGGCGGCGACACTGCCCCAAGTTTCCGACGTAAGAATACTGGGTGCTATCGGAGTCATCGAAATGAAAAAACCAGTCGATATGGCTTCCATACAGAAACAATTTGTCGAGCGGGGCATTTGGGTAAGGCCGTTCGGGAAATTGGTATACATCATGCCGCCGTTCATCATAACCCCTTCCCAACTTTCCACACTCACCTCGGCTCTGTTGGAGGTAGTAAAAACCCTGCGATAATGAATACCTATTCTTCCCAATTGGAACAACTCTCTCGACAAGGAAATTTGCGATCCTTGCCGGCCGTGGATGCACAAGGCCTGTCCATCGTCCGTGACGGGAACACCATGTTGAATTTCTCCTCGAACGATTATCTGGGACTGGCCGATGACACGAACCTGAAAAAGGAATTTTTGCAAAACCTGAATTCCCGTAATGTTCGTTTTTCCTCGACATCTTCTCGGTTGTTGACCGGCAATTTCCCCGTGTACGCTCGATTGGAAAAAAGACTCGCCGAACTGTACAAAGCCGAAGCCTCTCTCGTATTCAACAGCGGTTACCATGCCAACAGCGGCATCCTGCCGGCAGTGACCGACAACCGCTCTTTGATTTTGGCCGATAAACTCGTCCATGCGAGCATAGTCGACGGGATAGGACTCTCCAAAGCCCGCTGCATACGCTACCGACATAACGATTACGAACAATTGGAACGGTTGGTTTCCGAGTCGGCCTCGCAATACGAAGCGATATTCATCGTGACCGAAAGCATATTCAGCATGGACGGTGACGAATGCGACTTGCCCCGCTTGGTGGCGTTGAAGAAACACTACCCCAATATTTACCTGTATGTCGACGAAGCCCATGCTTTCGGCGTGAGAGGTCAATGCGGATTGGGCTGCGCCGAAGAACAAGACGTTATTAAAGAGATAGATTTCTTGGTCGGCACGTTCGGAAAAGCGGCCGCCTCGGTAGGAGCATTCGTTATCTGCTCCGATGAAATGAAACGATATTTGGTCAACAAAATGCGGACGCTGATTTTTACGACCGCATTGCCACCTGTCAATCTCGAATGGACGCTGTTCATCATCGATAAAATCGTCGATATGCAATCGCACCGGGAACATTTGGAGGCAATCGGCCACAAAGTAAGACAAGCGCTCAATCCGTTGAACGGAGCGATTGTCAGCAGCAGCAGCCACATCGTCCCTTTCGTATTGGGCGAAACGGAACGCACCGTACAAACCGCCTTAAAATTACAGCACGAAGGCTTTTATCTGTTGCCGGTTCGCCCGCCCACCGTACCACAAGGAACCTCCCGGTTAAGGATTTCGCTGAGCGCCGGACATACCGACACGGAGATAGACCAGCTCATTCACACGTTAACCAAGATTTCATCGGGCCTATGATACAAACTTTCATTTCTCGCAGACACACCGACGACTTAATCCTCCTCTTCGCCGGTTGGGGAATGGATACGCATCCGTTTGCCTATCTGAGTCACATAGGCTGCGACTGTTGTGTCTGCTACGACTACACCGACCTGAACTTCGACACCACCCCATTCCTCGACTATAAAAACATCGAAGTCTATGCGTGGTCGTTTGGCGTTTGGGCGGCGGCAACGGTCTTACCCGATAAAGGACTCCCCATAAGACACGCCACGGCCATCAACGGAACCGAATGCGGAATCGACATCGAGAAAGGCATCCCCCCCGAAATATTCCGGGCGACTCTCGAACATTTGAACGAAGCGAGCTTGAAAAAATTCTACCGGCGCATGTGTTGCGAACACCTCGACGATTTTAAGGAGGCTTTCCCCGAAAGAGACATGAACAGCTTGTACGACGAATTGCGTGCCATAGGCGAGAACATAACCCTGCACCCTCGTCCCCGTTTCCGTTGGGACAAAGCGATAATCGGGACAAGAGACCTCATATTTCCCGCAAGAAACCAAGTGAACGCATGGGAAGGGACAACGGTCGTTCAAGAGCTGGACGAACCCCATTTTTTCCATTTCCGCCCGGTTGTGTTGGAAAATAGGCTCGACAAAGCGACCATTAAAAACAGCTTCGGAAATGCAGCCTCCACCTATGAACGGGAAGGCCTTATCCAAAGCCGGATAGCCCGACAGCTGAACGACAAGATTCCGAGCCGTTTGAACAAATGCATCGACAATATACTGGAAATCGGTTGCGGGACAGGAAAACTGACCCGCTGCCTCATCGACAGGTTCCCCGATGCCCGGTTCACGATAAACGACCTGTCGCCCGAAATGAAAGACTACATAACCGCATTGCCGTTCAAACAGTTGAGTTTCAAGGAAGGCGATGCCGAAAAAATCGAGTTCGACGAAACATACCATTTAATTACCTCCGCTTCGACGATTCAATGGTTCACCGATTTGGAAGGATTCTTGAAGCGCATATCCGGCAATTTGTCCGATACGGGCACGATCGCTGTCAGCACATTCGCAGCCGGCAATCTGCCCGAAATACAATCTTTAATGACCGCAGAAATGCCCTATTGGGAGTATGCCGAGTTAAAACGATTGTTCGAAAAACACTTTCGGGTCGAACTTTTCGAACAAGAGGAATACACCCTTCGTTTCGACACTCCCGTCGAGTTACTCCGGCATCTCAAAAACACCGGCGTGACAGGTATTTCGGGACACTCCCGGCAAAAAGGATTCGACTTTATAAAGCGATATAGAAAGACTTTCGACGGGAAAAAAGAGATCACGCTCACCTATCGACCCGTCTACATCGTCGCACATAAAAAAACACAGATATGAAAGGAACTTTTTTTATCACCGGTATAGATACCAACATCGGGAAAAGTTACGCCACGGGGTGGCTGGCGCGTGAATGGAACAGCAAAGGGATTAAAACGATCACTCAAAAAATGATACAGACCGGGAATGTAGGCCACTCCGAAGACATAGACCTGCATCGGGAAATTATGGGAATACCGTTCACCCCGGAGGATAAGGAGCGAATCACATTCCCCATTGTCTATTCCTACCCCGCTTCTCCGCATTTGGCAGCCGAGATAGACGACCGCATTATTCCCATAGAAAAAATAACAGAGTCCACCCGGATACTCCAAAGCAGGTACGACGTGGTTCTGCTCGAAGGAGCCGGAGGCTTGATGGTTCCTATTACTCGCCGATACCTGACGGTCGATTACATCGCCGACCAACAGTTGCCGGTTATCTTGGTAACGTCCGGGCGTTTAGGCAGCATCAACCACACGCTGCTCTCTATCGAAGCGCTGGTAAATAGGAATATTCCCCTTTACGGAATAGTCTACAATACCTTTCCGAAAACAGACGAGCGGATAGACAAAGACACCGAGGAATATTTGAAAACCTATCTGAACGAACATTTTCCACAAGCGCATTTTTGGACACTACCCGAGATAGCTTTACCCCGATAACCGGATTGTAAAAAACAGATGAAATTTATCGGGTCGTAAAGTTCGATCTATCGGGGCTTTTCAATATATTTGTAGCTACGAAGATAAGAAGCGGTTCGGCATAGCCAAGCCGGAAATGCGATTTCCGTTTACACGGCTCTTACCGTTCGCTATAATTGTTTACTATTCGAACAACCCCCATGAACACATCGACTGTAAAAACCATACTTTGTTTTCTGTTGATTATCCCGATTATGGCAAATGCCCGGTCCAATGATATACAAACTTGGATAGAACAAATCGGACGGCAATATGCACCCGATTCCCGCACTGCCGTTTATACGGTATCGAGCGAGCTATTGAACGATTCTATCCATATTCTGGAAGGAAAGTGCGACAACCGGCAAGCCGTCGAAACATTGCTCCGAACGCTCGACACGGCCGGTATCTCCTATATAAATGCGATAAAGTTGCTGCCCGACCGTCGTCTTGGCGAAAAGACAAGAGGTATTGTCACAGTCTGCTGTGCACATTTGAGAAGCGAGCCGAGGCATTCGGCCGAGATGGTCTCTCAGGCTATTCTCGGTACGCCACTGCTCATCTTGGAAGAGCAAAAGGGTTGGTACAGAGTGCAAACTCCCGATAATTACATCAGTTGGATAATCGCAAATTCTATCTCCGTAAAAACTACTGCCGAGTGGACCGAATGGAAAAATGCCACCCGATATGTCTATACCGGACTGCAAGGCTATGTATATGCCTCCGCAGATAAAAATGCCGAAACCGTGTCCGACATCGTATCGGGCTGTATTCTGCAAGCCGCAGGAAAGGCGGGAAAAAAGTTCATACCCGTGTCTTTCCCCGATGGAAGAACCGGATTCTTGAAACACGACGAATGTCGCGAACTCTCCGAGTGGGCATCGGCTCCCGTAAACATGAATAAAATCATACAGACCGCCGAAGGAATGATGGGAACGACTTACCTCTGGGGCGGCACTTCGGTCAAAAGCGCCGACTGTTCGGGATTTGTCAAAACGGCCTATTTTTCTGCCGGAATCATTCTCTCCCGTGATGCTTCGCAACAAGCCCTCACCGGCGACATCATGCCGGCAGAACAATGGGACGAATGTCAGACAGGAGACCTCCTGTTCTTCGGCAACGCCCCCGGCAAAGTCTCGCACGTGGCTCTCTACCTGAACGATGGGAAATATATACACTCTTCGGGACAAGTCAAAATAAACAGTATCGACGCTCGGGATACCGACTATTACGCTATTCCGCTCCTCGGTATCAGCAGAATCGTGAACAAGATAGGGACTCCGGGAATCACGGCCGTAAAACGACACCCGTGGTACTTCGAGCAAAAATAAACCGAAAATGGACAGACGAGACTTTTTGCGAAAAAGTGCGACAGGCACATTGGGGTTGACGCTATCTCCCGCTCTTTTTAATAGTTGCGGAACCTCCGCATCCAAAGGGACAAGTTCAGATAGATTGCAACTTTCTTTCAAACCGTATGATTTGAATATCCAACGATCTATTCGATGGAGTGAAAATTGTCGAGGGAAAAATAAAACTGCTGGATCGCCCCGACATTGGAGTCATTCCATTATAAATTTATTTTCCAAAAATCTTGACAAGTCCATAACAGTAATAACAAAAATAAAAACGATATGAAACTTATATTCTTAAAGCCTTTAACAGTATGTATCCTCATTGTTGCCTTCACATTTTATGCACGATCTTCAAATTCATATGAAGAAGCAAATGGAATAACATTAGATAAAATAGAGACCTACTCAATACAAAAAAATAGCAATATTTACAAAGCCTACGAAGCCGTAGAGCAAATGCCCTATTTTCCCGGTGGCGAATCTGAAATGATGAAATTCATTCGGGAAAATATCCAATACCCCGCCTCCGCCAAAGAATACGGGATTCAAGGACGTGTAATCCTTCGCTTTGTAGTTACCGAAACCGGAACGATAGAAAACATCACTGTATTACGCAGTCTGGATCCTGCCTGCGATAAGGAAGCGATCCGTTTGTTGAAAAGTATGCCCAAATGGATTCCGGGCAAACAGAACGATGAGATCGTATCGGTCTATTATACGCTACCCATCGTATTTTCATATGAAGAAGCAAATGGAATAACATTAGATAAAATAGAGACCTACTCAATACAAAAAAATAGCAATATTTACAAAGCCTACGAAGCCGTAGAGCAAATGCCCTATTTTCCCGGTGGCGAATCTGAAATGATGAAATTCATTCGGGAAAATATCCAATACCCCGCCTCCGCCAAAGAATACGGGATTCAAGGACGTGTAATCCTTCGCTTTGTAGTTACCGAAACCGGAACGATAGAAAACATCACTGTATTACGCAGTCTGGATCCTGCCTGCGATAAGGAAGCGATCCGTTTGTTGAAAAGTATGCCCAAATGGATTCCGGGCAAACAGAACGATGAGATCGTATCGGTCTATTATACGCTACCCATCGCATTCAAGTTGCAAACAAGAAAGAGCCTTTCAAAAAACGACACTGGGGATACAAGACTCTCTGTCGATTAACCTTTGCGATAAAAAGAGGCCTTCAATACGATTGACAAAACGTTTTTTCTGTCAAAAGTATCATCATGCCATAAACCGCCGACAACAAGAATATACCTTTGTCGAAAAAACAAACGAGCGATGATAGATACAAGATTCGACACGAGCATAGATTTAAGAGGAGAAATCGAGAACTACCGTCAAGTAGCCCTGATTAAGTACTACAAGATGCTCCTCGAAATCGATCCTAAAAAGGACCGATTGACCTTGCTCGCCATCCTTCGATGTATCGACAAGCTCGAAAGACATTCCCAAGAGAGAAAACGTCCCCGCTGCGATCGGAAGAAAATGCAAGCCGATGGAACACTCGCTTGGCACTACCAAAAGAGAAACCAGCTCTTTCGGAAAGCCGGGCTATACGACATCGAGTCCACACAGTACCTCGTCGACCACGAAGAGATATTCGACACACCCGAGGAACGGGAGGAACGCGAACGATTCGAAGCCTGCCGGCGCGAAGCGCTCAGGAAACAAGAGGAAAGAAAAAACGAGGAGAACGAAAAAGCCGCCTCGGAAACCGCATCAACCCCCGAAAACAGAGAAGAAAAAGAATCCGATTCATACGAAAGAAAACCCGGTGACACCCCCGAATCATTAGAAAATGAATTCGGGAACCGGGAAGAAAACCTTACGAATCAAATCGATACACCGGAATATCGGCCGAATCCCCTTTCGCCTCTTTCCGGCAATATCTGGTGCGAAACCTACGTAAGAACTCCGATCGGTGAACCGAATCCCGGATTCCATGCCGCCTCTTTCGGCTGCAACAGACGAGAATAAAAGAAAATATTTCATTCTCCAAATACACATCTCAGCCCCCTGTATCCCATTTTCTTGTGGAATACGGGGCAGAGGCATATATCCACACAAAAAAACGATCAAAAACAATCAGGTGGAATGTCAAACACACAGTTTATTGGTGTATACTCCCTCCAAAAATATCAAAAACAATATTCCATAAAAGTAAAAAGCCCTGCTTCCCACATTTCTGCTACTCCTCCTCTGCCGTGCCTCGCAGCTTTACAAGTTGTTTCGTTCACTATCGGAGATATGCTAAAACTCCTCCTCTGCCGTGCCCCGCAGCATTGCGGGGTGTTTTGCACAGCAAAATATAGGGGAGGTGGCACGAAGTGACGGAGGGGTTAATTCAATGGATATATCGAAAAATACAGGCAGTAACGGAGAAAAAGTCAAGCATCGACCTCTCCCCTGCCATGTTCCATAGCTTTACGAAACAGTATAGAGGAGAGGGATTGCAAAAAAAAACGTTTGATTGTAAAATGTATTCCCCTCGCCTGCGGGTACTTCCGCCCTATCGCACAGCACTTTTATGAACCTGTAAATTTGCCTGTGCTTTTTCTTTGCACTATCTTTGCAAAAACAAAGATAGCGAAAGGTGAGCGCAGAGACAAACGGCAATCTTGTTTGTGGTTTGACTATGTAGAACCGTCTCCTATCCTCGTAATTACAAATTTATCATGTCATTTTCTACACCCGCCGAAATAGTAGCCCAAGCCGAACGGGCAGCACTGAATAAAATCTCGTTATCCTTTCCTCGAACGCTCGTCGCCGCAATGCTGGCAGGTATTTACATCGCTATGGGAGGACTTCTCTCCCTACTCATCGGATACGGATTCCCCGAATGGACAGCAGGAAATCCGGGATTACAAAAATTGTTGTCGGGCTGCATGTTCCCTTTGGGACTTATCTTGGTCGTTTTGGCCGGGGCAGAACTTTTCACCGGTAACAATGCCGTGCTGATTCCCGGATTTATGAAGAAGAAATACGGAATCATGCCCATATTGAAAAACTGGACGATTGTCTATATAGGCAATTTCATAGGAGCGATTTTCTTTGTTTATATAATGGTATGGTGTACGGGCATCGTTGATGCCGACCCGTGGAAAAGCGCCATCGTCCAAATCGCACAAGCCAAAGTAAACATGTCTGGGTGGGTCGTCTTCCTCAAAGGAATCGGAGCGAATTGGTTAGTATGCCTCGCTGTCTGGCTTGGATTCAGTGCACACTCCACCGCTGGAAAAATGATGGGGCTCTGGTTTCCGGTCATGTGTTTCGTCGCCATAGGTTACGAACACAGCATAGCTAATATGTTCTTTATCCCATTAGGCATGCTGCAAGGAGCTGCGATAAGTTGGAGCGATTTCATCTTGGCAAATCTCATTCCTGCCACATTCGGCAACATCGTAGGCGGAGCCCTGTTTGTCGGCTGTATTTACAGTTATCTGTACACCAAGCGATAAATTGAATAATTTCTGCCCGGAGAGCCATGAATCCCAAAAAGTATATGGTAATCGACACATCGAGGCTGGGAACGCCGAAGATGTTTATTACCAAACAAGTGGCTCATCTCGAAATCGCTGATGGAATGTGGCACATCACTTTCGAAACCTCCCCAATTAGCTATACTTACCGATACGAACGAATTAAATTCTTTACGAAAGTCGAACGAATCGACATCGAGACCCGTGGATTCTACTTGAAAAACAAGCGTATAGAAGATATTCGGGAACTGTATCGTTTCGGTGACACCCGCTATTATTACCATGCGGTATTTAGTAACGGAGCAGAACTGGATTACGACGAGAAAGACGTATACGTCTCCCGCACGACACTCGACGAATGCGGAGGCGACACCTGGAAATACCTCAACCAACTGGCTGCGGAAACCGGACTCGAAATGGAAGGCATCGGTAATATCCTAAAAATGCAATACGACATTGTGGATAGAATGCGCGATAATGTCCCTTTGGCTCAGTTTATCGGAGATAAAACAAAGTTGGCTACATATAACGCCCCTAGACAAATACTCTATCCGTTCGGTTGCAATGCCAGTCAAAAACGAGGAGTCGAGAACGCTTTAACCCATCAGGTAAGCATTATTCAAGGGCCTCCCGGTACTGGAAAGACTCAAACCATACTGAATATTGTTGCCAATTTATTAGTACAAGGGAAATCAGTACTCATAGTCTCCAACAACAACTCGGCCGTAGAAAATGTAGCAGAAAAACTATCCGACAAAAAGATCGGATTAGGCTTTCTCGTGGCCCAACTCGGTAAAAAAGAGAACAAAGAAGCGTTCGTGGAAAACCAGCCAGCAGTACCGGACATATCGGATTGGGAACTCCCCGAATGGCGAAGAACAGCCGAAGAGATAAATGAGAAACTCCAAATTGTATCAAAAGGATTTGAAAAACAAACCATTCTATCCAAACTGAAAATAGAAGCGGAAGCGTTAAAAATAGAATCTCGTTACAACGAATTACAGAAACGACCAATCGTTTCTGACTTCGACTGGTTACACCTCAAACCTTCTCGACAATTATTGACCCTGAAACGCCGATACGAAACACAGATTGAACAAAGTAAAAAGCTTGGTACTGTATTTTACATCGAATGGCTGTTCCGGTTCGGATTCAAAATGTGGACTTTCTTACACCAATCCCCCGATGTAATAACCCGTGAAATCGAAGCGGCCTATTACACGGCACGAAAGAATGAGATTGAATCGGAAATCGCCAACTGCGAGAGTTTTTTAAAATCAATCGATATAACAGAAAATGTAAGTGCATTGCGGGACTTGTCGCTACAAATGCTCAAACACCAAATCTTTATCGGGAGGCAAGGTCGTAACCGTCGGTTATTTTCGGTAAAAGACATAAAACCCCGAACCGAAGAATTTCTGAAAGAATACCCCGTTGTATTGAGTACTACATACAC
>OJQC01000527.1_pt1 | contig 11187 bp, 7 predicted proteins | sample 1598721 | NCBI WGS metagenome assembly OJQC01 (sample SAMN03922502, study PRJEB24848) | human gut metagenome | isolation source: stool sample | host: Homo sapiens | place: Germany | collected 2011-11
GTAAGGAGTCGTCGGCAGCGTCAGATGTGTATAAGAGACAGGTGTAGGGATAGATGCCGTGGTCTAGGTCGCGCAGCGCGCCGAGCTGGGCTTCAAAGAGGATGGACTTGCCCTCCCTCTGCGCGTTTCTCAGGAAACGGCCGGTGTCGGTGATGTAGGGCTTGATGGCACCGCAGTAGGTGTCGACCCACGCCATGAGCTCGTCCATCGTGTAGCCCTTTGCGCCGTAGATCTTCTGGAGCATCAGGTTCTTCCACTCAAGAAGGTCGGCAAGGTGCTCCTTTAAGTGCTCGGGGTGCAGGAGCTCGCCCGCCTGCACGGTCTTTTTCTGGTACTTGTCGCCATAGAACGGCGCGATGCCTTGCTTGGTCGAGCCGTACTTCTTGTCGGCAAGGCGCGCTTCCTCGAGCGCGTCGAGCTCGCGGTGCCAGGGCAGCAGCAGCGACGCGCGGTCGCTGACCTTCAGATTCTCCGGCGTGATGATAACGCCCGCGGCGCGCAGCGTCTCCATCTCCTTGAGCAGGTTTTCGCAGTCCAGCGCCACGCCGTTGCCCAGAATGTTGACAACGCCGTCGCGGAAAATGCCGCTCGGCAGCAGGTGCAGGGCAAACTTGCCCTTTTCATTCACCACAGTGTGGCCCGCGTTGCCGCCGCCCTGATAGCGGACGACCACGTCATAATGGTCCGTGAGGTAGTCGACCATGCGGCCCTTGCCTTCATCGCCCCAGTTGATACCTACGATCGCGCAATTTGCCATTGTATTGATCCTCCGATCCGGAGCGGGCCCGCTCTGCGAGTCCTGCTCAAATTTTTCAACCGAGTTATTATAGTCACATTTTCCGCCCATGAAAAGAGTTAATTTTGCATAGCTATCATTAGCATTACTTATGTCTTGTTGATTTTTACATCAAATTGAAATAATGCGCTATTCCGCTTCATTCAAGGTGTTTCGTCAATAGTGTCCAAAGTTGGGGCTCTGATATTGTTTCCTTTTTCAGCACTTAAGACTTGCAATGTTGAGTCTCATGTGCAATAATTAGTTTGCTGTTATGAAGGTCACCACAAGATATAGTGTTATGTAAAGGACATACCAAAAGAAGAGGAGACGGGAATACATGAGAGTTATCAAGCGCAACGGCGCAGAAGTAGAATTTGATATCGTCAAGATCATCGCCGCAGTGACTAAGGCTAACGACGTTGTGGATGAGGAGGCTCGCATGACGCCCGTCCAGATCCAGCGCATCGCCGAGAGCGTGGAGTTCTCCTGCCAGAGTCTGGGCCGCGCACCCACGGTCGAGGAGATCCAGGACTTTGTCGAGCACCAGATCATGGCGCACGGCGCGTTCGAGGTCGCTAAGCGCTACATCACTTATCGCTACAACCGCTCGCTCGTGCGCAAGAGCAACACGACGGATGACAAAATTCTCTCCCTCATCGAGTGCAACAACGAAGAGGCCAAGCAGGAGAATTCCAACAAGAACCCCGTCGTCAACTCCACCCAGCGCGACTATATGGCCGGCGAGGTGAGCCGCGATCTGACGAACCGTCTGCTCTTGCCCGAGGATATCGTCAAGGCGCATGAAGAGGGCATCATCCACTTCCACGACACGGACTACTACGCCCAGCACATGCACAACTGCGACCTTGTGAACCTGGAGGACATGCTGCAAAACGGCACCGTCATCACGGGAACCCTCATTGAGCGCCCGCATTCGTTTGCGACCGCGTGCAACATCGCGACGCAAATCGTCGCGCAGGTCGCCTCGAACCAGTACGGCGGCCAGTCCATCTCGCTGACGCACCTTGCCCCCTTTGTCGACGTATCGCGCCAGAAGATCAGAAAGCAGGTGCTCGCCGAGGTCGAGGCCCTCGGCGTCGACCCCACGGAGGACAAGATCACCGAAATCGTCGAAAAGCGTCTGCGCGAGGAGATTCGCCGCGGCGTGCAGACCATCCAGTATCAGGTCGTGACGCTTCTGACCACGAACGGTCAGGCACCGTTCATCACCGTTTTCATGTACCTCAACGAGGCGAGAAGCGAGCAGGAAAAGCGCGACCTTGCCGTCATCATCGAGGAAATGCTCGAGCAGCGCTATCAGGGCGTCAAAAACGAGCAGGGCGTGTGGGTCACGCCCGCCTTCCCCAAGCTCATCTACGTGCTCGAAGAGGACAACATTCACGACGACTCGCCGTATTATTACCTCACACAGCTCGCCGCCAAGTGCACGGCGCGCCGCATGGTGCCCGATTACATCAGCGAAAAGAAGATGCTCGAGCTCAAGGGCGATGTGTATCCCTGCATGGGCTGCCGCAGCTTCCTGACGCCTGACCGCTTCACCGACGCGGGCGTCGGCAACATCGCGAATGCCGGCAACTATGTTCCCGGCAAGCACAAGTATTACGGCCGCTTCAATCAGGGCGTCGTCACGATCAACCTGCCCGACGTGGCACTCTCCTCCGGCGGCAACATTGAAAAGTTCTGGACGATCTTTGAAGAGCGTCTTGAGCTCTGCCACCGCGCGCTGCGCTGCCGTCACGACCGCCTGAAGGGCACGCTCTCCGACGCGGCGCCCATTCTCTGGCAGTACGGCGCGTGCGCAAGACTCAAAAAGGGTGAGCCCATCGACAAGCTCCTCTACGACGGCTATTCCACGATCTCGCTCGGCTACGCGGGACTTTACGAGTGCGTGAAGTACATGACCGGCAAGAGCCACACCGACCCCAGCGCAACGCCCTTCGCCCTGTCGATCATGCAGAAGATGAACGACAAGTGCAAGGAGTGGAAAACCGCCGAAAACATCGACTACTCCCTCTACGGCACGCCGCTCGAGTCCACGACCTACAAGTTCGCCAAGTGCCTGCAAAAGCGTTTCGGCGTGATCGAAGGCGTGACGGACAAGGGCTATATCACGAACTCCTACCACGTCCACGTGACGGAAAAGATCGACGCGTTCACCAAGCTCAAGTTCGAGGCGCAGTTCCAGCACCTCTCCCCCGGCGGCGCGATCAGCTATGTCGAAGTGCCCAACATGCAGCAGAACCTTGAAGCGGTTTTGCAGGTGATGAAGTTCATCTACGACAACATCATCTACGCCGAGCTCAACACGAAGTCCGACTACTGCCAGGTCTGCGGCTGGGACGGTGAGATCGACATCGTCGAGGAGGGCGGCAAGCTCATCTGGCGCTGCCCGAAGTGCGGCAACACCGACCAGGACAAAATGAACGTCGCCCGCCGTACCTGCGGCTACATCGGCACCCAGTTCTGGAACCAGGGCCGCACGCAGGAGATCAAAGAGCGCGTGCTGCATCTGTAAGGCTGCGCCATATAATTGCTGTTTAGGTGGGAGCGCACCGCGCTCCCACCTTTTTCTGATAAGGAGGTCATTTCCCATGCACTATGGCGAGATCAAAAACTGCGACATCGCCAACGGCCTTGGCGTGCGCGTGACGCTGTTCGTCTCCGGCTGTACGAACCACTGCGAAAACTGCTTTCAGCCGCAGACGTGGGACTTCTGCTACGGCAAGCCTTTCACGAGTGAAACGGAGGACGAGCTCATCCGCCTGCTCTCCCCCGATTATATCAATGGTCTCACGCTGCTCGGCGGTGAGCCGTTCGAGCCCAAAAATCAGCGCGCGCTGCTGCCATTTCTCCGCCGCGTGAGGCGTGAGCTGCCGCAAAAGACGATCTGGTCGTTCACGGGCTTTACGTGGGAGGAGCTGCACGACCCCGCCGCATACCCGCGCTGCGAGGTGACGGACGAACTGCTGTCACTGCTCGATGTGCTCGTCGACGGGCGCTATGTGGACGCGCTGCACGATATCTCGCTGCGCTTTCGCGGCTCGTCGAACCAGCGCATCATCGACGTTCCGAAAACGCTGCAATCAGGTACGCTGACGCTCTGGGACGAGCGCGCGAACATCTGAAAAAACATAACAAATCCGCGGTTTCCATTCTCCGTCAAATTTTAACATTTCGCTACTTGCATTTGAAACGGCGTTATGTTATATTCCCACTATGTTAAAGAGCTCTAATTCATACTAACAGGAGGTTTTTTCAATGAAACATCTCGGTTTATTTGCAGCAGGCGTGCTGTTCGGCACCGCCGGCCTCAAGATCCTTTCCAGCAAGGATGCCAAAAAGGTCTACTCTCACACCACCGCCGCGGTGCTGCGTGCCAAGGACTGCGTGATGCAGGCCGTCACAAACGTCCGTGAGGATGCTGAGGACGTCTACGCCGACGCCAAGGACATCAACGAGCGCCGCGCAGCGGAAGAGGACGCCGAAGTCATTGAGGACGCGTCCGAGGAAAAGGCGGACGAGGAATAAATCGCAGGAGAGCCGCGACGCGCGGCTCTCTTTCACTTTCGGAGGAATTGATACACTATGAAATGCAAAATTCTGCACGAATCCGCCGGGCGCATACGCGTGCATCTGAATTGCCGCCGCATGACGCTGCATCAGGCGGACGTTCTGGAATATTATCTGCGCAATGTGGACGGCGTGCGAGAGGTCTCGGTCTTTGACCGCACGCAGGACGCCGTGATCGTTTACCGCGCGGACCGCGCCGCGCTCGTGCACGCGCTCGCGGCGTTCTCATTCGACAAGGCCGAAACAATGGACCTTGTCCCCGACCATACGACGCGCAAACTCAACCGTGAATTTGAAGACAAACTCTCGTGGACGGTGATCCGCCGCGTGATCTCGAAGCTCTTCTTCCCGCTCCCCGTCACCACGGCGCTCGCCATCTATCACTCGATCAAGTACATCCGCGAGGGTCTTTCCGCACTGCTGCACGGCAAGCTCTCCGTCGCCGTGCTCGACGCCACCGCCGTCACCGTGTCGATGGTGCGCGGCGACTTCTCAACGGCGAGCTCCGTGATGTTCATGCTCCGCCTCGGCGAAATCCTCGAGGACTGGACGCACAAAAAGTCCGTTGCGGACCTCGCGGGCGCCATGTCGCTCAACGTCGACCACGTCTGGCTCAAGACGGGCGAGACGGAAACGCTCGTTCCCATCGGCGATATTCAGGCGGGCGACTGCGTCGTTGTCCGCACCGGCAGCCTCATCCCGCTCGACGGCAAGGTCGTCTCCGGCGAGGCGATGGTCAATCAGGCGTCCATGACGGGCGAGTCCATGCCCGTCCCCAAGCGCGAGGGCAGCTATGTCTACGCAGGCACGGTCGCCGAAGAGGGCGAGTGTGTCGTGCGCGTGGAAAAGGCGCTCGGCGGCGGCCGCTATGACCGCATCGTGCGCATGATCGAAGAGTCGGAAAAGCTCAAATCCACGGCTGAGGACAAGGCCTCGCGCCTTGCCGACAGGCTCGTACCCTATACGCTCGGCGGCACGATCCTGACCTATCTCATCACGCGCAACGTCACAAAGATGCTGGCCGTGCTGATGGTCGACTTCTCCTGCGCGCTCAAGCTCTCCATGCCTATCGCGGTGCTCTCTGCCATGCGCGAGAGCAGCAGCCATCACATCTCCGTCAAGGGCGGGCGCTTCCTCGAAGCCGTCGCCCAGGCGAACACCATCGTCTTTGACAAGACCGGCACGCTCACCTACGCCACGCCCAAGGTCGCGAGAATCGTCACCTTCGGCGGCAATGAGGAAAGCGAGATGCTCCGCCTCGCCGCGTGCCTCGAAGAGCACTATCCCCATTCCATCGCCAACGCCGTCGTGGCCGAGGCCAGGGACCGCGGATTGACGCACGAGGAGTATCACTCTCAGGTCCAGTACGTCGTGGCGCACGGCATTTCGAGCATGGTGGACGAGAAAACAGTGCTCATCGGCAGCGCACACTTCGTCTTCGAGGACGAGGGCTGCCGCGTGCCGGAGGGCGAAGAGGACAAGTTTGAATCGCTCCCGCCCGAATATTCGCACCTGTATCTCTGCATCGCAGGCGAGCTCGCCGCGGTCATCTGCATCCATGACCCGCTGCGCAAGGAGGCGAAAGCCGCCGTGCGCGCGCTGCACGGGCTCGGTATCGACAAGGTCGTGATGATGACCGGCGACAGCCGCAAGACTGCCGAAGCCGTCGCCGCTGAGGTCGGTGTCGACGATGTCTACGCCGAAGTGCTGCCCGAGGACAAGGCCGCGTTCGTCCGCAGCGAAAAGGCCGCGGGCCGCAAAGTCATCATGATCGGCGATGGCGTGAACGACTCCCCCGCCCTGTCCGAAGCCGACGCAGGCATCGCCATTTCGACTGGCGCCGCCATCGCGCGCGAGATCGCGGATATCACCATCTCGTCCGAGGATCTGTTTGCGCTCGTCACGCTGCGCTCTCTCAGCCAGGAGCTCATGGCCCGCATCCACCGCAACTACCGTTTCATCGTGGGCTTCAACTTCTCGCTCATCGTGCTCGGCGTGCTTGGTATCCTGCCGCCGACGACCTCGGCGCTGCTGCACAACATGTCCACACTCGCCATCGGCCTCAAGAGCATGACGAACCTCCTGCCCGAAAGCGAGCAGAGCAGCGCTAACTGATTTTTCCCGATAAAAAAGCTCCGTGCCAAGGCACGGAGCTTTTTTGCTATACAAGTTTGATTTTACGCAGGGCCGTAGGCCTTGATGGCATCGTCGACGATCTTTTCCGCGTCTGCGCCCACGATGTCGAGGTTTTCGGCTTCCAGGAGCTTGACGGTCGGAATGCCGAAGCAGTCCTGCGCGATGGTCTTCCAGTAGTCGTAGCCAAAGCGGCCGTCAAACGGCCCGCCGCTGGTCGTGACATAGTAGAGCTCGTTTGCGCGGCACAGGCCGACGGGCTTGCCCGCCTCGCTGTACTTCGTCACGATGCCCGTGACATAGATATTCTCCAGATACACCTTGAGCTGCGCAGGGAACGACAGGTCCCACAGCGGCGCAGCGATGACAATTCTGTCCGCCGCGGCGAACTGACGGGCGTAACGGAACATTTCATCGTCATATTTCTTTTCCGCGAGCAGCGCGTCGCGCTTTGCGATGTCCGCGCGCCCCAGCGGGTGCAGCGGCTCGTCATAAAGGCGCAGCTCCTCGTATTCGCCGAGCGTCCTGAGCAGTGCGCGGGCCAGTCTTTCCGTGCGCGACTCTCCGCGCGGACAGCAGTTAATAAAAAGCGTCATGTCCTTTCCCTCACAGTACGCAGTAGTACATGATAAATGTGTTCGCCACGCCGAGCAGAATACCGGCGATGACCTGCAGCGGCGTGTGACCGACGAACTCCTTGAGCTTCGCCTCCGGCAGCTTTTCCGACGCGAGCGAGTTGAAGGCCTCGACGATGTCGTTAATGATAACGGCCTGCCGCCCCGTTTCGAGCCGGACGCCCATCGCGTCCTTGCAGACGACGATGGCGAAGATGAACGCCATCGCGAATTCAAACGAACCGAGCCCGTAGACGAGCGCCGCCGCGGTCGCGAGCGACGAGACCGTGGCCGAATGGCCGCTCGGCATCCCGCCGTCGCCGATCAGGCGCGTAAAGTCGATGCTCTTCGTCACAATGGCATGGATGATCGTCTTGATGAGCTGCGCCCAGAACCACGACGAGAGACCGATGAGCAAAAAGGGATTCGACAGCAATTTCTGAAACCAATTCATATGTTTCCGCTTCCTTTCGCGGTGCAGGCTTTGTCAGCCCTTGAATGTTCCTTATTATACCACCGTTTTTCGGTTCAGCAATAAACTTTCTTTTAACTTCTTCCGCAGAAAATATAAACCAGCGCAGGCTCACCTGCGCTGGTTTTTCTTTACGACGCCTGCGCGAACTGGCTGTTGTAGAGCTCGGCGTAGAAGCCGTTTTGCTCCATCAGCTGCTCGTGCGTGCCGCTCTCGATGACGTCGCCGTCGCGCATCACGAGGATGAGGTCGGCGTTCTTGATGGTCGACAGGCGGTGGGCGATGACAAAGCTCGTCCGGCCCTTCGTCAGCTCGTCCATCGCACGCTGAATGAGAAGTTCCGTGCGCGTATCGACCGAGGACGTTGCCTCGTCGAGGATCAGCATCGGCGCATTCTGGAGCATCGCGCGGGCGATGGTCAAAAGCTGCTTCTGTCCCGCCGAGATGGTCGTGCTCTCGCTGAGCACGGTGTCAAAGCCCTGTGGCAGCGAGTGGACAAATTTGTCAAGGCCGCAGGCCTTGCAGACCGTTTCGAGCTGCTCGTCCGTGATACCCTCCATGTTATAGACCAGGTTCTCGCGGATCGTGCCCTCAAAAAGCCACGTGTCCTGCAGGACCATACCAAAGAGCTCGTGCACATCCTCGCGGCGCAGGTCGGTCGTCGCCACGCCGTCGATCGTGATGCGGCCGCTGTTGACCTCGAAAAAGCGCATCAGGAGGTTCACCATCGTGGTCTTGCCCGCGCCGGTGGGGCCGACGATGGCGACCTTCTGGCCCGGATGGACCTCGGCGGAGAAATCCTTGATGATGATCTTGTCGGGCGAATCGGGATAGCTGAAGCGCACGTGGTCGAACGTCACCGCGCCGCGCACGGCGTCGAGCTTCTCGGTCTTGCCGCTCTCGTCGCCGAGCTCTTCACTTTCGAGGAAGTCGAAAATGCGGTGCGCGGAGGCGGAGGCCGTCTGCAAATTCGTCATGCCCTGTGCGATCTGCGTCAGCGGCGTGGTGAAGAGGCGCACATACAGGATGAACGAGACGATGACGCCGAATTCGATCGTGCCGTTGATGGCCAGCACCGAGCCGAACACACACACGGCAACATACGAGAGGTTGCCGATCACGTTCATGAGCGGCTGCATCACACCGGAGAGGAACTGCGAGCGCCAGTTTGCGTCATAGACCGCCGCGTTCAGGCCGTCGAAGTGGTCGAGGACCTTATCGACCGCGCGGCTGATGCGCACGACCTCATGGCCGGAATACATCTCCTCGACATAGCCGTTGAGCTCGCCGAGGCTCTTCTGCCGCGCGGTGAAGTAGCGCTGCGACTTCGACATGATGGCGACGATCAGCACCATGCCAAGGAGCGTGATGCACAGTGCGACGAGCGCCATGCGCCATTCGGTCACGAACATCATAATAAGGCAGCCGACAAACTGTGTCGCGGCGCTGATGATGGTCGGCAGGCTGTTGGTAAGTCCCTGCTGGAGCGTTGACACATCGTTTGTGATGCGGCTCAAAATGTCGCCCTGCGAGGTGGTGTTGAAATACTTCTGCGGCACGCGGTTGATCTTTTCCGAGAGTTCGCCTCTCATGCGGTAGGACATTTTCAGCGTCACGACCGCCATGATATAGTGTTGGATGAAGCCAAACAGCGCGCTCAGGCAGTAAATAATGGCAAGGAACACGCCGATCTTCGCAATGGCGGCGAGGTCAATGCCGGTGAAGAGGCCGTCGGACATAATGGTCGCCATTTTGCCGATCTTGTCGGGGCCGATGATCGTCATCACGGCGCTCAGCGCCGCCAGCACGAGGGCAAAAATGATAATGCTCATGCTCGAGCTCATATACGCGCCCGTGCGCTTGAGCGCGCCGACGGGATTGCTGTTTTTCTTTTTCATCTTCTCTCACCTCCTTTACGCGAGCTCCGCGGCGCTGAGCTGGGAGGTCGCGATCTCGCGGTAAACGTCACAGTTTTTCATCAGCTCTTCATGCGTGCCGATGCCCACGGTCTCGCCGCGGTCGAGCACGATGATCTTGTCTGCGTGGCGGATGGTGCTGATGCGCTGCGCGACGATGATCTTCGTCGTGTCGTGCAGCTGCTTGGATAGCCCCTCGCGCAGCTTCGCATCCGTGCGGTAGTCCAGAGCGGAGAACGAATCGTCGAAGACGAGGATCTCCGGTTTTCTCGCCAGCGCGCGGGCGATGGAAAGGCGCTGCTTCTGGCCGCCGGACATGTTGCGGCCCATCTGCGCCACATGGTGCTGCGTGCCGTCGGGGAGCTTGTCGACAAACTCCTTCGCCTGCGAAAGCTCGACGGCCTGCGCAAGGCCCTCATCGTCCGCCGGCGCTTCGCTCTCGCCAAAGTAGACATTGTCGCGGATGCTGCCGGCAAAGAGCACGGCCTTCTGCGTCACGTACCCGAGCTTGTTGTAAAGCGCGTCGAACGTGTAGTCCCTGACATTCACACCGTCGACAAGCACCTCGCCCTCCGTCGCGTCGTAAAAGCGCGGGATCAGGCTCACGAGCGTCGTCTTGCCGCTGCCCGTCGCGCCGATGACGGCGAGCGTCTCGCCCTTGTTCACGCGGAAGCTGATATGGGAGAGCTCGTCCTCCGATGCGTGCGGATAACGGAACGAGACGTTTTTGAACTCCACCGTGCCGCGTTCTTTGCACTCGCTCACGCTGCCCTCGCGGATATTCGCCTTGCGCTCGAGCACCTCGTTGATACGCTCGGCCGAGACCTGCGCCTGCGGCAGCAGCATGAAGATCATCACGAGCATCATAAAAGACATCACCACGTAGGTTGCATACGTGCTGAACACCAGCACGTCGCTGAACATCGTGAGGCGCGCTGCGGAATCGGTCAGCGCGATGTTGTTGACGAGCGCCGCACCCAGCCAGTAGATCGTGAGCGCCAGGCCGTTCATGCTGAGCGTCATCGTCGGCTGGACGAGGGCGAAGAGCTTCTGGTTCTTTACCTGCACATTCATCATGTCAAGGCTCGGCTTGTTGAACTTGTCGTTCTGGTACTGCTCGGCGTTGAACGCGTGCACCACGTTGATGCCCGTCAGGTTTTCGCGCGCCACACGGTTGATCTGGTCGGTCAGCTTCTGCACGATGCGAAAACGCGGGATGCAGATGCTCATTACCGTTATCACCGTCACGCAGATGACCACGACGAATGCCGCCGTCACGGCGGAGAGTTCCCAGCTCTTGCCGAGAATTTTGATGATGGCCCACACGGCCATGATCGGCGATTTGATCATCATTTGCAGGCCCATCGCCACGATCATCTGTATCTGCGTGATGTCGTTCGTCGTTCTCGTGATGAGGCTGGCGACGGAAAAGTCCTGCATCTCCTCGCTGCCGATGTCCATCACGTGGCGGAAGAGCTTTTCGCGCACCGTGAAGCTGAAGCCCGACGCCGCCTTGGCCGCGAGATACCCGCAGCCCACGGCCAGCACGGCGCTTGCGAGCGTGCAGCCAAGCATTTTCACGCCGACGGACAGGATATCCGCCGTCGCCCCCGACGTTTTGATGAGCGTCGTCAGATCGGTCATGTAATCCGGCAGCCGCAGGTCAAAGTAGACCCTGTCTCT
>OJQC01000541.1_pt1 | contig 11059 bp, 5 predicted proteins | sample 1598721 | NCBI WGS metagenome assembly OJQC01 (sample SAMN03922502, study PRJEB24848) | human gut metagenome | isolation source: stool sample | host: Homo sapiens | place: Germany | collected 2011-11
GGCGTGACATTGTTCGGTGATTATTGGTTCGTTCGTCCGAAATACGATTAAACCACACATAAAAAATAAATTATAAAGAAGAATATGAATCGCATGAAAATTTTGCTGTCGGCAGTATTGGTGTTCGCTGCGACAGCTTCGATCGCCCAGGATTTCAGTGACCCTCGGTACGCTCCGTGGGGAGATACGCCCGAACAGCGTAAGCAAAACATTCTGACGAGCAACCTGCTGAAGGAAGCTGTCGATACCCGCGATTACGACGCAGCCGCTGTTTATTTCCGTACGCTTGCACAGGAGGCTCCTTCGGCTTCCGAAGCGACCTTTATTCGGGGGGCACAGGTTTATTCGAACAAGGTGCAACGCGCACAAGACCTGAATGAGAAAAAAGCTCTGCTCGATTCGCTGATGATGATTTACGACCTGCGTGTACAGTATTTTCCTTCCAGTCCCAATTACGGTACGGCTTATGTCCTTGACCGTAAAGCCCGTGAATATCTGACTTTCAATCCTTCCGACCGGGAAGGCGTGCGCAAGTTGTATAAGGAGGCGATCGAAGCCGGTTTGCAGAGCGGTTATGCTGCGCTGCCGGATGTCGCATTGGTGTATTTCAGCAATTTGTGCGATGATTATAAGATGGGCGAGGTCTATCCGGATGCCGTTTTGGATGAGTACGCTCGTCTGGCTCCGATTTTCGAGAGTGATGCTCCTGGAGTAAAGGAGGCGAAAACACAGTTCGATACCTGTTTTGCGGGTAGCGGTGCTGCCGATTGCGAGAATTTGGAGAAGATGTTCCGTCCGCGTATCGAAGCGGCTCCGGAGGATATGGAGTTGCTCAAGCAGACGGTTTCGCTGATGTCCCGTTCGCAGTGCAGTTCCGAATTTTTCCTTCAGATCGCCGAAAAATATTATGCGATGGAACCTTCTGCCCAGACGGCCATGATGCTGGCTCAAGGATTCCAAGAGCGGGGCGACTTCGCCAAATCGACTACTTACCTGCGTGAGGCGATTGCTGCCGAACAAGACGCCGTTCAGAAAGAGTTGCTTCTGGTGCGTTTGAGTATGACCGAACTGGCAGCCAAGAATCCTACGGCGGCTGCAGTTGCGGCTAATGAGGCCAAGGCGCTGAATCCCAATAACGGTATGGCTTATTTCGCCTTGGCGCAGGCTTATGCGGCTTCGGCTGCATCCTGCTCCGGACTGGAGGGTCAGGCTATTTTCTGGGTCGCTTACGATACGATGACGCAGGCAGCCAACCTGCTTGCCAACGACGCCGATGCCGGCAATTTCGCTCAGACGGCGCGTGATGCGGCAGCAAACTACCGTCGCGGATTCCCGACTGCCGAGGAGTGCTTCTTCAACGAATTGATGGAGGGTGCACGTTATACGATTACCTGCGGTCCGGCCCGCGGTATCGTGACGACCGTACGCCCCCGGTAGCGACATAGTTTGTACGAACGATGCTCCGAAGCATTCAACGATATGCACAGGTAGCACTTCTCATCGTGGGAAGTGCTATCTTGCTATATTCGTGCGACAAGGAGTCGGTGGCCGAAGAGCCTAACGATGAGGCTTTGATGACCGAGTACAGCGAGCATTTGACGATGACCAATACGGAGAACGGCCGGAAATCCTATGTTTTTACGGCTCCTTTGGTGGAAGGTTACTCTTTGGCAAAAGAGCCTTATCAGGAATTTCGCAAGGGCGTGGATATCGTGACATATCAGAAGGACAGTATCGGAGCGGTCGATGCTACGCTAACGGCTAACTATGCGATTCATTACGGGAATCGGAAATTATGGGAAGCCAAAGGAAATGTCGTAGTGAAAAAATCCAACGGACAGGAGCTCTACACCCAGCAGTTGTTCTGGAACGAGAAAACGCGCCGGATCTGGTCTAACGTCGATTCCAAGATCGTGGAAGAGAGCGGAAATTCCTACATCGTCGAAGGATTCGAGTCGGACGATCAGTTGAAAGACTGGAAATTTCGCCGAATCAAAGGGCGTATGTGGGTCAATATCGAGCCGACACGGGACGCGGATTCTACGTCGGTGAAACCCGTTGCGGACAATGTTTCCGCTGCGAAGGAGGCAGTTTCCGAACAGCCTGTCAAACCGGCCCGGCCGATACGGGGGAACGACCGGAAAATTCAACTGACTCCCGTAGAAAGTAACGATCGTTCCTTATGATAACTTCGGTGTTTATAATTCTGCTGATGTTGTTGCTTTCGGCTTTTTTTTCGGGGATGGAGATCGCTTTTACGAGCAAGAACCGCCTGAAACTGGAGATCGACCGGAAGCAGAGTCGGCTGTTCAATTTCATCGCCGACATTTTTGCCCGTCACCCCGGGCAGTACATCACGACGATCCTGGTCGGGAATAATATCGCCCTGGTTATCTATTCGCTCTATATGTCGCTGTTGTTGCGCTCGCTCGCGGCGGCAGTGGGTTGGACGGAGATCGCTCGCGGCGGGTCCGTCGTTCTGGAAACGGCGGTTTCGACAATCATCATCATCTTCGTCGCCGAATTTCTCCCGAAATCCGTTTTCCGGAACAGCCCGAATTTTTATTACCGCCTGTTTGCTCCTGCGATCTATTTCTTTTATCTGCTGCTTTTTCCGATCGCCAAGCTGACGACCTGGATTTCCCAGGGGATTTTGTGGCTGATGGGGCGTAAGCCGAAGGTTGCGATGATGGAGCCCATTTTCGACCGGACCGATCTGGCCAGCTTGTTCGAATCGGGGAAGCCGGAGGCGCAGCATGAACCGGATAATGAGATCAAACTCTTTCAGAATGCCCTGGATTTTGCCGATTTGCGCGTGAGGGATTGCATGGTTCCCCGTATCGATATGGAGGCGGTCGATATCGATGATACCTCGATCAAAGCGCTTACGGCGCGTTTTGTCGAGAGTAAGTATTCCCGTATTTTCGTCTGGAAAGAGAGTGTCGATAATATCGTCGGCTATGTCAATTCGAAGTCGCTGTTCCGGCATCCGACGTCGATCGATGAGGTGCTGATGGAGGTGCAATACGTCCCGGAGACGATGCCGTTGCAAGCACTCATGCAGCGGCTCATCCGTCATAAGAGCAATATTGCGGTCGTGATCGACGAGTTCGGCGGTACGGCCGGTATTATCTCTTTGGAGGATGTTCTGGAGCAGATTTTCGGCGAAATCGAAGACGAGCACGATGTGCCCGACCTTACGGAGAAACAGGTCGGCGATTCGGAATTTGTCCTTTCGTGCCGATTGGAAGTGGAATATCTCAATGAAAAATACGGGCTTGCCATACCCGAGAGTGACGAGTACGAAACGCTGGCCGGGTATATCATTTTCCGGTATGAAGGGCTGCCGGCGGCCGGAGAAACCGTGCGTTTCGAGCATCTTGAGATCAAGATTCTGCGCAGGACCCGTTCCCGGTTGGAGTTGGCGCGCGTGAAACGGTTGTAGTTTACGGGATATTTTCGACCGGTGAAGGGCAAGTGCGTTTTTTCGATATGCCGGATGCGGAAAATGACGAAAGAATTTGGTCGTTTATCATGGTTTTCAGAATATATTTATTATCTTTGAACACTCATTTTGAAACAATAAATTAAAATAGTTTATATGGCAAGTTTAAACACGTTACGGACCAGATTCGGTGTGGTTTTGTCGATTATCATCGCGTTTGCACTGCTGGCATTCATTCTCTCGCTTAAAACGGATATGGGACTTTCGGGTAACGACCCCAAGGTCGGTGTGATCGACGGTTCGAAGATCAGATATTCGGAATATATTGAGGTATACAACAACCTGAAAGACCAGAGCAACATCTCCGAAAGTAATGAAGAGCAGATGGATCAGTTGGCTGAAATGGCTTGGCAGACTCTGATTGCCAACCACGTGTACTTGCCCGGTTTCGAGAAGATGGGAATCTCGGTGACCGATGCCGAGCGTGAGGGACTTATCAGCGGCGAGTATTATTCCGGGACGATGGCTGCGGCTTTCACCGACCCCCGTACAGGACAGTACAGTGTGGAGGGTGTGAGTGATTTTATCGCCCAGGCAACCGGAAATCCCCAGATGCAATATATGTGGGGGGCTTTGGTCGGACAGGCTATGCGGGAGCGCGAAATCAATAAGTATAACGGCTTGGTCAAAGGCGGTGTATATGTCAATCGGCTGGAAGCGGAAGAAGGCGTCGATGCGCAGAATAAGACTTTCAGCGGTTCTTGGGTCGGCAAGCGTTATCACGATATGCCTGATTCTCTGTTCTCGGTTTCCGATTCCGAAATCAAGGCTTATTACAATAGCCATAAGGCCCGTTATGAGCAGAAACCTTCGCGCACGCTCTCTTATGTGGTGTTCGAAGTGGCTCCGAGTGCAGAGGATATGGCGACTTTGGAGAAGACCGTTCGGGAAGTCGGCGATGAATTTGCCGCGTCGGACGATCCGAAAGCATTTGCCAAGAATAACCGTTTCGGTAAAATTACAGACAATTATCGGTCGGTTGCCCAGCTTCTGGACGATGAGGCCGAAGCGCTGGCCAACGGCAAGCAGTATGGTCCCGTCCTGAAGAACGATACCTGGACGATGACCCGTGTCGTTGAAACTTTGAACGCTCCGGATTCCGTGGGCGTCCGCCATATTGTACTCACCTACGACCAACGCGACCTGGCCGACAGTCTGATGACGGCTTTGCGGCAAGGTGCGGATTTCGCACAGGCGGCTCGTACCCATTCGCTCTATATGCAGGATGCCGGAAATGGAGGCGATGCGGGCGTGATGCCTTTCTCTGCATTCCCGGACGAGCTTTCGGGACTTCTTTCGACGGCTAAGCAGGGGGATATTCTCCGTGTCGAAGTGGGTGACGTTATTCAGATTTTACAGGTTTATCGTCTGGACAAACCTTCGAAGCACATGCGCCTTGCGACGATCACTTATCCTGTTGAGGCTTCGTCGGCGACCCGTCGCAATGTGCATAGTCAGGCAAGTCTTTTCTCTGTCGAGGGCAAGGGTTCTGTCGATGCGTTCAACGAGGCAGCGAATAAGGGAAACCTCACTCCTCGTGAAGCGAAACTCACGCAGGGTGACCGTCTGCTGCAGGGACTGGCTGATTCGCGTGAATTGGTGCGCTGGGCATACGATGCCAAGGTGGGCGCGATTTCCGAGATTTTCCCTGTGGGTGATGACTATGTGGTCGCAGTGGTAACTGAGATCGACAATGAGGATTATACGCCGATCGAGAAAGTAGCGAACAATATTCGCCAGACGCTTATAACCGATAAGAAGTTTGAAAAGATCGTCAGCGAAATGAAGGGTTCGACTATCGAAGAGGTCGCCCAAAACCTTGGTACCGAAGTCGTTCCTTTCGAAGATGTCCGTTACGGATCGTTCTTTATCCGTAACATGGGTGTCGAGCCTCGTGTGATCGGAGCGATTACCGCAACGGAGCAGACGAATACGCTGTCCGAGCCGGTCAGGGGAAATGTAGGTGCTTATGTTTTCGTGGTGACGGATATTCAGGAGGCGGAAACTCCGCAGAGTATCGAAGCTGAAAAGGTACGTGCCGAGGCGTCGTCGCAGGGGATGATTCAGCGTCGTCTGTTCGATTTCCTGGAGCAGATGTCGAATGTGGAGGACTTGCGCGGCAAGTATTTTTAACCGTTACCGGTAGATTTTTTCCGGAATAGTTCCGGCCGAAAAAGAGGGATGTAGCTTATACATTCCTCTTTTTTATTGTCGTTATTGCGATGGCATAGGGGGATGACTTCTCTTCTTAAAAGCGATAAGAGCCGGTTTCCTGACTTCTCTTTTGTGAGGTGCTCGGAGTGGTAGTCCGGCCAATCCGCCGTTCTCTTTTTCCGCATCTTCGAAATGTCCGTGATTTTATCGTATATTCCGGAAGTCTTCGGGGCTGGGGGAGGAGAACGACGGCCTCGGCAGTCGAGGTTTTTGCCGGATAGGTGTTTGCGGTATGAAATCGGCTGTTTTCGAGAGCCGGGGGGGGAGGATATTCGCTGTCTGTCTAACGGGAAATATGGCCTACAAACATAATTTGTAGGGTTTGTGGAAATGGCACTGTGACAGCATGTATTCGGTCGTTGTTTGAGATCCGCCGCTGTATTTGCGCGGACTCTGGATGTGAGGCCGGCGATGGAATTATGAAGGTCGATGGCAAAGTTCTTTTTCGGTCGGCCGGTTCGCTTCCCCCCCCCATTAAAAAGCCCCGCATCAAAAGATGCGGGGCTTTGATAATAACAGAGGAGTGATCCGGATTATTTCTGCTCGTCGAGCAGGATCTCCATGATCTTGATCGCTGCGGTCGCAATCGGGGTACCGGGGCCGAAGATGGCGGCGGCACCGTCACGATACAGCTCATCGTAATCCTGTGCCGGGATCACACCGCCGACGATGACGATGATATCCTCGCGGCCCAGTTTCTTGAGTTCGGCGATGATCTGCGGAACGAGCGTCAGGTGGCCGGCGGCCAGCGACGATACGCCCACTACGTGAACATCGTTCTCGACAGCTTGTTTGGCTGCCTCCTCGGGAGTCTGGAACAACGGACCCATATCGACATCGAAGCCGATGTCGGCGTAACCGGTCGCAACGACTTTGGCGCCACGATCGTGTCCGTCCTGACCGAGTTTGGCGATCATGATGCGCGGCTGGCGGCCCTCCTTCTTCGCGAATTTGGCAACCAGTTCCTTCGCGTGTTCGAATGCGGGATCTGATTTCACTTCTGAACTATATACACCTGAAATGGAACGAATAACTGCTTTGTAACGTCCTACGACCACCTCGCAGGCATCCGAAATCTCGCCCAGCGAAGCGCGTACCTTGGCGGCCTCGATAGCGAGTTCCAGCAGGTTGCCCTTGCCGGTCTTGACGCATTCGGTGATGGCCTCGAGCGCCTTCTTCACGGCTGCTTCGTCGCGGTTTGCACGCAACTCCTTCAGACGTTTGATCTGGCTCTCGCGTACGGCCGTGTTGTCCACAGCCAGAATATCGATCGGAGCTTCGTGATCCAGACGGTATTCGTTTACGCCGATGATCTTCTCGATGCCCGAGTCGATGCGGGCCTGCTTGCGGGCTGCCGCCTCCTCGATACGCATCTTCGGAATACCGGTTTCGATGGCCTTGGCCATACCGCCCAGCTTCTCGACCTCCTCGATACGCTCCCAGGCCTTGTGGGCGATCTCGTTGGTGAGGGTTTCGATGTAGTAGGAACCCGCCCAGGGATCTACTTCGCGGCAGATGTTGGTTTCCTCCTGGATGTAGATCTGGGTGTTACGGGCGATACGTGCCGAGAAGTCCGTCGGCAAGGCGATCGCCTCGTCCAGTGCGTTGGTGTGCAGCGACTGGGTGTGGCCCAGAGCGGCTCCCATCGCCTCGATAGCCGTACGGGCTACGTTGTTGAACGGATCCTGCTCGGTGAGTGACCAGCCCGAGGTCTGGCTATGCGTACGCAGCGCCAACGATTTCGGGTTCTTGGGGTTGAATTTTTTGACGATCTTCGCCCAGAGCATACGTGCCGCACGCATTTTGGCGATCTCCATGAAGTGATTCATGCCGATCGCCCAGAAGAACGACAGACGGGGTGCGAAAGCATCCACCGACATACCGGCTGCAACGCCCGCACGCAAGTACTCCAGACCGTCGGCCAGCGTGTAGGCCAACTCGATGTCGGCCGTGGCGCCTGCCTCCTGCATGTGGTAGCCGGAGATCGAAATCGAGTTGAACTTCGGCATGTTCTTCGAAGTGTATTCGAAGATATCGGCGATGATCTTCATCGAGAATTTCGGCGGATAAATATAGGTGTTGCGCACCATGAACTCCTTGAGGATGTCGTTCTGGATCGTACCGGCCAGCTGGTCGAGTGTGCAGCCCTGCTCCAGTCCGGCTACGATGTAGAAGGCCAGCACGGGCAGCACGGCGCCGTTCATGGTCATAGACACCGACATCTTGTCGAGCGGAATGCCGTTGAAAAGCACCTTCATGTCCTCGACCGAGCAGATCGACACGCCGGCCTTGCCCACGTCGCCCACCACGCGCGGGTGATCGGCGTCGTAACCGCGGTGCGTCGCCAAGTCGAACGCCACCGACAGACCCTTCTGGCCTGCGGCGAGGTTGCGGCGGTAGAATGCGTTGGACTCCTCGGCGGTCGAGAAACCCGCATACTGGCGGATGGTCCACGGACGCATCACGTACATCGTCGAGTAGGGACCGCGCAGGAAGGGGGCGATACCTGCCGCGTAGTTCAGGTGCTCCATGCCTTCGAGGTCTTCGGCCGTATAGGCGCCCTTGACGGGAATGCGTTCGGCCGTCAGCCACGGCTCGACCTGTCCGCAGCCTTTCGAGGCGCAGCAGCTCTTCTGCTGGCCTGCGTCATATGTCAGTTCTGAAAATTTAGCTCTCATGATTAGATTCCCATCTCTTTAAGGTAGAACTTAAGTGTTTCCAAGACGTTCGACTTCACGTTGATGAAGTTGGTGATGCCCTGCGCTTCGAGTTCGGGTGCGCAGGCGGGCGCTCCGGCAACCACGAGGATCGCCTTGCCGCCGAGCAGCTCCTTGATTTTGGGAGCGGCCTCGGCATAGTCGTCGTCGCTGGCGCAGACCACGACGATCTGGGCTTTCGACTCCAGCGCGGCTTTCACGCCCTCTTCGATCGACTTGAAGTAGGTGTTGTCGATCACCTTGATGCCGGCGCATGCGAAGAAGTTGCACGAGAACTGCGAGCGGGCGCGGGCCATGCCCAGATTGCCGCACGTCAGCATGAATGCCTTCGGCTCCTTGCCGCTGCGATCGACATGCAGGCGCATCTCCTCGAACGCCATGGCGCCGCGGTAGGGAACGAGCACGTTGCCCTCGGCCTGCTTGCGCGTAACGGACTCGGCGGTGATCTCCTTGCCGGCGACCTCCGTAAAGTTGGGATACTGGTTGGCGCCGAGCAGTATCTGGCGGCGCGTTGCGATGTTCTTGTCCTTGGCTGCAGCCGACGCTTTGATGCGCTCGGCGATGAAGCCTGCCTTGTAGGCTTCGGTGTAGCCGCCCTTCTCCTCGATTTCGAGGAAGAGCTTCCACGCCTCGGCGGCGATCGACTGCGTGAGGTTCTCGATGTAGTACGAACCGCCGGCCGGGTCTACCACCTGATCGAAGTGCGACTCGTGCTTGAGCAGCAGTTCGACGTTGCGGGCGATGCGCATCGAAAATTCGTTGGGATCTTCGTATGCCTTGTTGAAGGGAGTCACCTCGAGCGAGTGTACGCCGGCGATCGATGCCGACATGGCTTCGGTCGTGCCGCGCAGCATATTGACGTAGGGGTCGTATGCCGTCTGGTTCCACGTTGAGGTCACGGCGTGCGTGAACATCTTGCAGGGACAGTTCTTCGCGGGGTTATAGGCTTTCACGATGTTGGCCCACAACATACGGCCTGCACGCAATTTGGCGATTTCCATGAAGTAGTTCGAGGTGATGGCCTGCGAGAAACGGATCTTTTTAGCGGCCTCTTCGATCGTGAAGCCCATATCCATCAGGCGTACCAGGTAGTCGTGACCGGCAGCGAGCGAGAAGGCGAGCGCCTCTACGATCGTCGAGCCGGCGTTGCTGAAGATTTCGCCCGATACCGTGATTACGCGGATACCTTTGTAGGTTTTGGTTTTCCGAACCAGGTCGGCGATCTTTTCGAAACATTTGGCACCGTTCTCCGAACAGAAGCTGCCTTTCGAAGTCAGTTTCTTGACCAGCGGGTCGATGCAGAAATTGATGTGCACCTCTTCCGCAGGCAGTTGTTCCTTTTCGATCTTTGCGATCACCAACTCTGCCACGTGGGCGGTTTTACTGCCGCTGAAGGTAATTTCGACTGCAGGGATGTGAATATCCTTGAGCAGCGTATTCAGATCTTCTGCGGAGAAGGTCTCCGGAACGATCTGGAATTCGATCGAATCGACGCCCGCATTGAGGATCTTGAGCGCGATGGCGTTCGCCTCCTTGGGGCAATTGACGATGACCGTCTGGTGGATCTTCCAGCGGTTGTGGGCACGGGTACCCCGCACGTAGGGGAAAACCCCGGCTTCGGAGCCGAGGAACTTCAGTCCGGCGAGGTTTTCAGCCCGGTAGTAGGGACGGACGTTGAAACCTTCCGGCGTTTTCCACACCAATTTACGCTCGTAGTCCGCACCTTTGAGGTCGGCCTTGATTACCTCCTCCCACTGCTCGGTCGAAACCGGCGGAAATTCGGTAAACAACTTTTCACGTTTGGTAGTTGCCATAATAAATTAGAGATTAGTATTGAAATATGTTCAATTGCTTTTAAACTGCCCGTAAAGATATAAAATAATTGCCGGATTGTAAGCAAGAAATGCGGAAAATAGCCGGTTTGTACCAACGAAGGCTCTTTCCGGCGGAGGTTTCGGAAATGCCCGGATCACGAATGGGATGATTTTGCGAAAAATGCTGTTTTTCGCAAAATAACGTCTGAAATCGACTGGTGTGATGAATTTTTAAGCTATTTTTTCGGGAAAAGTTGTTTTTTTATTGGTTTTTTTGAAAAATATTCGATTTTTTTGGGGAGATGTGGTTTTTTGTGCGTTTTTGTCGTGTCGAATATTTATCTTTGTGCGCAGAAAGGATGCCGTTCGTCATCCGGGCGGAAATGTACGGGTTTTACGGTATTCCGAGTTCATAATTCGAATTGATCCCATGTCATTGCTCCGATTCAAAATGGTGGAGGCGGCCATCAATCACAAAGCCGTCGAAGTGAAGGCTCCCGAGGGAAGTCCTTCCGAGTATTTCGGTACGAAGGTATTCGGCCGCGAGGCCATGCGCCGGTATCTCAACAAGACGGTTTATGCCCAACTGCTCGATACGATGCAGCGGGGGACGCCGCTGACGCTCGAAGTCGCCGACGGCGTGGCTGCCGGAATGCGCCAGTGGGCGCTCGACCACGGCGCCGACCACTATACGCATTGGTTTCAGCCTCTCACGGGCGGTACGGCCGAGAAGCACGACGCCTTTGCCGAGCCGGACGGCTGCGGGGGTGTACTCGACGAATTTTCCGGCAAGGTGCTTGTCCAGCAGG
>OJQC01000544.1_pt1 | contig 11001 bp, 11 predicted proteins | sample 1598721 | NCBI WGS metagenome assembly OJQC01 (sample SAMN03922502, study PRJEB24848) | human gut metagenome | isolation source: stool sample | host: Homo sapiens | place: Germany | collected 2011-11
CCCGACGGCGACGCCGAGACTGCCTGCGCAGCCCTGGGCACCGCCCTTGCCAACGCGTGATATTCTCCATATCCATCATACCTGGGGGGGCAGCAATGCCCCTCTTCTTTTTTATGTAAAGCTTTCTCCCCTGGGAGAAGGTGGCCGAAGGCCGGATGAGGGGCGCATTTGCCATAGCAACCCGTTCATAGGCAATAACGCCGCCTAGGTAGGGGCCGGGTATGTCTGGCCCTCGCCTTACCCGCAATATCTTGCTTCAAAGAGAGGTCTGGCAAGGCCGCCCCTCATCAGCCCGCTTCGCGGGCAGCTTTCCCCAAGGGGGGAAGCCTTTGCTTGCAGCATCCAAAAAGTTCCTACTTGACAATCTCGCAAAGTTAGTATATCCTAAGTTTGATTAGAAAACACTAACCCGGAGGCTATCGTATGGCAAACGTTATTATTGTTCTGATCCTGGTCGTGGCTGTTGTCTACGGCATCTACAACTATGTACATCACCTGAACCATGGCGGCGGCTGCTGCGGTGAGCATGACGCCCCCGCCAGGAAGGTCAAGGCCGCCGACACCAACAAAAGCCATTACCTGCACCGTCTGGTCATGGGTGTGGACGGCATGACCTGCCAGAACTGCCAGCGCCATGTGGAGAACGCCCTGAACATCCTGCCGGACACCCTGGCCGAGGCAGACCTGAGTGCCCAGAAGGTGACGGTCTGGACCAAGGCCGACGCCGACGAAGACGCCATCCGTCAGGCCATCCGCGATGCCGGTTATCTGCCCCTACGCACGACGGAGAAAGAGTAAACACATTGGGTATGTCCTGTCCGTAGGGGCCGGGCCTGCCCGGTTCTCAACCTTGCGGCGGCCCACAGCGTTTCGGGTTGCGGCAGATGCGCGGGCCGGATATGTCTGTCCCCCTACAACTCTACTAAAAGGAACCACAAACTATGATGATAAACAAACGCCTGATCGCCATGATGGGCGATTCCAAACGGTATATCGCACGGAATGTGGCGCTGCAATGGGTGGCGCTGTTGGCCAATATTGCCATGATCTTTGCCGTGTCTGCGTTTTTGGCGGGGCTTGTGTACGGCCAGGGCAGTCTGTCCGCCGCGCTGCTTGTGCTGCTGGGAGCGCTCGTCGTGCGGTTCTTCTGCACCCGAGGCGCGGCTTCGGCCAGCTACAACGCCAGCTGCACCGTGAAAAAGACGCTGCGCGCCGCCATCTATGAAAAACTGCTGCGCCTGGGCGGCAGCTACACCCAGGCCGTGCCCACTGCCGAGGTCCTGCAGCTGGCGGGCGAGGGCGTCGAACAGCTCGAGACCTACTTCGGCGCGTACCTTCCGCAGTTTTTCTACGCCATGCTCGCGCCCCTCACACTGTTTATCGCGCTGGCCCCGGTCAGCCTGCGGGCAGCGGTCATTTTGATGATCTGCGTGCCGCTGATTCCGGTTTCCATCGTGGCTGTGCAGAAATTTGCCAAAAAACTGCTGGGCAAATACTGGGGCCAGTACGCCGCGCTGGGTGACAGCTTTCTGGAAAACCTTCAAGGGTTGACCACACTCAAAATCTACCAGGCAGACGAAGCCCGCCATGCGGCCATGAACCGCGAGGCCGAGCATTTCCGCAAGGTGACGATGAAAGTCCTGACGATGCAGCTGAACTCCATCATCGTTATGGACGTCATCGCCTACGGCGGCGCGGCGCTGGGCATTGCCGTAGCGGCTAAAGAGTTCGCCGCGGGCCGCGTGGGTTTGCAGGGCGCGCTCTGCATTTTGCTGTTGTCGGCGGATTTCTTCCTGCCCATGCGCGCGCTGGGGTCGTATTTCCACGTCGCCATGAACGGCATGGCCGCCAGCGATAAAATTTTTAAGCTGCTGGATCTGCCCGAGGGCGACGCCAGGACCGCCGAGATCGGCACGGGCTGCGCCATTGCCTGCCGTGACCTGCACTTTGGCTACACCGCCGAAAAAGAGACGCTGCACGGCTTGAATCTCGACTTTCCCCAGGGCAGCTTTACGGCGCTGGTGGGCGAGAGCGGCTGCGGCAAATCGACGATTGCTGCTGTACTGACCGGCCGCGCAGCTGGCTACACCGGCAGCGTAACCATCGGCGGGCAGGAGCTTTCCGCCGTCAACGAAGCAAACCTTTTGAAAAACGTGACCCTCGTCAGCCTGGGCAGCCACCTGTTCAAGGGTACGGTGGCAGACAACCTGCGGATGGCCGCACCCGACGCTGACAACGGCGCACTGTGGGGCGCGTTGGAACAGGTCAACCTCGCAGATTTCCTGCGCAGCGAGGATGGCCTGAACACCCAGCTGGCCGAAGGCGGCAGCAACCTGTCCGGCGGCCAGCGGCAGCGTCTGGCGCTGGCCCGCGCCCTGCTGCATGACAGCCCCATCTATATCTTTGACGAAGCAACGTCTAATATCGACGTAGAGAGCGAGAACGATATCATGGCGGGCATCCATCGTCTGGCCGGGCGCAAGACGGTCATTTTGATTTCCCATCGCCTGGCCAACGTCACGCAAGCGGACAATATTTACGTGCTGGATCATGGGCACTTGGCCGGACAGGGCACACACGAAGCACTGCTGGCCCAGGGCGGGCTGTACGCCGACCTGTGGAACCGCCAGCAGACACTGGAAAACTACGGAAAGGGGGCGCAGTGATGGAAAACGAACGCACGCGCGGCAATTTCAACGTCATGTGCCGCCTTGTGGGGCTGGTCAAGCCGCTGGCCCCGGTCATGGTATGCGCCGTTCTGCTTGGTGTGGCGGGCTTTCTTTGCGCTATCTTTATCCCGGTTCTGGGCGTCTATGCGCTGCTGGACACGCTGTTGGCCGCCGCGCCTATTGCCCTTGGCACCGTATGTATTTTGCTGCCGATTTTGGCCGTAGCCCGCGGCGTGCTGCACTACGCCGAGCAGGGCTGCAACCATTTTATTGCCTTCAAGCTGCTGGCCCTCATCCGAGACAAGGTCTTTGGCGTGCTGCGCCAGCTGGCCCCCGCAAAGCTGGAAGGCCGCGACAAGGGCGACCTGATTGCCGTGCTGACCGCCGACATTGAACTGCTGGAAGTTTTCTACGCCCACACGATCTCGCCCATCTGCATTGCGGTCATCGTAAGCATCGTTATGGTGTGCTTTATGGGAAGTTATGCGTCACTGCTGGGGCTGTACGCCGCCCTGGCCTACGCCATTATCGGCATCGGTGTCCCGGTGGCCGCCGCCAAGGGTTCGCGCAAGTCTGGCGAGAATTTCCGCGCGGAGTTCGGCGCTCTGAACGGTTTTGTGCTGGACAGCTTGCGCGGCGTGCGGGAGAGCCTGCAATACAACGACGGTGCTCACCGCTTAGCGCAGATCAACCAGCGCACCGACGCGCTGGCCGGGCAGGAGCGCCGCCTGAAAGAGGCTGGCGGCACGGCACAAGCCGTAACCGGGGCCATCATCCTGCTGCTGGACGGCGGTATGCTGGCGCTGACGGGGTCCTTGTGCGCGTCGGGGACCATCGGTTTTGACGGTGCGCTGGTCTGCACCGTGGCGCTCATGAGCAGCTTTGGCCCGGTCATTGCGCTGGCAAACCTCGGTACCGGGCTGCAAAACACCTTTGCCGCAGGCAACCGCGTGTTGGACATTCTCGATGAGCAGCCTGCCGTGAAAGAAGTCGTCGGCGGCAAGGACATTGTGTTCAGTGGTGCCGACGCCCGCCGCGTGACCTTCGGCTACGGCGACAGCGAAATCTTAAAGGAAGTCACGCTGCACATCCCGCAGAACCAGGTCGTGGGCATCACCGGCCGCAGCGGCAGCGGCAAATCCACGCTGCTCAAGCTGCTTATGCGGTTCTGGGATACCGATTTGGGCAGGGTGGAGATTTCCGGTGAGAACATCAAGGGGATCAACACGGCGTCGCTGCGCGCAGCGGAGAGCTTTGTCGAGCAGGATACCGTGCTGTTCCATGACAGTATTGAGGAAAATGTCAAAATTGCTAACCGGGACGCGACCCATGAGCAGGTCGTGGAGGCCTGCAAAAAGGCGTCCATCCACGACTTTATCATGACGCTGCCCCAGGGCTACGACACTCCCGTCGGTGAGCTGGGCGATACCCTCTCGGGCGGTGAGCGGCAGCGCCTTGGCGTGGCACGGGCATTTTTGCATGACGCACCGTTCATTCTGCTGGACGAACCGACAAGCAATCTCGACAGCCTGAACGAGGCGGTCATCCTGCACAGCCTGGCCGAGGAACGCGCAAACAAGACCGTCGTGCTGGTATCCCACCGGGCATCGACGATGCGTATTGCCGACACGACCTATTCGGTCGAGAATGGGAGAATGAGCTGATGGCCGACAAGAACGTTGTAGGGGGCGGTGTTCCCGACACCCCGGAGAAAAAGCGCCGGCAGGAGAAAGAAACGGTCGGCCTGATGATCGAGCTGTACTGCCGCGGCAACCACGGCACGCCGAAAGGCCAGCTCTGCCCCGACTGCGCGGCCCTGCGGGACTACGCCGATGCGCGGGTCGACCACTGCCCGCACATGGCGACCAAGACGTTTTGCAGCGTCTGCAAGACCCATTGCTACAAGCCCGAAATGCGGGAGCAGATCCGCCAGGTCATGCGTTGGAGCGGCCCGCGGATGCTGTTCCACCATCCCGTGCTGGCGGTACGGCATCTGGTGGAGACAAGGAAACAGAAGAAGGCGCAATAAATACGCACAGGGCAGGGGGGGTACCTTGCCCTGTTTTGTATTGTAGGGGGGGCGCCGTCAAGCGGTCAAGACCCCTCCCTGCAAATCCGTTGGATATTGGGGCTGCCGCCGTAAACGCTGCGGGCTGGGCATGCCCAGCCCCTACGACTCTATAAATGATGTACACGGCAACACCCGCCGCCAAGCATTTACGATTTATTCAAATTTTGCAAAGGTTAGTTACTGATAACTGTGCAATCTTCCAAAAGTGTTCGCCATGCCTAACTCACATCTTGACACCGGGAGTTAGTGGTGGTAAACTACCGACGTAAGCGGTTAGAACATTCTAACCGCGTGCTTTCATCCAATATGTTAGCATAGGCTAATGTGTTGCAGACTTGCAAAAAAGGGGAGTGTATGGAATGCCTTTGACGATGTCTAAAGCAGGCGATACCGTTACCATCCAGAAAATCACCGGCAAGGACGAAGTCCGCCAGCATCTGGCCGAGCTGGGTTTTGTTGTGGGCGAGACCGTTACCGTTGTCAACGAGATCAGTGGCAACCTCATCATCCAGGTCAAGGAAGCCCGCATTGCGCTGGATAAGACGCTGGCCATGCGTATTATTGTCGGCTGATAAAAAGGGAATCTCAGCCATAGGCTGTTTGATTTATTGTACCTTAAGAGGAGGAACAAAGTATGAAGACTCTGAAAGATGCACAGGTCGGCGAGACCGTCACCGTTGCCAAGCTGCATGGCGAAGGCCCTGTCAAGCGCCGCATCATGGACATGGGCCTGACCAAGGGCACCAAGGTCTACGTCCGCAAGGTAGCCCCCCTGGGCGACCCGATGGAACTGACCGTCCGTAACTACGAGCTCAGCGTCCGCAAGGCTGATGCTGAAATGATCGAGGTTGAGTAAATTTCAGAAAGGGGTATAATCAATGGCAATTAAAATTGCTCTGGCAGGCAACCCGAACTGCGGTAAAACCACCCTGTTCAACAGCCTGACCGGTTCTAACCAGTATGTCGGCAACTGGCCCGGCGTTACCGTTGAGAAGAAGGAAGGCAAGCTGAAGGGCCACGACGACGTCGTGATCCAGGACCTGCCCGGTATCTACTCTCTGTCTCCCTACACGCTGGAAGAGGTCGTCGCCCGCGGCTACCTGGTCAACGAGAAGCCCGACGCCATCCTCAACATCATCGATGGCACCAACATCGAGCGCAACCTCTATCTGACCACCCAGCTGATCGAGCTGGGCATCCCCGTGGTCATGGCCGTCAATATGATCGACCTCGTCCGCAAGAACGGCGACAAGATCGACCTGAACAAGCTGTCCAAGGAGCTGGGCTGCGAGGCCGTCGAGATCTCCGCCCTGAAGAACGAGGGCAGCGAGAAGGCCGCTGAGATGGCCGTCGCCGCCGCCAAGAAGGGCAAGGCCGGCGAGCTGCCTCACGTCTTTACCGGCAGTGTTGAGCACGCCATCGCCCACATTGAGGAGTCCATCCAGGGCAAGGTCGATGACCGCTTCCTGCGTTGGTACGCCGTCAAGCTGTTCGAGCGTGACGACAAGGTGCAGGCCGAGCTGAACCTGAATAAAGAGCTGCTCGACCACCTCGACGCCCACATCGCTGACTGCGAGAAGGAGATGGATGATGACGCCGAGAGCATCATCACCAACCAGCGCTACGCTTACATTAACGGTGTTGTTGACAAGGCCGTCAAGAAGAAGCCCCGCACCGAGAACCTGACCGCCTCCGATAAGATCGACCAGATCGTCACGAACCGTATTCTGGCGCTGCCGATTTTCGCCCTCATCATGTGGCTGATGTACGCCATCGCGATGGGCACCTCCGTTGCGGACGGCGGCATCGGCATCGGCACCTTTGCCACCGACTGGACGAACGATGTTCTGTTCGGTGAGATCGTCCCGAATGCCCTCGGCGGCCTGCTGGAGAGCATCGGTGTTGCTGGCTGGCTGTACGGCCTGATCATGGACGGCATCGTCGCCGGTGTCGGCGCTGTTCTGGGCTTCGTTCCCCAGATGCTCGTTCTGTTCTTCCTGCTGTCCATCCTCGAGGATGTCGGCTACATGGCCCGTGTCGCCTTCATCATGGACCGTATCTTCCGCCGCTTCGGTCTGTCCGGCAAGAGCTTCATCCCCATTCTGGTTGGTACCGGCTGCGGCGTTCCCGGTGTTATGGCTTCCCGTACCATCGAGAACGAGCGTGACCGCCGTATGACGATCATGACCACCTGCTTCATTCCCTGCGGTGCCAAGATGCCCATCATCGGCCTGATCGCAGGTGCTCTGTTCGGCGGCAGCAGCTGGGTCGCCACCTCTGCTTACTTCATCGGCTTTGCAGCCATCATCATCTCCGGCATCATCCTGAAAAAGACGAAGTTGTTCGCCGGTGATCCTGCTCCGTTCGTTATGGAGCTGCCCGCTTACCATGTGCCCGCATGGGGCAACGTCCTGCGCGCTACTTGGGAGCGCGGCTGGTCCTTCATCAAGCGTGCCGGCACCGTCATTCTGGCTGCCACCATCATCCTGTGGTTCCTGCAGGGCTTCGGCTTCGAGAACGGCGCGTTCACGATGGTCGAGGATCAGGACAACTCCATCCTGGCTATCGTTGCAAGCGCAATTTCCTGGATCTTCATCCCGCAGGGCTTCGGCAACTGGCGTGCAACCGTCGCTTCTATCTCCGGCCTGATCGCCAAGGAGAATGTCGTCGGTACCTTCGGTGTTCTGTATCACTATGCTGACGAGCTGTCTGACAACGGCGACGAGATCTGGCCCGAGGTTGCTGCCAGCTTCACCGCGATCTCCGCTTACAGCTTCATGATCTTCAACCTGCTGTGCGCTCCCTGCTTCGCTGCTATGGGCGCCATCAAGCGCGAGATGAACAACGGCAAGTGGACTGCCATCGCCATCGGCTATATGTGCCTGTTTGCCTACTGCGCCTCTCTGGTCGTCTACCAGATCGGCGGCCTGATCACCGGTGAGGTCGGCTTCAACTTCTTCACCATCGTGGCTGTCGCTATTATCGCCTTCACGATCTACCTGCTGTTCCGCCCCAACAAGTACGAGGGTGTCAACGAGGTTTCGTTCGATTCCAAGAAGGCTGTTGCTTCCAAGTAATCTTGAATGTATAATAATACCGTATTCTTCCGGAAAGGAGCGGACTTTTTATGATGGAGTTTTTAGCTGCTAATTTTAACCTGCCTACGATCATCGTTTCGATTTTCGTGTTTGGCGGTACCGGCTGGCTCTTGTATCATGAACACAAGACCGGCGGCCTCGGCTGCTGTGACGGCTCCTGCGGGGGCGGCGGCTGCGGCAGTCACGGCGGCTGCACAGGTAATTGTAAGACCTGCGGCGGTGCCTGCCACAGTAAGTAAAGCATAAGTGCCTGAAGGGGGCGCGGGTCCGTTCGTGGCCCGCGCCCCCTTTTAGTTTGGTATAAGGAGAGATGTACCTTGACCCTGACCGATTCCAACCTGCGTTATCTGCTGGCCATCCACCACCTGGCGCAGCAAAGCACCGAGGTCTCGCCGCTGGCACTGGCGCAGGCCATGGGCGTGACCAAGCCCAGCGTCACCAGCATCCTGACCAGCCTGATGAAGCAGGGGGTCATTGTGCGGCGGCGGTACGGCAAAATTTACATCACGGACCGCGGCGTGCTCTACGCACGCTATTACGACGAGCTGGTCGAGAAGATTTTGCAGCACTTCCCGCTGGCGGGCGAAGGCTTCACCCCCGAGGAATGCTACAGCGCCGCGGTGGCCATGGCCGTGTCGCTGCCCGCAAGGGAGATCGACGAGAAGTGCGAAGCGCTGTACGGCAACGAGAACAAGTAAACCGACAGGACGCCATGTAGGGGCCGCACATGTGCGGCCCTCCGCCTTTCCATAGACGCTCGTCTGCCCCACACGCAAGGGCCGGGCATGCCCGGCCCCTACCGCACCGCGTAAAAAGCCTATTGCACACTCGCCCGAATTGTGGTAAAGTTAGACTATATAAAGGTTTAGATAAGAGGGGGACTATCATGCAGCTGAATCCGCATTACGCCGAGCTGAACGAGAGCTATCTGTTCAGCACCATTGCCCACAAGGTAGCCGATTACCAGAAGGCCCATCCCGAGGCAGACGTCATCCGTCTGGGCATCGGCGACGTCACCCTGCCGCTGGCGGCGTCCGTGACGGAGGCCATGCACAAGGCCGTTGAGGAGCAGGGCCACAAGGGTACGTTCCACGGCTATATTCCCAGCGAGCAGGGCTATGAGTTCCTGCGCGACGCTATCCGCAGGTATTACGCGGGCCACGGTGTCGAGCTGGATATGTCCGAAATTTTCATCTCCGACGGTGCCAAGAGCGACCTGGGCAACCTGCTGGACCTGTTCAGTCAGGACAACACGATCCTTGTTCCCGACCCGGTCTACCCGGTCTACGTCGATGACAACGTGATGGCAGGCCGCAAGATTCTCTACCTGCCCGCCACGGCGGAGAACGGCTTCCTGCCGATGCCGGACGAGGCCCCCCACGCGGACATCGTCTACATCTGCAGCCCCAACAACCCCACCGGCGCGACCTACTCCGTCGAGCAGCTCAAGGCCTGGGTCGCCTGGGCGAAGGCCAATGACGCGGTCATCCTGTTTGACGCCGCCTACGAGTGCTTCGTCTCCGAGCCGGGTCTCGCCCGCAGCATCTTTGAGGTCGAGGGCGCGAAGGAGGTTGCCATCGAGGTGTGCAGCTTCTCCAAGATCGCAGGCTTCACCGGCACGCGCTGCGGCTACACCGTCGTGCCGCAGGCGCTGGCCGGCGGCAAGCTGAACAAGATGTGGCTGCGCCGCCAGACTACGAAGTTCAACGGTGTCGCCTATGTTGTGCAGCGCGGTGCTGAGGCCGTCTTTACCGACGAGGGCATGAAGGAGATTCAGCAGAACCTCGACTACTACCGCGCCAACGCCGCTGTCATTGCGGCAGCGCTGGACGAGGCCGGTGTCTGGTACTGCGGCGGCAAGAACAGCCCCTACATCTGGCTGCGCTGCCCCAACGAGATGGGCAGCTGGGAGTTTTTTGACTGGCTGCTCGAGCACGCCCACGTTGTGGGCACCCCCGGCGAGGGCTTCGGCCCCTGCGGCAAGGGGTATTTCCGTCTGACGGCGTTCGGCGATGCCGAGCGCACCAAGGAGGCCGCCGCACGCATCAAAGCGGCGCTGGCCACACTGTAATATTGCGGGAGGGTTTACACCATGAAACCAAATGAAGAAATCATGGAATTTCTGAAAGAGAATCCCACCTTCTACCTTGCCACCGTCGATGGCTATCTGCCCCGCGTGCGTCCCATCGGTTTTGCCATGTGGTACAACGGCCACCTGTGCATTGCCCTGGGCAAGCACAAGGCCGCCTACAAGCAGCTTTTGGACAACACGAACCTCGAGATCTGCGCCGCCAATGACCGCGGCGAGTGGCTGCGTGTGCAGGGCACGGCGAACTTTGACAACAGCCCCGAGGCCCAGGCCGCCGCGTTCCAGGTCATGCCCCAGCTGGCCGATATGTATAATGAGGAGACGGGCAACAAGCTCGGCATCGTCTACCTCGACCATCTGTCCGCCAAGCTCTTCTCGATGTCCGGTGCTGTGAAGGACATTATGAACTACTGATACCTACGTAAAGCCAATGCCCCGGTGTACGTTTCTGCGTACCGGGGCATTTTTGCGTTGCCGAGAGCGGGCACGGGCGGATATGGAATCCGCCCCTACAGCCCCTTAAGAATTGACTTGTAGGGAGGGGTCTTGCCCCCACCGCGGGGCGTCGAGGACGCCGCCCCCTACACCGATTCAATGCTTGTTTTAGGCCGGTTTGTAGGGGCCGGGCATGCCCGGCCCGCCAATCTGCGCCGTTGCCCGTTCACGGTTCACCCGTAGAGGAGGGATTCATCCCTCCCGGGCACCTGCCTCCGCCGAGAACCGGCACGGGAGGGTCAAGACCCTCCCCTACAAACTACCCGGAAACGTGCGCTTATCAAAACGCCGCGGGCCGGGCATGCCCGGCCCCTACCGCTCTGCAATCAACAAAAATCCCGGTACGCTCATACTGTGCGTACCGGGAAAATTATTTAGCGCTTACTGCTCCTGCGCGGCAAACAGCTGCGGGGCTGCCTTGTAGATCAGCACCGCGGCCACCGTGGTCAGGATGGTCTCGGGCAGCATGTAGCTGCCGTTGTAGGTCAGGCTGTAGGTCCAGGCGGGCAGACCGTCGCTCAGGTTGCCCCAGATCAGCACCTGTCTCTTATACACATCTCCGAGCCCACGAGACCTCTC
>OJQC01000557.1_pt1 | contig 10827 bp, 7 predicted proteins | sample 1598721 | NCBI WGS metagenome assembly OJQC01 (sample SAMN03922502, study PRJEB24848) | human gut metagenome | isolation source: stool sample | host: Homo sapiens | place: Germany | collected 2011-11
GCCCAAGATGTACGATGGTCCCTTCGAGGCGACTATGCTGTGGCGAACTTTTTCTTCGAGGCTACCCGGACGGAATCCAGGGCCAACAATGCGGCATGGTTCGAAAATGCAAACGGACAATGGGCCATGACCGAAACGAATATCGACTTCGCGGCACTTCCGCAGGCTGTCCGGGAAGGTTTCGATGCCAGCAAATATACCGAAGCCGAAGGATGGACCCGTACTGGTAAGGTGGATAAGCTCGAGCGCAAGGAGGTCGTCGGGGCCGGTGACAGCGAGGGTGTGACCGTTGTCTATGTTATCGGCGTCACCCGCACGGCAGACGGCATAACGACCGGGATGGACCTGTATTTTTCGACCGAAGGCGTATTGGTGAACGAAGTAACCAATGCTGCGGATGATGGTTATGAAGACTATATTCCAGAGAAACCTGCGGCGGGTATCGAACAGCAGATTCAAGGTTACCTCGATGATAACGGCGGAGGCTCGGTGATAGACGTGGACCGGGAATACGGAGGTACGGAAGTCGAGCTTGTTTGCGGCGGTTACAAGCATGAACTCTATTTCGATGCGCAGGGGAACCGCATCTATGCAAAGATCGAATACGGACGTCGGGATATTGGTTCGGCCGTGCCGGAAGCGATTTACAATGCGGTAGCGGCCGACCAGCAGCTGTCGAGCCCCAACGATATCGACGACATCGAAAAATGGTCACTCGATAAGGCTACGGCAGACGGAATCAGCGTTTTCTGGTGTGTCGAAGTGGAGACACGGCATAAAGAGGTCGATATTTACGTAAACGACTCCCCTGTTCGGATCATTTCCCGTCCTGTAATAGATATGGGAAACACGGGAGGTAATGGACTGCCGGTAGAGGATGAGATCGAGCGCTTCCTGAACGATCGTTATCCGGGAGCTAAGGTCGTGGAACGCGAATATGATGACGGATGTCTTGAACTGACGATTCTTCACGAAAATCTCAGGAAAGAGGTGCTTTTCGACGGTCGCAACAACTGGCTCCGCACCGAGTGGGAGCTCCACCGGTTGCCGCAAAATATTTTGGATGCGGTGCAGCAGGCTGGCTATACCCTCGACGACGACGAATTTGAATGCATCGAAACTTCCAGCGGTATGTGGTATGAGTTCGAAGCACGAAAAGACCGTCGAGAGTATGATTTGCGTGTGGATACGAACGGAAATATCGAGGCCTACGAAGATTGATGGATCGGCTAGACAACTTTTGAATTTTTCTAAACCTAATATTCACTTAATTAAAATCAATGTATTATGAAAAAGATGATTTTAGCAGTGGCATTGTTGCTTACAGGCATCGTGTCGGCCTAGGCCGACGGACGCGAGAAACCGATTACGATCGACAACCTTCCTAAAGCCGCGCAGGAATTTCTCGCTACGTATTTCAAGGATCTGACCGTAGCTTATGCGGTTGAGGAGAGCAAATACTTCGGTTCGGAATATGAGGTGACTTATACCGACCGCACGGAAGTGGAATTCCGTGCCGACGGTCGGCGGTCGATCGTAAATATTCGGCCGTTCCTGCGGCGATCGTTCCCCAGCAGATCGCGGATTTCGTAGCGAAGATGAACTACCCCGGTCAGTTTATCCGCAAGATCGACCGTGATGCCTATTCGTGGGAAATCGAACTGTCGAACGGATTGGAAGTCGAATTCGATTTGAATTTCAACGTCACAGACTATGATGACTAAAATTCCCGAAGTTTTGAAATCCGGCTCGGGAAAAAGGTGGGTATGGATCACGGGTGTCGTTGCTATATTCGCTCTACTCTTTGCAATCGCATGGAATATAGAGTGTGAAAGAGCCGTAGCGCCACAGGAACTGCCCGGTGAGGCCCGCTCTTTTATCGCACAGCATTATCCGGAAGAGAATCCTGTTTTGGTAATCAAGACGCTCGACGAACTTGCAGTTACGTATAAAGTCGTTTTCGCCGATGGTACCCAAGTGAAATTTCGCCGAAATGGAATGTGGCGAGAAATTAAAAGCCGTTCGCGGGCGGTTCCGTCGGTTGTTGTTCCGGCGCAGATTGCGGATTACGTCGCTCGGAACTTTCCGGGAACCTTCCTCGTCGGAATCGAGCATACTTGCCGGGAATGGGAAGTGAAGTTGAACAATACGATCGAATTGACCTTCGATGACAAGCGTTTCGCGTTGAAAGAGTACGACGATTGATCGATATATTGTTCCGCTTTCCCGGAAATGGGGAGTTATATTATTTGGAGGTAAAAACCAGCTTCCGGATCGGAGGCTGGTTTTGCTTTGTGGATGTTATTTCCGATTGCTGAAAAGTGTCGGGTATTTCGCTTTTCGAAAAGCGGTTGCGGAATGTGTATCGTTTACTATTGCGGTTGCGAGTTGTTACGCAGTGTGGTTCAGACGGATTTTTGTTCCCCGTTCCGAAGAATCCAAGGGGGCGACGGTTTATCGCTGCAAATGGTCGTGAAATCGGGTTGCAGCCATCGATGTATCGGAGGTGTTCGCCGAATAATTTTTAAGCTCAATATAGAAATCGGTTCTTGCGGATGGAGGATGCTTGCGGAAAGGTTAAAAAACCAAGCTGCCCGGGAAGGCGGCTTGAGAAAAATGGAGAGTTAATTTAGTTGGAATTGGTTGTTTATCGTAAACTTCCGGAAATAAAATTAAGAAAAATTTTTCGAAAAATAAAATTGTTGCGAGAAAAAAATATCGATACACTCCCCGAAAAGAGGAGTGTATCGGCTTTAGAACCTATTCTGATGTTTCAGAGTGTATGCAGGAAGGAATCAACCTCCGATCTCGTTCAATTCCAGCCATCGCATGCTTTTGGTGTCGATCTGGTCCATGAGTGCCGTGATCTGCTCCGAAAGCGCCGTAAGCTCTTCGAACGGCAGGTCGCCGGACGAGAGTTTTTCTTCGATTGCAGCTTTCTTCTGTTCTAATTCCGGTATTTCGGCTTCGAGATGCTCCATCTCCCGTTTTTCCTGGAAGGTGAGCTTGCGTGCCGCTCCTGTTTTTGCCGGGGCCGTCCCGGACTTCCGGATCTCCCCGCCCCTGCTTCCGGATGCCGTGCTCTTGGCTTTCTCCTGGGCGACGGCAGCCTGTTTCGCCGCTTCGTAGTCGCGTTTCCAAGCGGTGTAGTCGGAGTAGGTGCCGGCGAATTCGCGGATCTCGCCGTCTCCGCAGAAGACGAGCAGATGGTCGGCGACTTTATCGACGAAGTAGCGGTCATGCGAAACCACGATCACGCACCCCTTGAACGCTTGCAGGTACTCTTCCAGTACGCCGAGCGTCACGATGTCCAGATCGTTCGTAGGCTCGTCGAGGATCAGGAAATTGGGACTCTGCATCAGGATCGTGCAGAGGTATAACCGCTTGCGTTCGCCGCCGCTGAGCCTTGCGACATAACTGTACTGCACCTCGGGCGGGAAGAGGAAATATTGCAGGAATTGCGATGCGCTCATCCGGCGTCCGTCGCCCAAGTGGATTTCGTGGGCGATGTCGGTTACGATGTCGATCACCCTCTTTCCCTCGTCGAAGTCCAGCCCTTGTTGGCTGTAATAGCCGAAGCGGACGCTCTCGCCCACTTCGATCGTGCCGCTGTCGGGCTGTATGATGCCGGTGAGCAGCTTCAGGAAGGTCGATTTGCCGCAGCCGTTGTCCCCGACGATGCCCAGTTTATCATACCGGGCGAAGTTGTAGTTGAAACGGTCGAGGATCACCAGATCCCCGAAACGCTTGCAGAGCTCTTTGGCTTCGAATATCTTGGTACCGATGCGCGTAGCCTGAACGTCGAGTTTCAGCGACGCCTGCGTGCGGGTACTTCGGAGTCTGGTTTCCAGTTCGTGAAACGAGTCGATGCGGGCCCGGGCTTTGGTCGCCCGCGCCTGAGGCTGGCGGCGCATCCACTCCAGCTCGCGGCGGTAGAGATTCAGGTCGCTTTCGCGCCGGGCTTCGGCGGCTTCGGCCCGCTCCTGCTTCTTCTCGACGTAGTAGGCATAATTGCCTTTGTATAAAGAGATCGACCGCTGGTCCACCTCCCGGTCGAGGAAATAGCGGTCGTGGGTGACCATCAGCAAGGCTGCCTTGTTTCGCGTGAGGTACTCTTCGAGCCATTCGGTCATGTCGGTATCCAGGTGGTTGGTCGGCTCGTCGAGGATCAGCAGGTCGGCTTCGCTGATCAGCACCGCTGCCAGTGCCACACGTTTGAGCTGTCCGCCGGAAAGCTGGCCTATCTTTTTGTCGAAATCGTTGATCTTTAGTCGGGACAGAATCTCCTTGGCCCGCTGTTCGTAGTCCCAGGCAGCGAGGGCATCCATACGGCTCATGGCCTCCTGCAACCCGTCCTGCGCAGGATCGGCGACGGCTTGTTCGTAGGCTGCGATGGCTCGCAAGGCCGGATTGTCGGAACGGAAACAGGCTTCCAGTACGGTTAGATCCGCAGCATATTCCGGGTTTTGTTCCAGATAAGCGATACGCAGGTCACGGCGGGGCGTGATCGTTCCGCTGTCGGCCGTATCTTTGCCTGCGAGAATATTCAGCAGGGTCGTTTTCCCGGAACCGTTGCGGCCGATCAGGGCAATGCGCTGTCCTTCGCCGATCGTGAAAGAGATATTGTCGAAAAGCACCAGATCGCCGTACGACTTGGTCAGATTTTCGACTTGGAGGTAGTTGATCATTCTTCGTGCGTCGGTTTAGATGGATAGTTTTTCTCGGCTTTTACTCAGTATGTTGCGGTATTCGGTCACGATGTCGCGCACGATTTCTGCCGCAGTTTGCTGCTCGCGGAAAAGCGAGGCCACCTGCCCTATTTCAAGCTCTCCGTTGTCGAGGTCGCCTTCGAACATGCCTTTTTTGGCGCGTCCTTTTCCGAGAAGCGTTTTCAGCTCTTCGGCCGTAGCTCCCCGGTTCTCGGCCTCTTCGACCTCGCGGAAGAAATCGCCCTTGACCAAGCGCGTGGGAGAAACTTTTTTGAGCATCAGCATCGTATCGCCCTCTTCCAGACTCAGACAGCGGTTTTTGAAGTTTTCGTGTGCCGAGCTTTCTGCGGCGAATGCGAAGCGGGTTCCGATCTGCACGCCTTCGGCCCCGAGGGCCATGACTGCCAGCATCCCAGCGCCCGTAGCGATGCCTCCTGCAGCGATCAGCGGCAGCGAGGTGGCACGTCGTACGGCCGGAATCAGGCATAAGGTGGTCGTTTCTTCGCGTCCGTTATGACCGCCGGCTTCGAAACCTTCGGCTACGATGGCATCGACTCCCGCCTCTTCGCATTTGCGGGCGAATTTCGAGGAGGAAACCACATGGACGACCGTGATGCCGTGCGATTTGAGAAAGCCTGTCCAGAGCTTCGGATTTCCGGCCGAAGTAAAGACGATCTTGACCCCTTCGTCCACTATCAGTTGCATGACTTCATCGAGTTGGGGGTACATCAGCGGTACGTTGATGCCGAACGGTTTGTCGGTCGCCTGCCGGCATTTGCGGATATGTTCCCGCAGTGTTTCGGGATGCATGGAGCCTGCTCCCAGCAGGCCCAGTCCGCCGGCGTTGCTTACGGCCGAGGCCAGCCGCCAGCCGCTGCACCACACCATGCCGCCCTGAACGATCGGGTATTCGATTCCGAAGAGAGTGTTGATTCGGTTCATAGTCGTCGTTTTATTAGATGTGACCAAAGATACGCAGATTTCGGCGTTTCTGCAACCCTGCTCCCGGTTCCAAAAAAGCGGACAGCCCGAAAGAGCCGTCCGCCGGATAATATGCTGCGGATGCGTCGCTTACATGCCGAAGGCGAACGCTCCGATCGAATCGTACACTACGCTGGCGATACCCAACAACAGTACACCGGCAGTGCAGAGCGCCAGGCTCAAACGGGTTCCCCGATCGCTGCGGAAGGTCGGGATGGGGTGTTCGCCGGGGGTGATGAACATGGCTTTGACCACCAGCAGGTAGTAGTAGAGCGAGATCACTGTGTTGAGCAGGGCGATGAAAACCAGCAGATGAAATCCCTCCTTGAAAGCGGCCGCGAAGATGAAGAACTTCGAGAAAAAGCCTGCGAAGGGCGGGATGCCGGCCAGCGAGAAGAGCGAGAGGGTCATCAGCACGGCCAGTTTGGGGTTGGTGCGGTAGAAACCGTTGTAGTCCTCGATGCAAACTTTCCCGTCCGTATGTTGTTCGACGGCCGAAACGATGCCGAAAATCGCCAGGTTGGCTGCCATATAGACCAGGATGTAGTAAACCAGCGAGGTCATGCCCAGGGCCGAGCCGCCGATCACGCCCAGCATGATGTAGCCCGCCTGCGAGATGGATGAGAAAGCCAGGAAGCGTTTGAGATTCTGCTGGCGGATGGCGAAGAGGTTTGCCACCGTGATACTCAGGATGATGACTACGAACAAAATCGTTCGCCACTCCTGCACCATCGGTGCGAAAACCTTGATTAGAATGGTCATCAGCACGAAAGCGGCCGAGCCTTTCGATATGACCGAAAGATAGGAAGTGACGGTCGTGGGCGCTCCCTGGTAAGCGTCGGCCGTCCAGAGGTGGAACGGTACGAGCGAGAGCTTGAAGCCTAAACCGGAGAAGAAGAACACCAGCGCCATAATTTGAAGCGGTGAGCCGTCCAGACGAATGTCGTCGAAATAGAGCGTACCGGCCGTGCCGTAGATGAACGAGATGCCGTAGAGCATCAGACCGCTCGAAAACAGGGCGCAGAGGATGTATTTGGCGCCCGCTTCGGCCGAGTTGTGGCGGTATTTGTCGAAAGCGATCAGACAGGCCATCGGGATCGATGCCAGCTCCATTCCGAGGAAGAACATCAGGAAGTTGCCCGCACTGATCATGAAGTACATGCCCAGCAGCGTGGAGAGGGTCAGCAGATAGAATTCTCCCCGTTTATGGGCGGTGTCCTCGCGCCGCAGCCATTCGTTCGATTGCAGGAAGACGACAAACGTGCCGATAGCCAGCATGCTTTTGACGATGCTCTGCATCGGTTCGTACTGGTACATACCGCCGAACAGCTGCCCTGAGTCCGGTGTCGGAACGATATTGACGAGGATCTGTACCGTCAGGAGGACGCAGGCCAGAGGGTGGAAATATCTGCGGAGCCGCTCCGGGGCGAACAGGTCGAACAGGAAAAGCAATGCGATCGTGACGATGAGCGTCAATTCGGGTCGCATGAAGTGGAATATTTCGCTGTAATTCATAGTCGGATTAGTTCATTAGCTGTGAGATGATCGTGGAAACGCTGCCGCTTACCATATCGCTGATCCAGAGTGGCATCGTACCCATACCGGCGATGGCGGCGATCAGGCAGATGACCGTGAGCCGTTCGTCCCACGTGGCGTCGGTGAGTTTCAGATGCGCCTCGTTGCGGCAGGTGCCGTAGAGGATGCGGCCGATGACGCGCAGGATATAGACCGCCGTAATCACGATCGATGTGCAGGCGATGATCGTCACGACGCGGTGGAACGTGTCGTTATTCATGAAAGCGCCGTTGAAGATTGTCATTTCGGCGACGAAACCGCTCAGACCCGGCAGTCCGAGGTTCGCCAGACCTGCGATTACGTACCCTACCGCCAGGAAGGGCATCACCTTCATCAGGCCGCTCAACTCGCGGATGTCGCGCGTGTGCGTGCGGCCGTAGATCATACCGATCAGGGCGAAGAAGAGGGCCGTCATCAGGCCGTGACTCAGCATCTGCAGAATGGCACCCGTGCCGGCCGTGGTATTCATCATCAGGATAGCGAACAGGACCAGTCCGCAGTGCGATACCGAGGAGTAGGCGTTGATATATTTGAGATCGGTCTGCACGCAGGCTGAGAAAGCGCCGTACACGACCGAAATCGTCGTGAGGATGATGAAAATCCAGCTCAATTCGTGCGCCGCTTCGGGCATCAGGTACATCGCCACGCGGAAACAGCCGTAGCCGCCCAGCTTCATCAGCACGCCGGCGTGGAGCATCGACACGGCGGTCGGTGCCGATGCGTGACCGTCGGGGCTCCAGGTGTGGAATGGGAAGAGGGCGCCCAGCACGCCGAAGCCGACGAAGACCATCGGGAACCAGATGTACTGTTGCGAGAGGGGAATGTTGTGCAGCGCGGCGATCTCGTGCAGGTTCATCGTCTGCGCCCCGGCGCCGAAGTAGATGCCCAGGATGCCGCAGAGCAGCAGGGCCGACCCGCCCATGAGCATCAGCGTCAGCTTCATGGCCGAATACTCCTTGCGGCCGCTGCCCCAGACGCCGATGAGCAGGTACATCGGGATCAGTGCCACTTCGTAGAACATGAACATCGAGAAGAGATCGACGGTGATGAAGAATCCGAAGACACCGACCGAGAGCAGGCAGAACCAGAGGAAGTAGGCTTTGACGTCGCTCTTCATCTGCCACGAGGCGAACGTGCCCGTGAAGACGATGATGGCCGACAGTAGCAGCATGGCTACCGAGATACCGTCCACGCCCACTGCGTAATGGATGTTGAGTGGAGCGTACCAGACGACGCTGTCCGTAAGGAGCATCGCGTCCGTAGCGCCTGCTTCCCGCAGGCCGAGGTAATGGAACACAAGATAAATCGCCAGCGCGAGCAGTGCCGAGGAGCCGGCGACCATGACGGCATGGATCTGCCGCGTATTTTTCGAAATCCACAGCCCCAGCATCATCACCAGGGGGATCAGCGGAAACAGAGAAAGTATATTCATAGCGTTCGGATTATCGGAGGATGAGTAACAAAAGGGTCAGGCCGAGCGTCCCGGCAAAGAACCAGATGCAGTAGCGCTGTACGCTGCCGCTCTGCATGAAGCGGATCCCCAGTGCGGCGCTCTGGGTTGTCCGGGCCAGTAGGTTCATGAAGCCGTCCACCACGTGACGGTCGAACCAGGCGATCGGACGCGAAATGCAGCCGAAGATGATTCGGTGCGTGACGAACTGATACGCCTCGTCGATGTAGAAGCGGTGGTAGGCCGCCTTGTGCAGGCCGCTGAAGGTCGTGGCGAGCCGGTCGGCGACGGGCTGTTTGGCCCGCAGGTACATCCAGGTCGCCAGGGCGATCGCAGCGATGGCGACGGTGAGGCTGATGGCCACTACCCCGCCGTCGAGGTGGATCGTATAGGCTTCTCCGTCGCTCGATATGAAATCGCCGAAGGGAATGAATCCCGCGACGCAGGTGATCACGGCCAGGACGACGAGAGGAACGGTCATCGTGGCCGGAGCTTCGTGCGGCGTGTGATGTGCATGCAGTTCCTTGTTCTCCTTGCCCCAGAAGATACCGTAGTAGAGCCGGAACATATAGAAGGCCGTCAGTCCTGCGATACCCGTCATCACCCAGCCCATCAGAGGACTGAATGCGAAGCAGGCGGTCAGGATTTCGTCTTTGGAGAAGAAACCGCTCAACGGCCAGATACCGGCGATGGCCAGACAGGCGACGAGGAAGGTGATGTGCGTGACGGGCATGTATTTGCGCATGCCGCCCATCGCCGACATCTCGTTGGAGTGTACCGCGTGGATGATGCAACCGGCGCAGAGGAACAGCAGCGCCTTGAACATGGCGTGGGTGAAGAGGTGGAACATCGAAGCCATGTAACCCAGTCCGCCCGTGTGGGGATCGGATGAGGTGCAGACACCCAGCGCCACGAGCATAAAACCGATCTGCGAGATCGTACTGAACGCGAGCACGCGCTTGATGTCGCTCTGCACGCAGGCGACGACCGCCGCATAGAGCGCGGTGAAAGCGCCGATGTAGGCAACCCAGTGAAGCACGTCCGGAGCATAGCCGATGTAGAGCGGGAACATGCGGGCGACCAGATAGACGCCCGCGACGACCATCGTCGCCGCATGAATCAGGGCCGATACGGGGGTCGGACCCTCCATGGCGTCCGGCAGCCAGATATGGAGCGGGAACATGGCGCTCTTGCCCGCTCCGCCGATGAACATAAGTCCGAGGGCCAGCGGGATCATCGTCCCGGCGGCGGCCAGCAGTTGTGCGTCGGGCGTGAAGGAGAATGTCCCGGCATAATAGCCGTAGAAGAGGATGCCGATGAGGAAGCCCAGATCGGCGAAGCGGGTGACGATGAAGGCTTTCTTCGATGCCGCGATCGCTTCGGGCTTGGTGTAGTAGAAGCCGATCAGCAGGTAGGAGCTTACGCCCACCAGCTCCCAAAACAGATACATCTGGAAGATATTGGTGGCGACCACCAGTCCCAGCATACTCATCGTGAAGAGCGACAGGAAGGCGTAATAACGCTGGAAGCCCCGCTCCCCTTTCATGTAGCCGAACGAATAGATATGGACCATGAGCGACACGGTCGAGATGACGACGAGCATCATCACCGAGATCGGATCGAGCAGGATGCCCATATCGATATGCAGTGTCTGGCTGATCGGGAGCCAAACGGCGTTGTAGGGCATCAGCGTCGGGAAAATGCCTTCCGCGTTACGCCCGGCGCCGAAATAGAGAATGGCCGTGAGGTAGCTCAACACGGTGACCGCACCCAGCACGACCGTACCGATGGCGCCCGCCGCTCCCGGTTTGAGTTTGGTGCCGGCCAGTCCGAGTACCAGGAAACTCAACAGCGGCAATACGAGAATTAGAATGGTAAAATCCATAGTCGATGCGTTTTAATCCGTTACCATTTGAGTTTCTTCAAATCTTTGACCTGGATGTGGCGCAGGTTGCGGTAGATGTTGATGATGATGGCGATGGCCACGGCCGTTTCCGCAGCGCTGATGCCGATGGCGAACAGGGCGAAGAAGAAGCCCTCCAACTGACCCGGAAACAGAAAACGGTTGAATACCACGAAATTGATATCTACCGAATCTGTCTCTTATACACA
>OJQC01000569.1_pt1 | contig 10750 bp, 8 predicted proteins | sample 1598721 | NCBI WGS metagenome assembly OJQC01 (sample SAMN03922502, study PRJEB24848) | human gut metagenome | isolation source: stool sample | host: Homo sapiens | place: Germany | collected 2011-11
ATCCACCGGAGACCGTTTTTTTCAGCTTTTTGGAGTAATTCGGCATGCTCGGCCAACTGCCCAGGTTCGCTTCCGGCGAGCGTAACGAATTGCAGAGATGCGCCTTCGCCGCCCAGCGGGAGCGACTTGACGGAAACACCTTTGTTTTTTTCCAGGTTGCAGGTCATGAGTATTTTCTTTTTTAAAGTGCTTTCAGAAATTGAATCAGCTGGCCGCGCTCTTTGGCGGAGAGATGGCGGAACATTTCACGGGAGAATTCGCTTTCGCCGAAGTGCCACAGGATGGCTTCTTCAAAATCGCGGGCGCGCAGATCATGGAACATATCGGTATGGTTGGCGGTTTTGTGCATCAGCCCCCTTCCCCAGAGAGGCGGCGTACGCCAGAAACGAGAACGCCCGCGGTTGATTTCCCCCATATCGTGACGCAGCATATCCGTATAGGGGCGGATGGTCTGGTTCGCATAGCCGGGAAGCGGTTTGTATTCTCCCGTTGTCCATTCAGGCTTGTGGCAACCGGCACACCCCAGTTTATTGAAAAGTTCCCGCCCGCGGCTCACGTCAGGCTTGTCGAGGTTGCGGGCGGCAGGCACGGCCAGTCCGCGATGCCAGACCATGAAATCCTCATACTGCTGCATTGAGAGTTCCTCTTCCTGCGCGCCTTCAAGGCCGCTTACATCAATGCCAAGCTCCTTCTGTTTTTCGAGCCATTCGGGCGTCATGTAGATGTTCGGGCGGTTCTTGCGCGTTACATTCGTCACGTTCCAAAGCGCATTGGCGCCAGGACCGTTTTCCAGTGTGGCGCGCGAGCAGTCCCACGTGAACTTGCCGAGGCGCCGGGTGCCGTCGGGTTCGTCAATCCATTTGCCATGCCTCCCCTTCACCGGTCCTGTCATGCTCTGCTGGCGCCTGTATTCGGCAATAATATCCTCGTCGCGGATGGCATCAAGCAGCCCCGTCCCGTAAATGCCGATTGTTGATTCGATTGACACGCGGTAGTCGGACGGAAGCGGCAGCAGCGGCTCAATCACATCTGCCGTGGGATAAGTCAACGTGCCCTCCGTCGGTTTGCCCGCATTGTAGGGCGTTCCGTCCGGGTATTTGTTCCCATATTGGTCGACAAAGTCATGCCATTCTATTTTCACCCCCTTGGCATAAGGCACAAAAGGAGGAACCGCTTTCGTCTGCAGCATGCCCGTGTAACCCTTCACCGGGGAACCGTCGGGATTATGTACAAAGGCCAGATAACCATTGCCGTACTGCTTGTCAAAATTGCCGGTGCGCTGGCCGCGGCCATAACCGGGGTGGCAGGCCAGACAGGATGATTTAATGTAAGTGGGGCCGAGACCGCCGAAGCGATTGCGCTTCACGGGTACGAAGTTCCCTTCAAAAATAATTTCGCCCGCCTTGAAACGATTCGTCAGGCCGGCTTCAGTAATTGCCGGCGATTCCTGCTCAAACGCTTTACTGGTGGCATTAAACACCGTTCCCTTTTCACCGCCCAGATAGTAAGCCGGTCCGGGATCGCCATCTTTCGTCCTGAGCGCGGGGGGCGTGAAATCACGGCCGCGGTTCACATGGCAGCTCACGCATGAAGCTGTCATGTATTCGGCTTTGATATTGTCAAATTTTGATGCACTCCCCTGGGCCGGATTAATCAGTGCGCGTCCGGAAATGCGGGGATGTCCCAAAACGCCGGCATTCCTTGCCGTGTCCGGGATAAAAGATTGTTCAGGAGCCGCATCCCCAGAACCTCCGGAATTCACTATTGCCCAGGCGGCCGCTCCCGTTCCGAGCACCAGGACAGCCGCAGGTTTTGCAAATTGTCGATACTCCATGTGCATTGATGATTGGCAGGCTTTCCAGAAATACGGCCCGTGGTACACGTCTCCGTCAGCCGGCCGACAATATGATATTGCAGCCCAGGGCCTTGCCGACCCTGGGCAATGCGGGTTAAATTACTTCACAAGAAGTTCCTGAACCTTGTCGAGGTTTTCGGAAAGTTCCTTGCAACTGTCGATGATTGCCTTGAGCTGCTCCTTTTTGTCGAGATTTTTCACCAGGGGCCCCTGTATGGCGTCAAGGCTCTTGAATACCTTGGCGATAGAACCTTTCACAGCCAAGTCAACCTTCGCGGACTTGGCGGCTACGAGAGGGGAAATCACATTGTAGGATTTTTCTACGCTCTGTACGTTGTGGCGGGAGTCCCCCAGAGAAGTGTAGCTGTAAAGGGATTCACAGTCGGCGGCGTCAGCCGTTTCGTAGGGCTTGCCCACCTTTGAATCGGCTATTTCGTCAATAATGTCCTTGCTGCCGCCGATGATTTCATCAAGCACTTCAGAGTTTGACTCGTAGCGGCTGCCTGCCTGGCCAGCTTTTTTGAATTCCCCCGCATAGGACTTGCCGGGTTCTATTTCAGCTTCTTCAAGAATCTTGGCCTTCTCTTCGCTGATCTTGTCAGAACCCGCCCACCAGGCTTCAAGCGTGATGGCATCCTCTGCAATCACCTCGGCCACAGCGGCAAGGTAGGAAAGCTGTCCGGGCGTCAGATCGGCGGCCTTGCGGGGTTGCCCATCTCGGAACAAGAGGTATTCGGCAGCATGGAAACCGCGCGTTTCCGCGCCGAGGGAATTGCGGACGTAGGCGGCGTCAATCGTTACGCTCTTGCTGTCCGCGTTTTTGGCGACGGCGTCAAGGTTCGTGGTATCCAGGGGCCAGGAGTCCAGCTTCGGGTCAAGGTTGGCGAAAGCAGCCGGACCAAAGAGGAAGGATTCCGAAAGTTCCCACGGCACGCGCGTTTCAAGAAGAAGCTTCCCTGCTTCAGCAACCTTGGCATCGGTAGGAGCAGCCTTCAGCTCTTTAGCGGCCTTGGCGAATTTGAGAGCGTTATCACTCATCGTCTTGTAGGTGGGAATGACAAGCTCATCCGCGTAGGCGGCAATCGCCGCGCTCGTTTTGTCCACCTTGGGGGAAGCGGCCTTGGCCGCCTGAGCCTGGCTACCGAAAGCCAGGATTGTACTTCCGGCGCAAAAGCCGGCCAGCAACATGCGTTTGTATGCGTTCATGGTTTTTTATTGATAATGAAAACATCCGTATCCTCCTCAGGGAGGCATCCTCCAATCCGGCAGGATTTCATGGCATATCCGCCATTTTTTCCCGCCGGAGCGGAAAATAATAATCCGGCCAAACGATGTCAATTAAAAATTAGTTTAAACTAACTTTGCAACAAAAAACCCCTCTTGTGGCCGCATGCCGGAACATCCGGCATGTTATTGATTCGGAAATATTTTCTGTTTCCGAATGCGCCCAGGAGCCGCCTTTCACCAAATTCCGAGTTTCTCCGCGACAAGGCTCCTTACCTCGCCAAAAGATTTCACTACGGGCGGATTTTCCGTATGGCCTCCAAGAAACTTCTCCATCCAGATCATATGGTACCAGCGGCCGAATTTGTATCCGCACCGATGAAATTTCCCTGCAAATTGATACCCCAAACGTTTATGGAACTGGACGCTGTCCCGTGTAAGATAGGGGTCCTCAGCTTCACAGGGATAAGCAATGCACGCGTTTAAATTCAAAATATTCTGCATGGAGAGAATCTTTTCCAGAGCTGCATACAGTTCCCTTCCCGTTCCCATTTTTTTCATGTCTTCCCGCACGTATACCGTCGTTTCCACAGCCCAGCGATACGCTGCGCGGTCCTTGAACACTCCTGCATAGGCATAACCGGAAATATCCCCTGCCCTTTCCGCAACCAAATAGGGGTATTTTCCCAGTATGTGATCTATTCTTTTTTCAAACTCCGTCACTGCAGGCACTTCATATTCAAACGTGACAGCTGTCTTTTCCACATACGGAGCGTAAATTTCCAGCAGCTTGGCCGCATCCCGCCTCGTTGCAATTCTGATTCTGCTGCTTTTCATTTCGGTTGACTGTGCTGGGCCCCTGAGCCGGAAGCGCTGCCGATCATTCTAATATTTCACAAGCGATTGTCAATTTGAGGCCGCCCAAGCACCCGCCATTTCCGGGAAATATCATCCGCCGCATGTTTTCCGCCGTTCCCGTTCATGAACGGGAAGAAACGGGGTCAATATTCATTTCAAAATCAGAGTAAAAACCGCATTTTTTACCTTGTCCGGTACCCCGTGTCCATTTATGGAAAGCCCTCCCGAAAAAGTGAAAAAAGGCCGGAGTCCATAGAGAATCCGGTCTTTTGGAAAGGATAGGATGCCACTTCGCGGCGAAATCCGTCTCAGGAGTAAAAACCGATGTCCGGTTCCCGGTCCCGCCGCCTGCGTTTAAAATACGGATTGCGGTAGCGGTGGATGCATTTGCCGGAACTCCCAGGGGTATAATGAAGAGGGGCCGCCTCCTTGACGGCTTCACGGCTCAATATCTCCACAAAATCCTTCAAGGACATTTCCAGATCTGCATCGTGGCATGCCAGCGCGGCGGACAGGCGCACTTTGCCGTTGTCATAGTCCACATACATGGCGAACAGCGTGGTCTGGTACAGGTGCCACGGTTCCCCGCCCATTTTTCCGGACTGGTGTTGGCTGATGGCCTCCAACAGCCACGTCAGCGCATGTTCCAGTTCCAGATTGTCCAAAACATCCCGTATAAGAGATGTTTCGCGGCCGAAAACGGCCACGCTTTCCTGTTGTCTTGCCCTGTTGATTTTCATGTCTTGGTTCTCCTTTCCGGTTTCCCTTGTTAAGCAGAACGGCGGATAATTCTGCCGCTCCAATTGTTTTGGACACTTTTTTTCAACAGGTTGTTCAATCTGAATTCTCAACTGTGTCAGCCATGACCACTTTCCCAATGTACGGGAGTTCCCGGTAATGCCCATCCAGGTCCATTCCAAACCCCACCAGGAAATCGTTTCCCTGCGTAAAAGCCACGTAATCAGCCTCAAAAGGCACTTTCCGGCAACAGTGCTTGTCCACGGCTACAGCAGTGAGGACTTCCTTCACCCCTCTTCTTTTCAATTCCCGGCAAACTTCATCCAGCGTAGCACCCGTATCCAGAACGTCATCCACCACCAGAACAGGCACATCGGGCTGGAAATCCCCGCAATCCCCCTCCCACGCCACGGAACCGGAATTTCTCATTCCGGCATAACTGGAAATTTTGACGGCTTTCACCGCAGGCCGGGATTTCAAATGCTTCTCCAACATCGCAGCGAAAGGAAGAGCGCCGTTCAGCAGCAGCAATAAAATATAGGGTTTTCCTGCCATGGCCCTGTCAATGGATGCGGCCAGTTCCCTGACGCGCGCGCAGATGGCATCCTCTGCAATCAAAGGAGTGATGGTGTAAGTCATGGAAACGGAGTATGATAATGTTTCCTGTAAGAAAATCAATCCTTAAAGAAGGATGAACGGAGACAAAACATTCCCGGCCGGGCTCCAGCAAATTTTACAAGAAGCAGGACTGGTCTTCATAGTCAGGAGGCAACAAAAAAGCGCTCTCAAGATTGTTTCTCCGCCCCGATCGGCAGAGAATGCGGAGGCGCATTTAACGGTGGCTTCCCGCCGGACCGCATGGTAAAGTAAGGCAGAAATGACTGATTCCCCTTCCAAGCGCCTTTTTATTCTGGATGGAATGGCCCTGGCTTACAGAGCCCACTTCGCCTTTTTCTCCAATCCCATCCGCAATTCCAAGGGAGTCAATACTTCCGCCGTGTACGGCTTCGCCAATACGCTGCTGGGCATTCTGGAGCACGAACGCCCCACGCACATCGCGGCCTGTTTCGACACTTCCGCTCCCACGGCGCGCCATAAGCTTTACCCTGCCTATAAAGCCAACCGGGAATCCATGCCGGAAGAGTTGAGCGACCAAATGCCCCTGATTTTCAGATTGCTGGAAGCCATGAATATTCCCATTCTGCGCTATGAAGGCTATGAGGCGGACGATACGATAGGCACGCTGGCACGCATCGCGGACGGTACGGAGGGATTCCAGACCTACATGGTTTCCCAGGACAAGGACCTGGGCCAGCTTATTTCCTCCACCTGCTTTCTGTGGAAACCCGGCAAAAGGGGCAATGACCACGAAGTGATTGACCTGGCAAAGCTCAAGGAGCAATGGGGCATTGAACGTGCGGACCAGGTAGTTGATATTCTGGCCCTGATGGGCGACAGCTCCGACAATATTCCGGGGCTTCCCGGCGTGGGGGAAAAGACGGCCAAGCTGCTGATCAGAGAGTTCGGCTCCGTGGAAAACCTGCTGTCTAATACGGATAAACTGAAAGGGAAGCGCAAACAGATTGTGGAGGAAAACGGGGACATGGCAACCCTTTCCAAGCAACTGGCCACCATTGACCGGAACGTTCCCCTGACGGTGACCCTGCCTGAATTGGTTAAAAGAGAACCCAGTCCGGAAGAACTGCAGGCCCTTCTCCAGGAGTTGGAATTCCGGTCCATGCAGGCCAAGCTGTTCGGGAAAAAAGCGCCGGAGCCCAGAAAAGCCCCCCTCCCGGCAGACGATTTGTTTGCTCCCGCCCCCCGGACGGAACAGCCTTCGTCGGCGAAACCCTCCGCCCCTGTGTCGGGAGTACGGCAGAACGGTTCGGGACAAATGGATTTATTTGAGGAACGCCATTTGAAAACGGTAGATGATTTCAGGCACGAATATATTATTGCAGATACGCCGGAAGCCCGTTCCGCCATGGCAGCCGAGCTGGAAAAGTATGATTCCTGGTGCTTCGACACGGAAACGACGGGCCTGAATCCCCTCATGGACAACCTGCTGGGCGTCGCCTTTTGCGCTGAACCGCACAAGGCATGGTACATGCCTGTCTCCGGTCCGGCGGATCTGGAAGCAGTCAGGCCGCTCCTGGAAGGCCCCGCAGAGAAGATAGGGCATCATCTGAAATTTGACCTGGAGGTTTTGCGAGCCAACGGCATCCATGTCAAAGGCCCCTTTTTCGATACATTGCTGGCTCATGCCCTGATCGCTCCAGGCATGAAGCACGGAATGGACGTTCTGGCGGAAAATTTGCTGCAATATTCCACGATTAAACTGAAGGACATTGCCGCTCCAGGAGCAAAAAAACGGGAACTGGACACCAGCGGCGTTCCCGTGGAAGTAATGGGCAAATATTCGGCGGAGGATGCGGATATCACCCTCCAGCTTTCCGCCGTCCTGAAAAGGCAGGTCAAGGAAAGCGGCATGGAAAAACTGTTCCGTACCGTGGAACTGCCCCTGCTTCCCGTGCTGGCGGACATGGAGTTTTCCGGCATCCGCGTGCTTCCGGAATCCCTGGAGAAGGCTTCCGTCAAGGTAGGAGCCATCATTGACGGCCTACGGGAAAGAATTGAAGAAGCCGCAGGCCATCCCCTGAATCTGAATTCCCCCAAGCAGCTCGGAGATTTCCTGTTCGGAGAACTGGAGCTGGTGAAGAAGCCCAAGAAGACGAAGACGGGCCAGTTCGTGACGGATGAAGACACCCTTTCCGCTCTGGCCCCCCAGCATCCCATTGTAGCGGATATCCTGGCTTACCGGGAGAATATGAAGCTGAAGAGCACATATCTGGATGCACTGCCCAGGTATATCTGCCCGCGGGATGGACGCATCCATACCCAATTCCACCAGATGCTGACCGCAACCGGGAGGCTTGCCTCCCAGGATCCCAATCTTCAGAATATTCCGGTAAGGACGGAACAGGGGCGCCTGATCCGCACCGCCTTTGTCCCCGCCTCAGAGGAATACACCATGCTGTCTGCGGATTATTCCCAGATTGAACTGCGCATCATGGCGGCTCTTTCAGGAGACCCCGCCATGTGCGGAGCATTCAGGGAAGGACGGGACATCCATACGGAAACGGCCGCCCGTGTGTACGGCATTCCCCGCGACCAGGTGGACGCCGTTATGCGCCGTGCGGCCAAAACGGTGAATTTCGGCATTATTTACGGCATTTCCGCCTTCGGTCTCTCCCAGAGGCTGGGCTGCCCCCGCGGAGAAGCCGCCACTTTGATTGAAAACTATTTTACCCAGTTCCCCATAGTTAAATCCTTCATGGAAGACCTGGTTCACAAAGCGGAACAAGCCGGTTACGCGGAAACGCTATTGGGGCGACGGAGGATGATTCCGGAAATCAATTCCGCCAACAAGACCATTAAGTCCGCCGCGGAACGTACTGCCATCAACACCCCCATCCAGGGCACGGCGGCGGATATGATTAAAATAGCCATGATCCATGTGGACAAATTGCTGAAAGGCACCAGATCCCGGCTTATCCTCCAAATTCATGATGAATTGCTGGTGGACCTGCACAGGGATGAGTTGGCTCTCATTCCCAAGATAGAGGAAGCCATGGTCAGCGCGCTGCCCCTGCCCAACGGCGTTCCCATTCTGGTGGAAGCCAGGACGGGAGGCAACTGGCTGGAAGCCCATTAAAAAATATCGGAATTATGCAGAATAGTCTTGTCGCAAGATTTTCAGAATATTTTAAATATTGATATTTAGCAAATTGCTTCGATAAAAAATCGGAAAAATCAACGAAACAAGACTAAAGTAAATAATACCGAAAAATATTTTTTCAAAAGACTCCCACGCGTTCCGCATTCCAGAATTCCCGCGCCTTCCCGATGCCGTATTTTCCCTTCCGGCCGTATCGGTTTCCAGTTTGTGGACGAGTTGTCCCTCCAACGGGAAATTTTTGAAAAGAATGATTCCCCCGCGGCAGAAAAATGGGTGGGAAAGGATATCCCTTTGAAAAAATGAATTAAAGAATCAGAGCGTCCCCTGACTGGAATTCCGGAACGGTCACCAGGGCTCTGCCGTCTTTTAACGCCACTACCTGCACCTTGCGTTCCTGCATTCCTGACGGCGTTTTTACCTGGATGGAGCTGCCGTCCCTGACGGCGGAAGCGGGAATCCACGCGGAAACGGGAACTTGAACGTTGATGGCTACTTGAAGAGCCATATTGACGGGAGCCACTTGCCACTCGGAAACATGGGAGGCATTCGGCTCCAGGGAGGCAATCAACACGGCGGAATTGCTTTTGGAATCCAGCGCCGCATCCACCGCCGTAACGCGGCCCAGCCACTGCAGCCGTTTTCCATTATTCAGCACGCAAGAGGCGGTCAGAGCCGTATTCACCTTGCCCTGCTCATCCCTGGGCAATGCGGAAAATTCTTCCAGCGGAACGGGAATCCGTATCATCCGCTCCTGAAGAGGAATTACTTTCCCCACCGGCTGCCCGGCGACCACGCGGGCACCGGCTCCCACAGAGCATTCCACCACCTGGCAGGTATAGGGAGCTTCCAGCACCGTATCCCGGAGGGCCTGTTCTGCTTCCGCCACATACGCCTCCGCGGCGTTCAGCCTGGCGTTTACGGCTCTGCGCTGCGGCACCCGGAGCACCAGTTCGGATTCCTTTCCGCTTTTGGAGACGGAGCTGTATGTCTTTTTGATGGCTTTCAGGGCTTCCGCCTGCTCCGTAGAAACATCCAGGCGGGCCTGTTCCAGTTCCGCCTGAGCGTTCGCCAGCCGGGCGCGGTATTCAAATTTTTCCAATTCCATCAGGGGGGTTCCCTTCAGGACAATTTCCCCCACATTAAACAGGGGATGCACTTTGTCCACCTTTCCGGAAACGCTGGGAGAAAGCATCGTCAGGTAGGAGGCCTTCACGATGCCGGGCGCGGAAATAAAAAGAGTGTTCGTCTGCAGCCGGAGGGGTGTCTCCGTTCCTGCGGGCGCGCAGCCCCTGTTTCCGGAGGAGGAAAAAGAGACGGACGGCTCCGTTACAATAGCCGTGCCTATCAGAAGCGCCACAATCCCCAGGCCGATGCCTATGGACCAGGACGTTCCCTTTTTTTGAGGGGCCTCGCTCATCAACAGCTCCGGGGGAAACGCGTCCCGTTATTTGGGATATTCCGTCTCCATGATGTGGGAATAGGCCTCCGCCGTTTCCACAGCCACGGTTTCAATATTCTTCATCAACTGGGCAAACTGGGCTTCCGTGAGGTCCATGCCTTCCAGAACGAAGGACTGGCGGTAATAAACATACCCGCTGTTGGGGTCCAGCTGAAAGGCGCCGGCCGTCTGGTCCGCGTTCAGTTCGCTGAGGATAATGCTGACTTCCACACGGCGGTTTTCAGGAACCTTGGCGGCAAAAAGCACGTCAATGACCAGCGTCTCCGGACGTTCAATCATGGTGTACAGGAGGCTCACCGGGGTGAACGTATCACAGGGGACGAATGCGATGCCTGTCTTAATGTTGTGGTCATCAGCGGAAGTGATCCATTCCGTCTCTTCCCCTCTCTTTCTGAGAACGGTGTACACACGGTCCAAAAGGCTGAGATGCTGGTTTTCCATATTGAAAATTGTTTAACAGGGGGGGTGCTTGCAAAGGCGCATGCAACGTACGCGCCCGTTTACTGAATTCAAGCTTACTGGCATCCTTCTGATTCGTCAAGCTCTCCTGACGTAAAGAAATTGAAAAAACACGTATGCGGACGGCATAAAAAATACAGACGCCGTCCGAAAGGGCGGCGTCTGGAAAAAACGCGTGCGCCGGAAGTTCCGGCTTTTTTCTGAGGTTCTTTTTACAGGATATCCCCGGGCTGGTAGCCCGCCCCGTCCGGAAACCTGTCCGTCACTTCCTTCACCATGGAGCGGAATGCTTCCACCTGGGCGTCAGCCATGCCCGTAGCGGAGGAATTGGAATCAAAAATGCGCTGAAGGTCCGCCCGGTCTATTCCCAGGCTGTCTCTTATACACATCTGACGCTGCCGACGACTCCTTACGTGTA
>OJQC01000573.1_pt1 | contig 10724 bp, 11 predicted proteins | sample 1598721 | NCBI WGS metagenome assembly OJQC01 (sample SAMN03922502, study PRJEB24848) | human gut metagenome | isolation source: stool sample | host: Homo sapiens | place: Germany | collected 2011-11
GTTGTTTTTACCTTCGGTCTGCGTGCCGAAGTAGAACGCCACCACCATGGTGACGATCGTCATCACTGTGTCCGGCTGCAGGCCGCCCCGCAGCGCAAGAATTGCGAAAACCGCAACCACCACAAGCGTTACAATGGTTTTTACCTTGATAAGCGCTGCCAGATTTTTCAAAAAATCGCCCATAGATATGCACCCTCTTTCAGCCGATCAGATGCTTCTGCAAGGCTTCCTTTGCTTTCTGCATCTGGTCAATGTTGTTTCCATCCAGATTGTGGTCAAGCAGGGCCAGCAACGCCTGCATGGTCACATGCTGCCCCTCGTCCATGCGGTCAAGCCGCTGTTTGTCGTTTCTCAAGAATCCCTCCATGGCATTCACCCGCGTTTCAAGCTGTGTGATGCGTTTGTCCTGGTCGGTCTTCGGCTTTTTTACTGCGGTGATTACTTTGCTGATGGCAACGCCCCCGGCATACAGCCCGGCAGCAGCACCCGCCGCGTAAATTAAAAACGCCCAGGCCTCCGCAAGTGTAAACGAAAATACATGCTGCATCGGCATCACACCTCCGCCCATTCAGATTTGTACAGCCCGGCATCGGTCAGGCCGCGGCTCTGGCACACGGCAAAGACGGCGTCTGCGTCCCCCTGCGATACCGGCCCTACCGTGATGACCTGCAGCTTGTTTGCAGGCTTGTCCGCTGCGGGCAGGGCCTTGACCAGATGGTTCAAATCAACCGCGCCAGTAATACCTGCCACGCCGCCCTTTGCGGTCTGGCTGTATTGGTGGATGTGGCGCGGCAGCGTTTTGTCGTAGTTTGTGCGCGTGTCGGCCAGCCAGCCAATGTAGTCCTTGCACAGGCCCTCGTAGTCGATGTTTGCCGTGGCAAACGACGTAAACGTGTAGACGCCCGGCTGGTAGCCCAGCGCCGCCGCACGTACACAGAACGCTCGGGCGCAGGCCGTGCGCTGCGCCTTGGTCAGGTTGTCCGCACGGCCATCGTGGACGCCGGTCTTGGTTGTGTGTCCCCATTCGCTGTCGAAGAACAAGGGATAGCCTGTCGGGGCCAGGCTGGCGCAGAAATCCGCTTCGGCGCGGGCCTCGTCCTCGGTGATGGCCTGGCTAAAGAAGTAGAACCCCAGCAGCTTGTTGTTGGCCTTGGCTCCGGCCAGGTTGGCGTTGAACTGCTCGTCCTTCATCAGTGCGCCGCTGCCATAACCACGGTAGCCGATGCGCACCAGGGCGCGGTAGGGAACCTTTGCCCAGTCGATGGTGCCCTGATGGTGAGACACATCAATCAGCACTTCCTCGCCGCTTGTCTGCACAGGCTGGCCACCGTATGTGCCCGCCTTGTTGGGTATGCCTGCATATGCAGTCGGGTCAAGGCCCTTGCTCTTGGCAGTGGCTCGCACCTCAAAGTGGCAGTGCGTCCATGTGCCTGCGGCGTTGCCGGTCTGGCCGACAACCGCCAGCACATCGCCGGTCTTGACTTTTGTCCCTTTGTCGACAAGCAGTTGCGAGCAGTGTGCAAAATACAGATAGTTCACTGCATCCGGGGTCTGGTTTGCGTCCAGCTTCACGCAGACATAATAGCCCCATTCCCATGTCTTGTTGCTCTTGTTCGTCACGATGCGGGCTGTAACAACAGTTCCTGCAATGCTCTTGCCGTTGTAGCCGGGCATGCGGATTTTGTCGTCATCCATACCGCAAACATCAATGCCGCCGTGCCAGGTCTTGCCGCCGCCGCGCGTGTAACCGTAGCAGCTGTACGGGTACTTCACGAGATTTCTTCCGCTAAAAATCATGGTATCACTTCCTATCATTCGTCGGTGGTATTTTCAGCGCCGTCAACCTCCGGCACATCCGGCGTCTCCGCAACCTCGTCTGCGCTCTCTCTCGCATCCACCGCATCATAATACGCCTGCGCCAGCGCCTCCACCTCGGCAATATCCGCCTCATCCAGCAGGCCGTTGTCGTAGTGCGTGTATGCTTTGTCAAGCCAAAACGCAACATCGCGTCCTGCTGCAATCTCTCGCTTGATGCTGCGCAACGTCAAATCGTGCCGCGCTTTGCTTTTAATCGCCATTTTATTACTCCTTTCAGTTGATAGAAGCAACCGCTGCTTCCAAATCGGTAATCCGCTTAATCGGGTCTGCGCGTCCCGTCACAGTCGCGCTGTCGGCATCGGTCAGCACGGTGTTTGCTCCTGCAAGCGCGGGGATGGGCTGTGCGCCTGTCGCGGTGAAGGGGATGGGCTCTTCCAGCTTGTAAGCAATTTTTACGGGCGTGCCAGCGGCGTACTGGGCGGCGAGGTAGGCTTTAAGATCAGCAACTGTTGCGAAAGGTCCATCTGAAGCCACATGAAATACAATGCTTGTATCAGCAATGCGTATATAGTTAAACGGATATACCAGAGAGCCTTTTATGCTATCAAAATGACTTGATATTCCAAAAGTCCCGGGATAATGCTTTATTATGCCATATGCTGCCCATTGCTGCTCTTTTCTGCTCGCCACGGTGCCGTTGTTACTCAATGCCTCCGTCCCGTCCAGCGTAATCGTTTTCCACGTCTCCTGCCCCTCACCCGTCGCCGCGTCCACCTCACCGCCATACACGGTTTCGGGCAGGGTCAGGGTGTTGGTCTGCCCGATGTATGGTGTGTAGCTCTCCGCCAAGCCATCCAGCACAATCGCGACGTTTTCAAATTTCAAGTCAATTTTTCCGCCCGCACCGCTTCGGAACAGCTCACACATATACGCCGCATTTGCAGGAACCTCAAAGATTTTTGCGTTGGTGCTGCTAATGTAAGCTCCGTGAAGATCATAGAACGATGTATAAATCATCCCGCTTTCAGTTTCATAAAGAATCTTATATTTTGCTCCCGGCACCAAATGCACGCCAATGCCAATGCCATAACCAATTGAGCCAGCGTGAAAACTGATACCCCCCTCAAAGAAATTCACACCGGATACTTGGGACGCGGAAGTGTAGTTGTTGGATGTGAGCCCCAGCACATAGGTTCCGGGCTTGATAATGCGCTTCGTGGTATTTTCAAAAAATTTATCACAATCGCTTTCAGGCATTCCCTCCGCCAATTTCAGCAGATTCCCCCCACACCGTTCAACCGTCACGCTGTCACGTCCCTTGATGGGACGAATGTTTTCGGGGCTTGGTGTTCCGCTCCCATCCTGCATGGGTTCCCACTTCGCTTTCACGCCAAGCGGGTATCCCGCCACAGGGTAACACACAACAGGGTTGCCGCTTTCTTCCAGCGACGGGCAGAGCATATCAATGATGTGCTTGCTGCTCCACGGTGCGTCCTCGCTCACCGCCGCATCATCAATCTGTACGCCGTCCTTTCCGGCAGGCCCCTCCGGGCCAACCTCTCCCCGCGGCCCCTGCTCAACGCGCTCACCCTGCGGGCCAGTATCACCCTTGGGGCCAACCGGGCCAGTTTCGCCAACAGGACCCTGCGCGCCGGTATCGCCCTTCTCGCCTTGTACACCCTGAACGCCCTGCTCACCTTGGGGGCCGCGCTCTCCGGTGTCGCCCTTCTCGCCCTTGATACCCTGCGCGCCTTGCGGCCCAACAGGCCCCTGCGGGCCGACTGGGCCGATAAACTTCCCGTTGTCGGCGTCCTCCATCACGCTGTTGGCGACGTTCTCCGCGTTCGTGGCGCGCTGATCGGCGTCCTTTGCCGCGTCCCGGGCATCCTGCACCGCCTGCAGCACCTGCGCCGCCAGTTCGGGCGTCGGCTCTGCATCCGTGCCGCCGTATATGCCCGCTTGCTCAAGGATAAGATACTCCACGTTACAACTCGCCCGCTGCACGCCGGAGGCCAGCCCGGCCAGCACAAGCACGCCATCCTTGGCCTCCTTCGTCACCTCGGGCGGCACGTCCATGGCATCCCCATCCAGCAGGGCCACGCGCAGCGGCTCTTCCCGCCCGGGGATGTGCCACGTTGCGGTGAGATTCAGCCCGTCCCACCCGGCCCCGCGCTCAATCTTGATACTCTCCGTGCCAAAGCTGGAATTAGTCCCCAGCACCAGCTTTCGCGGGGTGGGGGAGCAGTTGTCAAGTCTCAAAGTATGTACCATGTCCTACCTCCTTAACAATACAACAGTTTATCGGCGTTGATTACGATTGGCTCTCTCATGGTTTCACCCCTCCTCTTAGTAGTAAATCAATGTGATATGGCGGTTGATCACTCCGTTGTAGCTCCATGTAACGCGCACGGTGTTACCCGAAATTGTTAGACTTGCTATTTCGGAACTATTACCAGAAGCAGCGATGTTCGAAACACCGACCAATGTGCCGCTGGGCAACGTGTATACCCAGTCACCATATGAAGTGGCCATGGTGATTGTCACCGTTTTCAGCGCCACAGCGGTGACTTGCCCGCTCCCATCGTGGAATCCGGAGGGAATGGTCGCCACGCCGCCGGGGGAGAGCGTTGCCCCCCAGCTGCCTCGGTTCGGCATTTTCCCTTCCTTGATGGTTTTATCGCCTGCGTAGTATTTCTTTCCGGTCAGCACATCGGTATCTGCGGCGGTGGCCTGTGCCAGCTTGGACGCGCTTAATCCACCGCCGCCGTTAAAATCCAGTCGGCTCCCGTCATAGGTAAACAGTACCCATCGCCCGGTCACAACGCAGTCCCCGTCCGCCGCATCCGCGCCGCAGTAGGCCGGTACAGCCTTGCCGTTTACCGTCCATGTATCGCCAGCACTCCATGCCGCCGGGACCTTAAACCGCCCCACCGCGCCGGTGCCCTTCAGGGCGTAGACCTTGCCGGACTTCGTGCAGCTGTACAGCTGCACCGCCGCATCAAGGCTCAGACCCGCCGGGTCATACTCGCCCTTGGTCATCACGGCAGTGCCCGCGTGCAGTTGGGCAAGTTCCGTCTCGATCTGCTGCAAAAACGCCGTGAAGGCGGCGTTCATCACGCCGGTGTCCACGCTGTCCATCGTATCGCGCATCAGGCCGCAGTAGGCTTCGTTCAGCCGCAGGTCCACAATGTTGTCCGTGCTGATCTTCGTAGCGCCGCGCGGGCGCGTCACGCGGTACAGAAAGATTTCATCGTAGTCATCATCCCGGCGCAGCTCCGGCAGGGCAGGGGAGGCCGAGGCCGTGCCCGTGCGCACCTCCAGCCCTGCCGTGTTGGTGTTCTTGTCGTAGGTCAGGGCAACGGCATCCCAACGCGGGTTTGTGCCGTCCGCATCCGTAAAGGTCAGCTGGGTATTGGCCAGCAGGTACGGGAACGCCGCCCAGTATGTGCCGGGGTGGATGCACCCCACACCGGGGCCGATGGTCAGTGTGTTGTCGCCGTTGGCCGTAGCGGTAAAATCCGCCGCGTGCAGTATACCGCGGCTGCGCGCAGCATAAGCCGCACCCAGCGCCTCGGCGGTATACTCTTTATTGTCCAGCGGCCAGCAGGTAAGCTCTGTCATTTGGCTCACTCCTTAAATGTGAAATGGTCCAGCACCGGCCGCAGGCTGCCGCCGGTGCTCTCATAGATCAGGCGGATGCTCGCCACCCGCGCCACAGCGTTCAGTCCCAGTTCCTCCACCCGCACCGGCACCAGATCGCCCAGTTCGTAGTCCGTGCCGTAGATCAGGTTGGTGTTGGCCGCGGTGCATTTCAGCTGCCGCGTGCTCATGTGGTTCTTCAGCGCCGCGCGCGCGTAGTTCTGCACGGCAGCCTGATACTCCGCCTCGCTGTATTCGGCGTCGCTTGTCGTGCCGTCGGCGTTCTGCACAGTGTATTTATGCCGCACGCTGCTCCCGTCTACCCATAGCTCCCGCCGGGCATTGCCGCGGGCCGTCAGGTCGCCCAGCTCGCAGAAATACCGGGTAAAGCTGTCGTTCTCGCCGGGCTCCTCACCGCCGCACAGCACCACGTTGGCGTAATCGCTCGCGTCCTGCGTGTACACCGCGCCGGATAGATTCTGCATCCGGGTGGAAAAATAACCGTTGTACAGCGCCGTGCCCGGCACGCTGCGGTCCTTGCCCTGCAACAGCTCCAGCGTCTGGGCGGCGGTGGCAGGGTCAAAGCGCACCCGGCCCCCAAAGCCGCCCGCCTGCATCAGCTGCACGGCAGCGCTGGCGCAGTCCGCCCAGGCCACCGTCTCCTCGCAGGGGGCCGTAAACCCGGCAGCTGGCGGCACGGCCACGCCCAGCCCGCGCAGATTGGTACGGCAGACCTCCAGCAGGCCCGCCGCGCCGTCCGTGATGGTGCGGCTCCCGCGGGCGGTCCGCCTCTTGAACAGGCACAGGCTGAACTTCCCGCGCACCGTCATTCGATGGTTGTCTCCGTCGGCCTCCGCCGCCAGCACCACCGCGGCCAGACCGGGGGTATCCGGGTTGTACAGCACCGCGTCCAGCACCAGCAGCGCGCGGTTCGTCTCTGTCGCCGCGCAGACCAGCTTGAACTCGCCCAAATCGTCAAACGCCGGCATCCATTGCAGGCTGTCCGCGCTCTCCGCCATGCCCACACGCACACCGTCATGGTATACATACAGGCGCAGGATGTCATACACCGCTCGCCACCCCCTTCGGGGCCGTGACGATGGCCGTCAGGTTTTCATTCCCCTCGTCCGCCGTCATCCGCAGCACATTGTCGCCGGGTGTCAGCATCATCCACAGGTCGCTGTCAATGTCCAGCAGCCGGAATCCGTTGTCCTCCGCGCCGTCTGCCGTGTAGTACCGGCAGCCGCGGTTTCCGTCCGCTGTGCAGATGACCGCGCGCTCATGCGCCTGCATCGTGGTGTTCAGCCGGATAAAGGTCCGCGTGCCGTTATTCCACAGCATCGGGTTTTTCACCTTGGCCGCCGCCTGCAGGTACAGCGTAAAGGCTGTCTCGGCGTTGCCGTCGTTTACAAAATTCGTGTACATATTGTGCTTGTACCGGCTGATCGCGAAGTTTCTCACTGTCGAGACAGGCGTTGGGAACCAGGCAGGCTCCATGCCGCCCAGCAGCATCCGGGCCGTGTCCTCGGTGCGCCAGTAGGGGAATGCCGCTTTCAATTTGAACTGAAAGTTCAGCAGGTTGGCCCCGCCGCTCACAATAGGCGTCTGCGCGGGCACAACGTCCAGATACCAAACCGTGCTTCCCACCGTCTTGCACCAGCGTCCCGCCGTCAGGGGCCGCACCAGCTTCTTCAACAGCGCCTCGTTGGCGTCCAGGTCCCGCAGGATAGCCCCCGTCACGGTGATGCTGCGCTCACCGACGGACTGATTTGTGATCGTCTTGCCGGTCTGCCCGTAGGACTGGCTCGTTTTCGTCTCGATGTCCAGCCCGTCGTCGCCGCTCATATCGGTGATCCAGAAATCACTGTCCGCGGCAAACCGCAGGCTTCGGCCATCCGCGGCCTGATAGGTATATACCGGCACGGTCCGCGCCATGCTGCACCGCCTCCTTTATGGGATTCCCCACCGCAGCCGGTTCATCATGTCCTCCGCCTCACGGGTGAGCTCGGATTCCGACAGGCTGTCATGGGTGTAGAAATTATTCGTCTGCTGGTAGGCAACGCCGGGCTGCGGCTGCCAGCTGGCTGCCGCCGTCTGCTGGTTGCCGCGCAGCACGCCAGCCACCTGAAGCTGCATGGGCTGGGCCGTTGTCAGCGCCAGCGCATCGGCGGCATCCTCGACCATCCACAGATTGTCCCGGATGCCCTTTGCAAGCCCCCTCATAAAATCGGGCATCCACTGCTCATAGCTGCGCAGCGGCCCGATGTCCGGGCGGGAGAAGTGAATAACCGAGGCAATGGCAGACGCCACATTCTTTACAGAGCCAACAACACCGTCGATCATGCTCGTGATGCCGCGGATCATGCCCTGGATCATATCCTTGCCCCATTGGCAGAACTTTTCCGGCAGGCTCTTCAGATAGGCGATGGGCTGCTCCATCATTCCCTTCACGCTGCTGCTAACAAAGCCCGCCATATTCTTGATGCCGCTGCCCATCAGCTTAATGACCTTGCCGCCCAGATCCAGCCAGTTGAAGGCGGTCCACACATCCACAACTGCCTGTATGATTTGCGGCAGATTCGCCACCAGTGTCGGGATTGCCTGGATAAGCCCCTGTCCCAGCGTAACGATCAGCTGCACGCCCGCCACCAGCAGTTTCGGTGCGTTGTCGTTGATGATGCCCGCAATGTCCGACACAATGCCCGGCAGATACGCGATCATCGTCGGCAGACCGTTCATCAGTCCGGTTGCCAGATTCAAAATGAGCTGAATGCCCGCATCCACAAGCTGCCCGGCGTTTTCGCGCAGGCCACTGGCAAGGCTTGCCGCCACCGGCAGTGCCTGTGCCAGCAGCTGGGGGATGCCGGTCACAAGGCCGTCCCCCAGCTTGCCCAGCAAATCAATACCGGTCTGCAAAAGCTGCGGCCCGACATTGGTGGCCAGGTCGGTAAATACCGCCGCCAGACCCTGCGCCAGCCCCGCAATGCCGTTCTGCTGCACGCTCTCGGACAGTGTCTGCAGATAGCCGCCCGCCAGCGCCACGCCCTCGCCCAGCCGCCCGCTCACGGCATCAAACAGCGCCGTGCCCAGGTTCTGGGCGTTGGTCTTCACGCCATCCAGCTTGTAGGCCATCGTGTCGGTCATCGTGTCATAGGCCGTCTGTGTCGCGCCGCTGTCGGTCTGCATCTGCTGCAGCACACCGTTGAACTTGTCCGCGCCGGAGCTTGCCAGCGACAATGCGCCCGTACCGGCCTCTACGCTGCTCCACAGTCCCGCAAACTTCGTGGCGTTGCCGCCCACGCTGTCGTACAGCACCTGCAGCACATCGCCCAGGCTCTTACCGTCGGCGTTCAGCTCGGCAAAGCTCTTGCCGGTCTGCTGCTTCAAGATTTTGCCCACCGTCGAGCCGGTGTCGCCCAGCTCGTTCAGCATCGACTTTGTATAGGTCGATGCCTCCGCCGTGGCAATACCGTTTGCCGTCATGATGGCCAACCCGCTGGACAGGTTCTCCAGACTCACGTTGTAAGCAGCTGCCAGCGGTATGACCCGGCCCATGCTGCCCGCCAGCTCGTCAACGCTGGTTTTGCCCAGGTTCTGCGTCGTCAGCAGCACGTCCGAAACGTGCCCCGCCTCGTCCGCGCCCTTGCCGTAAGCATTCAGTGCCGTCGTCAGGATGTCCACCGCCGAGGCGCTGGACGTAAAGCCTGCCGTTGCCAGCATGGACGCCTGCCCGGCAAAGGCCACGGCGTTGCCGGTGTCCTGTCCGGCGCTGATGGTCTGATAGGCCGCCTCGGCGATCTCATTCGCGCCGATGTGCATGTCACCGGACACCTGCAACACCTGACTGTTCAGGCTCTCCAGCGGCACCTTGGCCGTGTCGGCAATCGTGCCGACCTTAGCCATGGCACTCTCAAACGCAGTGCCGCCGGTAAAGGCGCTCTGCAGCATCTTGCCGATGCCCGCCGCCACCACGACCTTTGTCAGGTTGCCCACCAGCGCCGAGCCCAGGCTCTTGCCGCTGATCTTACCGGCAGACGCCGCCTCGCCGCCCATGACCTCGGCCAGCTTGCCGCTGATGCCGTCCGCCGACGGTATGATCTGCACATAAGCACTCGCCAGCGATTGCTTCGCCATTTCCTTCACCTCTCTCCCTTAAGCCTTCCCCCTCGGGGGAAGGTGCCGCCGCAGCGGCGGATGAGGGCAGACCTCCCGCAGCCTGCCGTCACCCCGCTCCCAATATCCTCGCCCGCGCCGCCTCATAGTCCGCCGCACAGGAAAAGCCGGTGGCCTGCCGCTGGCCGGGCACGCCCAGCAAACGGTTCACCACCGGCTCCGGGCGGCTACGACCCTTCTGTCCATCCTTCGTCTTGCCCCAGACCAGCAGGTGCAGCGCATCCACCGCAGCGCCCAGCAGCAGCGTGTCCACTGTGGACACGCTCCCGGCAAGCGCCATCCGGGTGCGGCTGTTTTCCCGCAGGCCTGCGGCCAGCGTGGCCGCCAGCGGCAGACCCAGCGCCCGCCAGTCCAGCGCATGGTAGGTCTCGGCCATGTCGCAGGTCAGCTCATCCGGGAACCGCCCGGCCATGCAGGCGAGGGTCAGGAGTTTTTTGCCTGCCTGCCGTTCTGGAAGATGTCGTAGATTTCCGTCGCGACGGCCTTCACCGGCACCGTGCCGTCCTCATCACGCACGTGATCGTACAGCTTCTGCTTGGCATTCGCGTCCAGCAGCAGGTTCACCACCTTGGGCAGCGCCGCACCGTTCGTCTCCAGCTCGGTCAGCGCATCCAGCAGCTCCATGTTCTGGATGCGCTTCTCCGGGATGCAGTACACAAATCCGCTCTTTGTTTTCCCCGTAAACATCATGCGCTGCCTTTCTTCAGGTACTCATAGTGGGTGTTGCCCGTACTGTCCGGCGTGGCCGAGATCGTCACGCCGTAACCCAGCGCCTCGTCGTCCTTGTAGACGATGTCCTCGATTTCGGTGATCTTCGCGCAGGGGACAACGACGCGCTTCACGGTATCGCCGTTCAGGATGGTCTCAACCACCCAGCAGGCGTCCTGCTGCTCCTTGGCGTTGGCCTTCACCGTCAGACCGGTCTCCAGATCGCCAGTCACGTTGTCGTCGCGGTAAACGGCCTTCAGCACCTCCGCGTTCAGTGCCTCGATCAGCTGGAACTGGAAGGTGTCCGGCTTCTCGGTCTGGTAGGTGTGCACGGTATCGCCGCCCCATGCCTTGATGCCTGTCTCTTATACACATCTCCGAGCCCA
>OJQC01000596.1_pt1 | contig 10494 bp, 6 predicted proteins | sample 1598721 | NCBI WGS metagenome assembly OJQC01 (sample SAMN03922502, study PRJEB24848) | human gut metagenome | isolation source: stool sample | host: Homo sapiens | place: Germany | collected 2011-11
GCGTCAGATGTGTATAAGAGACAGAAATAGAACGGATGGTCCGTTGAAGTAAAACAGACCATCCGTCAGACTCAAATAGACCGTCTGTTACGGTCGTACAGACCATCTGTTTCTTATGAACGGATGGTCTGTTTTTTATCTCTTACACAGACTGCGGAAATCGCAATATTCACATTTCCGGGTATCCTCTGTTTGGCTGAATGTTTCTTCTTGGCTGAATATCTCCTGCAGGAGTCCGTGCAGCCGTTCGCGAAACTCGTCTTCGAAGAAAGCGAAGTTGTTGACCGGTACCTTGGGTTGTCGTGGCGCTCCCATTTCGATGACCGGGGAGTAGCTTTCGGAAGCTGCCCGGTGGATGTAGAGCAGGGAAGGGGCTACCTTCAGCGATTGCTTGCGGCAGAGGATGGCGGCGTACAGAAACGTCTGGAAAATATAGTTGGGACGGTTGTCGGCGGGAGTAAACAGTTGTTCTATATTTTCGGGAGTCTTGGGAGTACCGCCTGTCTTGTAGTCCACGATACGTAGCGTGTCTCCTTTGCTGTCCAGGCGGTCGATGGTACCGCCTATCTGTAAGGCAAGCTTTCCTTGCGGAGTATCTATTTCCATCATTTCTCTGACGTCCTGTTCCATGCCCTCCATACGGAACGGGGCGTATTGCAGGTCATTGCGCAGGAGCTGGCGCAGGTAAGAGGCGATGACTTTGGAATGGATGAGCTGCGTACCGTTATACTCCGGTTGCTCCGTAAGGGGCACATGGAAGAACTTTTCTTTGAAAGCATTGTCCACATAGGCTTGCAGGCGAACATCGTCTTTCAGTAATTGTTCCAGGTCGTCTTTACGTATCTCCCGTCCGTTGGCTGTCAGTTCGTTGTACACCAGTTCGGCGGAACGGTGGAAGATGGTGCCGAAGAGGGCGGAGTCTATCTCGGCGCTTACTTCATCGGGAGCTTTCAGGCCGGCTACGTATCGGTAGTAGAATTTCAGGCGGCAGTCCAGATAGGCATTGAGGGCAGAGGGGGAGAAGAACGCTTTGGGACGTTGGTGGATGTTGTAGGCGTCGAACATCTGTTGCAACATCTCCGGTGTCTTGTGAATCTCAATTTCCCGGGCTTGCTGTGGAGATTGTCCGGCTTCAAGGTACTCAAGGGAGATGTTGTGCGGCAACTCTACCAGGAATTGCAGCATGAAGCGGGACATTTCCCCGCGGTTCAGTCCGTCCGAAGAGGTGTTATATAATAAGGTGACGTTTTCTGCCCGTTGGATGAGGCGGTAGAAGTAGTAGGCATAGACGGCATTCTTGTGTTCTATGGTGGTCATGCCGAAGGCCTTCCTCAGGTTGTAGGGAATGAAGGAGGAGTCGCCTCCGGCTTTGGGCAATTGCCCTTCGTTGAGGGAGAGCATGATGAGGTTACGGAAATCGAGGTTACGCGTTTCCAGCACCCCCATTACTTGCATGCCGATGGCGGGTTCTCCGTGGAAGGGAATGTTGGCAGAGGTAAGCAAGCGGTTCAGCAGTCGCTTCAGCGTGTCTGTGCGCACACCACTCAATTCGCCGGTCTCTATCAGGCTGAGCAGGCGGTTGACGAGGGTGTAGCTTTTGAACAGAGACTCGCGGTACAGCTGGTTGAAGATGTCTTCCACGTCTTTTTCCTGGCGGTAGAGGACGGCCACTTCGCGAAGCAGTTCGGTGAGGTAGCTGCATAGGGCGGCGATGCCGTTCTGTGGTGTAAAGACTTGTTCAAGGAATGCGTCCTGCTTCAGCTCCGAGGGAAGGGGATAGAAGCGGTTGTCCCGGGTAAGCTGTTTTTCCAGTGTTTCGGCATTGGGGGAAAGTTGCCGGGTGTAAGGGTGTTTCAGCAGCGTGATTACGGTTTCGTAGATGTATCGTCCGGTACCTGCATGGTAGCCGGTAGTCTGTAGCTCTACAAGGGCGTTGATAAAACTGTACACCGGAGTTTGGGCAAGGGGAAATCCCATTGTGATGTTGACGTTCTTTACCTCTGCCGGAATGGAGTGGAGGACGGGAAGCAGTAGGGATTCGTTGCAAAGGACAACGGCAGTGTCTTTGAATGAAGAAGGGGTTCTTAATTCTTCATTCCCCCTAATCCATTGCGGCAAGTAGCGGGCTTGTGCATTTTCGGTAGAAGCGGAGATAAAGCGTACGTTCTTGGGTTTCCGCAGTACATCAAAAGAAGTTTCGGGCAGTTGGTTGGGAAACAGCTTTAGGTTGCGGAGGATGAATTCGCCTGCTTCGTGGGTATAGGGCGGCTTTTGCTCAAGGGGAAGACGGGTGTAGAACACGTCGTAATCCCAATAGAACATTGCTTTTCCGGCATCCTGCAAGAGCTGGAAGAAACGGGTTTCTACTCTATTCAGCACGTTGAAGCCGACAAATACATAGCGGTCGTAGCGCAGTCGGTCGGTGTCGAGTTGCTCCATGACATTGCGGTACATCATGCCTTCGTAGGCGATGCCCAGTTCTGTAAGATTGCGGCGGTAGTGGCGGTAGATGTCGCCCAGTTTATCCCAGAGGGAGATGAATTTGGCTTTCAGCTCCGTGCGCTTTTCTATGGAAAAGTTCTGGAAGAACTGGCGGATGGCTTCTTCTTGTTCTTGGTCGAGGAAGTCGTAATTGTCCATAATGTTCTTCAGTTCTTGCAGGTTGCTGAAGAGTTTGTCGGCATCTACAAGGTTTTTGTCTACGTCATCGAAATCGCTGATGAGCAGTTCTCCCCAGAAGTAGAAGTCATCCAGAGTTTCTTCGCTGCGGGTCTCTTCGCGGAACACCTTATACAGTTCGCATACCAGGCGGATAGGGTCACCGGACTTCAATGGAGAGAGTTGCCGGAACAGTTCGCTGATGCTGACGTAGGCAGGCGACCACAAAGGGCGGTCCGTTTCAGCTGCCAGATATTCGTTGAAGAACAGACTGGCACGTTTGTTGGGGAAAACGATGGCGGTGCGCGAGAGGTCGTTTCCTATTTTGGCGTAAAGGTCGCGGGCGACCAGTTGGAGGAATGTTTCCATGATTTAGTTGATAATTGATAATTAATAGTGGATGGGGAGTGAGTTATACCGGTTCTATGTTGTTCTCCTCTACATACCACAAGTAACCCCGTATATTTTCTGCGACATACCCCATGCGGACCAGCAGTTGCATGTATCCCTGCACCTGCTTGTTGTACTTCTTGTTTGGCTTTCCGAACTTGAAGTCCACCACTACGATTTCTTCGCCACGCATCATCACGCGGTCCGGGCGGCGTGTCCGCAGTTCACCGTTTTCCTGCCAGATGATGTCGCATTCATTGAATAGCTGCCACGTTCCTGAATACCAGTCCTTGACTTGAGGCAGGGAGAAAGCGCGTTGGGTGAGATTGCGTATTTCTTCTTCCTGTCTCACTCCGTCCAATCACACCTTCAAAGACGAGCTGGCTGATGGCATTGTCAATGTCTTCTTCGGTTTCGATAGCGGAGAATAGGGTATGCAGCAAACGTCCCCGGTTGATGAAACGCCAGCTGGACTCTGCTTCGTCTACTCCTGCTATGAAGTCTGCCGAACGGTTGGATTGCCGGAACTCGATGTCGTGGAGCATACTCTCCATGTGGACGGGCAGTTTGACCGGCTTTTGCGAAAGTCTGTTGACCGGTTGCTGTTCATAAACCTCAGGTTTACGTTCGCAGTATAGAGGTTTACGTTCGCAGCATAGAGGTTTGGCTTCGTCATCAGCAGGGTTGTCTGCGTCATGCTGTGAGACGGGGACGGAGGAGGGACAAATCCTGCCGTTCTCGTATATGGCAGCCTCTTCGTCCCAACTGCCTGCTCCGTCTTTGGCTATGCGGGGCAGGGTGTTGGCAAGGAGTTCGGACATGGTTCCCTTCTGTTCCTTCCGGCTCCAGAGGATGAGGTTCTTGCCGGCACGGGTAAAGGCCACGTACAGCAGATTCAGATTGTCCACCCACAGCTGAAGACGTTCGTGCAGATAGTCCTGCTGGTATATGGATTCCGCCATGGTGGTGGAATAGTTCACCGGCACTAAGCTGATGGCATTATAAGGCTCTTCCGGTGGGACGCACCACACCAGCTGGTTGTTGGTTTCGTTCTCCAGCTTCCAGTCGCAGAAGGGAATCAGTACGGTATGGAATTCCAGTCCTTTGGACTTGTGGATGGAGAAGATGCGTATGCCGTCCATCTCACCGCTGGGGATGGTTTTGCTGCAAAGGGTTTCGTCCCAGTAGCGGATGAAGCTGTCCAGTTCGGAAGAATTGCTTTGCAGATACTCCGTCACAGCATCGAAGAAGGAGAAGAGGTAGGCATCCTGCTTTTCAATGCGGCTCATGCCGAAGATGCTGAACAGTTCTTCCAGTAACTCATACAAAGGCATCAGGCGCAGCGTTTCCCGTCGGGAGGTAAAGGCTTCGGGAAGGGGAGTGGCTGTTGTGAATTTCGGTTGCTCGTCATTTGTCATTTGTAATTTGTAATTCTCCATCAGTGCAGCCTCCGCAATCCTGTTCTCCGGATTCGATAGGCAGCGCAGGGCATCCATCAGCATGCAGATGGCAAGGGAGGCATCCAGACGGAAAGCTTCGTCGGACACGACAGAGAGATGCAGTTCTTTGTCGAAATAGTCGGCTATCGGTGGGATATTCTTGTTCTTGCGGACAAGGATGGTGATGTCATTCAGTGTTACGCCCTCTTCCAGTAGCCGCTGTACTTCTTCTCCTAAGGCGAGAAGGGTCTGCTCTGTATAGTTGTGTTCATCGTCCGGTTCAAGGAAGGCAGCTTTTACGTAGCCGTACTCCGTGTTCTTGGGCGATTCCTGCACTACGTCGGCATAAGCGCGTTTTAGGGGTAGGCAGTCCTCTTTCAGTTCGTTCAGGTGTAGCGCATTGAGGTAGTCTATGGCAGCGGTAAATACTTGGTTGTTGAAACGGATAATGTTAGTTTCGCTACGTCGGTTTGTTTTTAGGGTTTCCACACGGACGGGGAAGTTGTTTAATGGAGAACTTGATTCTCTATTCTCCATTTTCAATTCTTCATTGCCTAAACTATTCAGTATTCCCCAGTCCCCGTTCCGCCAGCGGTAGATGGACTGCTTCACATCTCCCACAATCAGACTGTCGGCTCCTTGCGAAAGTCCTTCGAGCAGCAGCAGGCGGAAGTTGTCCCATTGCATGCGGCTGGTGTCCTGGAACTCGTCAATCATGACGTTGCGTATGTTGGCGCCGATTTTCTCGAAGACGAACGAAGAGTCACCCTCGCGCACCAGTTTGTGCAGTAGGGCGTTGGTATCCGAGAGCAGAAAGCGGTTGTGCTCCCGGTTTAGCGTGCGTACCTCTTCGTCGATATGATTGAGAAGTTGCAGTTTGTTGAGGTGCTGGAGCGAGAGGCGGCAACTGTTCAAGGTACGGTTGCGTTGCGGACGCATTCTTTCGGCTTCCTGCAGTAGAGGCATCAGGCTGGTTTCTGCCAGACAGATGATGTTGTCCTTCCGTGAGGATGTTTTCGTTGCCCAGTTTTTTGCATCTGCCAAGCTGTTTTGCAGGGTGGCGTTCAGCACATCCTTGTCAGACAGTCTGCCGTCGCGCAGTTTGCGGAAGTAACTGCCGATGCCTCGGGCACCTCCTTTCAAGTCTTCGGGAGTGAGGGCATGCCCTTCCAGTTCGCCTTCAAACTGGTCGTAGAAACTTTTCATCTGTTCCAGAGCCTCGGTTTCCATATCGCGCAGCACATCCCGGTAGAGTTTCAACGTGTTCGGAGTACGAAGGCATTGCCGTAGTTTTTCGCCGCGTTCTATGTAGCTTTCATCGAAGATGTTTCGTCCGAAACTTTTCACCTCATTCGATACGTTCCAGCGTTTGTCGTCGCGGATGCGCTCGTCGATGTAGTCCAGGAGCCATGCCAGCACGGGAGAAGTGGGGGTAAGCTTCTCGATGAGGCTGTCTACGGCATCACTCAGCACTTCACTGTTGTTCAGCTCTATGTTCAGGTTAGGACTCAGTTCCAGTTCGCGGGCAAGGTTGCGCATCACAGATTGAAAAAAGGAGTCGATGGTTTCCACGCGGAAACGGCTGTAGTCATGCAGCATGTATTGCAGTGCCATGCCGGCCCGTTGACGAATCTCCCCGTCCGTCAATCTGTCCCCGCCTTCTTCTTTAATTTTTAATTTATAATTTTTAATTCTCTCCAAGTATGCTTCGGAAGAAGGTGCTCCCTTCCAGATACCGTAAAGCTGTGTCAGTATGCGCTCCTTCATCTCTGCCGTAGCCTTGTTGGTGAAGGTTACGGCAAGTATCTGCCGGTAGGCGCGTGGATTGATTATCAAATGCTTGATGTATTCCACAGCCAGCGTAAAGGTCTTGCCTGAGCCGGCAGAGGCTTTGTATACTAATAATTCCATGTAAATTGCTGCATTGAGTATGTATCTGCAAACGTACACAAAAATAATGAGAAAAATAAATGCTTCCCTGCTTTCTCTTATAGAAAGAAGTGGGAAGCATCCATTATTGAGGGGCTATGTGTAGGGGCTGTGCTACATTACCGGCGTCTGGAAAAGAAATACAAATCCTTTGCTGTCTTTCAAATCCTTTATGGCATCTCCGGCATAGATTTCTCCGTTTGTCAGTGAGAGTTTCTTGATTCCTGCATTCGGGCTAAAATCGATTTTCTTCAGGTCGAGCCAGAACAAGTTAGGGGTCAGTGTGGACTCAAAATAATATACTTTGTTCTTCTGGTCGGATACAGAACGCCAACGGGTGGAGGAGATATGGGGCTTGTCCGGTGTGGTGATACCGAACGGTACAGAAACATTGCGCATTACGCTCAATACACTGGGTACAGCAATCTTTGCATCCGCTGTTTGCGGAATGGCATTGATGTAGAACGATGCGCGTACAAAGCGGTCACTGGAGCGGTTGGTTCCCGGCAACATATTCAGTCCGCCTACCTCTTTCCAATAGTCGTTGATAGCCAGCTGGAGTTCATATTTGGGAGAGTTGGTCATTACTTGATACTGCTTGCCTTCATGTATCTCAAGGTTTCCGTCTATGTATTCCAGGACAGCCGTGTTTCCAGTTTCATCTGTGATGGCCAGATGCAGGGTGGAAGCGGCTCCGTTGGGCAGGTCTGGTGCATCAATGCGGAAGGATTCTTTTTTCAGTTCATCCACAGCTTCGCGTACGGTTGCAAAATTGTCGAGTACGTATTGCGTCCAGATACTGATGCCCATAATCGGGCGGTTGTCTCCCGGGCGGTGGTAAACGGACTCCGGAAGGAAGAGCAGGCTGGCAACCAGACCTTTCTCGTTCATACCGTCGCAGGTACCTATGTCATAACCGGCGGCAATGACGCTACCGTACTTGGAAGTCCAGTTCACTGCATTCCCTTTGTTGTAGCCTGCCCTTTGCATGCCTCGTGGGAATACATAGATGTTACTCATAAGGTCTTCTTTCCAGTCCATCGTACGTCCTGTAATGACTGTATTGTCAGGACCGATGTAGGTGGCTCGGGTACACGCTTCTGTTTGTTGCACACTCATGGAGGCTATGGCAGCCAGTGCAACAGCTATTGTCTTTATTGGTTTATTCATCTCGCTTTTGTCTTTATGAATTAATACTCTGTTTCATAGAATAACAAAAGGAGGGGAGTATAGTTTGAGAAAAAGAGGTGAAATCCCTTACTCGTCTTTTTCTTTCAGCAATTCCTCCATCTTCAGCACCTCGTCCCGATACTGTGCGGCTTCGATAAAATCGAGTTTCTTGGCAGCCTCCTGCATAAGCTTCTTGGTACGTTCGATACTCTTTTCCAGTTGCTTGCGGCTCATGTACTGTACTATAGGGTCGGCAGCCATCGTAGATGTACTTTCTTGTTCCACATAGGGGCGGGGAGTGCTGGAAGTGAACTTCTCGCTGCTGAGGACGGCTTCGCCGGAAGCCTCGTTGGTGGCAAACACATTGAGGTTCTTGGCTTTCTTGATTTGCTGTGGTGTGATGCCGTGCTCTTCGTTGTACTTCAACTGCTTCTCGCGACGGCGGTTGGTCTCGTCGATGGTCAGTTGCATGCTGTCCGTTATTTTGTCGGCATACATGATGACCATACCGTTCACGTTACGGGCGGCACGTCCGGCAGTCTGTGTCAGTGAGCGGTGGGAACGAAGGAAACCTTCCTTGTCTGCATCGAGAATGGCAACGAGAGAGACTTCAGGCAGGTCGAGTCCTTCACGCAGCAGGTTGACACCGACAAGTACATCGTAAATGCCCTCGCGCAAGTCACCCATAATCTTCACACGTTCCAAAGTGTCTACGTCGCTGTGGATATAATTACACTTCACGTTGTTGTTCAGCAGATATTCCGTCAGTTCTTCAGCCATTCGTTTGGTGAGGGTGGTGACGAGGGTACGCTCGTTCTTCTCGATGCGTACTTGGATTTCTTCCATCAGGTCGTCTATTTGGTTGTGGCTGGGACGCACCTCAATAATGGGGTCTAACAGTCCCGTCGGGCGGATGACTTGTTCTACTACGATGCCTTCGGATTTCATCAGCTCATAGTCTGCCGGTGTGGCGCTGACGTAAATCACTTGTTTGGCCATCTCTTCGAATTCATCGAATTTCAGCGGGCGGTTGTCCATGGCAGCCGGTAGGCGGAATCCGTACTCCACTAGGTTTATCTTGCGGGCGCGGTCACCTCCGTACATGGCACGTATCTGCGGGACGCTGACGTGGCTTTCGTCAATGACTATCAGGAAATCTTCGGGGAAGAAGTCCAGCAGGCAGTAGGGGCGGGTACCGGCAGCACGCCCGTCAAAGTAGCGAGAATAATTCTCAATGCCGGAGCAATGTCCCAATTCGCGTATCATTTCCATATCATAGGTCACCCGTTCCTGCAAACGTTTGGCCTCGAATGGGCGGCCTTCGTTTTCAAACCATTGCACTTGCTTGTGAAGGTCATCCTCTATTTCGTGTATGGCACGCAACGTGGCTTCCTTGGTGGTCATGAAGAGGTTGGCGGGATAAATCTTGTAGGCATCGAACTTGGCGACGGTAACGCCGCTCATAGGGTCCACTTCCTCAATACTGTCTACCTCGTCTCCCCAAAAGGTGACGCGCAGCAAGTTGTCGGCGTAAGCCAGATAAATGTCCACCGTATCGCCTTTCACGCGGAAATTGCCGCGGTTCAGGTCAATGTCGTTGCGTACGTAAAGACTGTCCACCAGGCGTCGCAGGAAGACATTGCGACTGAAATTCTTGCCTTGCTGTACTTCGATGACGTTGTTGTAGAAGTCTGCCGGATTCCCCATGCCGTATATGCACGAAACGGAGGATACCACCACTACATCTTTCCTGCCCGAAAGCAGGGCGGAGGTGGCGGCAAGGCGCAACTTGTCTATCTCGTCGTTGATGGCGAGGTCTTTTTCTATATAGGTGTCCGATGATGGCAGGTAGGCTTCGGGCTGATAGTAGTCGTAGTAGGACACATAGTATTCTACGGCATTGTTCGGGAAGAATCCCTTGAACTCGCTGTACAACTGGGCAGCCAGCGTCTTGTTGTGGCTCAATATCAGCGTTGGCTTGTTGATGTTGGCAATGACGTTGGCTATGGTGAATGTCTTTCCGGACCCGGTGACACCGAGTAATGTTTGTGCAGGAAGTCCCTCATGCACGCCCTCGGTCAGCTGTGCGATGGCTTCCGGCTGGTCACCGGTAGGTTGGTAGGCGGATGTCAGTTCGAATTTGTTCATTTTCTCTTCTTAGAAGCGGCAATATTCGGTAAAATCTTTGAGATAAACAAAATTTTTTTGTTTACTTTGCAGCTATATTGATAACAACCATTAATAATTGTAATACAACGAAGAACATGATTTGGAATGAAAGCATCGAATGCATGGATCGCGAAAGCCTTCGTAAAATCCAGAGCATTCGTCTCAAAAAGACTGTGGAGCGTGTGTATCATGACACTCCTTTTTATCGTAAGAAAATGCAGGAACTGGGAGTTACTCCCGATGACATAAACAGTATAGATGATATTGTAAAACTGCCTTTTACTACCAAGTACGACTTGCGGGACAATTATCCCTTCGGCCTCTGTGCCGTACCTATGAGCCAGATTGTGCGTATTCATGCCTCTTCCGGCACAACCGGAAAACCCACTGTGGTAGGCTATACCCGAAAAGACCTTTCAGCATGGTCCGAATGCCTTTCACGGGCCTTTACCGCCTATGGTGCCGGTAGCTCGGATATTTTCCAGGTGTCCTACGGTTACGGACTTTTTACCGGCGGACTGGGTGCGCATGCCGGTGCCGAGAATATCGGCGCTTCCGTCATCCCGATGTCCAGCGGCAATACGGAGAAGCAGATTACACTGATGCATGATTTCGGTTCTACCGTACTTTGCTGCACGCCCTCATACGCCCTCTATCTGGCAGATGCCATCAAAGACTCCGGTCTTCCCCGTGAAGAGTTTCTGTCTCTTATACACATCTGACGCTGCCGACGACTCCT
>OJQC01000647.1_pt1 | contig 10092 bp, 8 predicted proteins | sample 1598721 | NCBI WGS metagenome assembly OJQC01 (sample SAMN03922502, study PRJEB24848) | human gut metagenome | isolation source: stool sample | host: Homo sapiens | place: Germany | collected 2011-11
ACTAGAACCTGAATCTAGCGCGTCTGCCAGTTCCGCCACATCCGCATATTCTGTTGACCACCGTGTTCCGGCGACGTGTATTATTATAGCCAAATGCCACGTAAATGTCAAGCATTTTCGGCAAAAAAATCAAAACTTTTTTATATTTTTGTGAACAACTGCAAAATTAACGTAAAATCGTCAAAACAAAACGTGCTGCCGCTTGCTTTTGCGCCATAACCTGTTATAATATTAGCAATGACTAGGGAGGTGCGACACTTATGTGGACACGTACACTTTTAAAAAATAACGCCAAGCAGGCACTCAGGGGGCGCTACTGGCGCAGCTTTTGGATCTGCCTGGCCCTCAGCATTGCAGGACTGGGCGGGGCAGGGGCCAACAGCGGCAGTGCAGCGCATCAGGCTGTCAGCACTGTTACGGATGACACGACGGCCTATGACATTGTCAACAGTATCCCCGACAGTATGCTGGGGGCGATCCTCGTCGGTATGCTCATCGGCTCTATTGCCGCGCTTTGCTGGGCACTCTTTGTCGTCTACCCGCTCAACGTGGGCCGCTGCCGCTATTTTATGGAGAGCCGCCAATCCCTGACCCCGGCCTCCACTGTCGTCAGCACCTTCCGCCGCCCCTACGGCAACCCTATCGTGGTGCAGCTGCTCACCAATTTAAAAGTCACGCTGGGCTACATCCTGCTCATCGTGCCGGGCGTCTACTGGTCGTACTGCTATGCGCTTGTGCCTTACCTGCTGGCTGAAAACCCCTACATGACCGCCACCCGCGCCATGGAGCTGAGCAAGGAAATGATGGAAGGCGAAAAGTGGAACTACTTCGTCCTGCAACTGTCCTTCTTTGGCTGGCTGCTGCTCTGCGCGTTCACCCTCGGCATTGGCGGTTTCTTCCTGGAGCCGTATATGCAGGCCACCTACGCCGAGTTTTATGCCGCCATGCGCAGCAAGGCCCTTGCCACGGGTATGTCCACCACCGATGAACTGGGCGGCTTTGTGCGCCATGATACCTTTTAAATAGAACTATGCTATACCGCCGCAGGAACGGGCCGAAAAACCGTTTCTGCGGCGCTTTTTGTCGGAAGGGGGCGCAAGGTTTCACACATCTTCAAACCATTATCGCAAAATTATCACATTTTAAAAGTATAATAGAGGCAACCAATGTAAAAGGGAGTGTGCGCACTTTGATCGAAGTAGAGCATCTGACAAAGCGCTACGGCGGCCACACAGCGGTGGATGATATCAGCTTCACCGTCGAGGATGGCTGCATCTACGGCTTGCTCGGCCCCAACGGCGCGGGCAAGTCTACCACCATGAATATCATCACCGGCTACATTTCCGCCACCGACGGCACGGTGAAAATCGACGGCCACGACATTGCCGATGAACCTGCCGCCGCGAAAGCCTGCATCGGCTACCTGCCGGAGCTGCCGCCGCTGTACCAGGATATGACCGTGCAGGAATATCTGCTGTTTGTGGCCGAGCTGAAAGGTACCCGCAAGAAAGCCGACCGCGCCGCCGCGGTGGAAAAGTCCGCCGCCCGCGCGGGCTTGCAGGGGATGGAGCGCCGCCTCATCCGCAACCTGTCCAAGGGCTACCGCCAGCGCGTGGGCATTGCCGCCGCGCTGCTGGGCACGCCGAAAGTCATCATCCTTGACGAGCCAACCGTCGGTCTGGATCCGGCGCAGATGATCGAGATCCGCTCCCTCATCCGCGACCTGGGCAAGACCCACACGGTCATTTTGTCCAGCCATATTTTGAGCGAGGTCCAGTCCGTCTGTGACCGGGTTCTCATCATTGCCCACGGCAAGCTGGTGGCCCAGGGTACGCCGGAGGAACTGGCCGCCCAGCTGACCGCGAAGGGAACCATCACCGCCACGGCTCAGGGCAGCCGCGATGCCGTTGTGTCCGCTGCATCCGCTGTGCCCGGCCTGACCGATGTAAAAGTCACCGACGAAAAGGGCGGCGAGGTCAGCTTTACCGCCGTTAGCACTGCGGGAACAGACCTGCGCGGTGCACTCAGCCTGGCGCTGGCCCAGGCGGGTTGCCCGGTGCTGAGCCTGAGCGCCGAAACCATGAGCCTGGAGGATGTGTTCCTGCAGCTGACCGAAGCCCCGGACGCGGCAGGGGAGACGACCCCTGCACCCGAGACGCAAACCGAGGGAAAGGAGGCAAACGGCGATGACAGCGATCTTTAAGCGTGAGGTCAAAAGTTACTTTACCGGCATGATCGGCTGGGTCATAGCGGCGGTCAGTCTGTTCTTTTTGGGACTGTACTACACGAACCGCAACCTACTCTACGCCTCGTCGGATTTCGCGTCGGTGCTCTACACCATGACGATGATCTTGCTCTTCCTGCTGCCGGCCATCAGCATGCGCAGCTTTGCCGAGGAACGCAAGAATAAGACCGACCAGCTGCTTCTGACCAGTCCGGTCAGTATCCCGGCCATCGTGGCGGGCAAATTTCTGGCCGAGGTCGCCGTGTTCGCCATCCCGCTGGCGGCGGCGGTGCTCATGCCGCTGATTTTAAAAGCCTTCGGTACGGTATCACTGGTGGCGGCGTACAGCGCCCTGCTGGGCTATGTCCTGCTGGGCGCGGCCTGCTTGGCCGTGGGTACTTGGATCTCGGCTTTGACCGAGAACCAGATTCTCGCCTACCTTGCCACCTTCGGTGCGCTGCTCGTCGCTTATCTGATGAACGGTATCAAAACGATGTTCACCACCGGCAACCTGCTGGCGTTCATCGTGTTCACCGTGGTGCTGCTGATTGCGGCCATCCTCGTGGGCGTCATCTGCAAGCGGCTGACGGCAGGCGCTGCGGTGTTCTGCGTCGGCGCGGTCGTGCTGTTCATCCTGTTCCAGCTGCGCCCAGCGTGGCTGCTGGCGGCCTTCAACGCCGTACTGTCGGCGCTGGCCCTGTTTGAACCCTTTGCGGACATCGTGGGCGGTATGTTCAGCATCCCGGCCATTGCCTACTATCTGTCCGTGATTGGGCTGTTCCTCTTTTTGACCGGGCAGGCGCTGGAACGCCGCCGCTGGAACTAAGGGAGGTGCCGCACAATGAAAAAACCAAATCTGAAACTCCCGCAGGGCGGCAGCAAACGCGCCCTGCACAGCGGCCTGTACGCAAGCGTGCTGGCCGCCGTGGCGCTGGTTGTGGTCATTCTGCTCAACCTGGTTATCCGCGCCCTGCCCACCAAATACACCCAGTACGATATTTCTACGACCTCGCTGTTTACCTTGAGTGAGACGACCGAGAACCTGCTGCATGAGCTGAACGCCGACGTGACGGCCTACTACCTGGCCGAGAGCGGGCAGGAGGACGACAACATCACCCGCCTGCTGGACCGCTATGCGGGCGAGAGCAGCCATTTCAGCTGGCAGCAGCGCGACCCGGTGCTCTACCCGACCTTCGCCCAGCAGTACGACGGGGCCTCCACTGGCAGTGTCGTCCTCGTCAGCGGCGACAACAGCGATGTGCTGTCCTATAACGATATGTACGAGTTGGATCTGGAGAGCTACTACTCCACCGGCAGCGCCAATTACAGCTTCCAGGCGGAAAACGCCATTACCTCCGGCATTGCCAAGGTCACGCGGGAGACGTCCTACCAGCTGTACGAGCTGACCGGCCACGGCGAGGCGGCGCTGTCCAGCGACTTTACCGACACGCTGAACAACGCGGGCGTCACCACTGCCGAGCTGAACCTGACCACGGCGGGCAGTATCCCGGCGGATGCCGCTGCGGTGCTCATCAATGCGCCCGGGGCCGACCTGACCGACGCAGAAACAACGATTTTGACTGACTACGTTGCAAACGGCGGCAAGCTGTTTGTGGCCACCGACTTTACCACAGACACGCCCAACCTGGACACGTTGCTGGCCGCCTGCGGCATGGCCCGCCAGCCGGGTCTTTTGATCGAGACGGACACCGACCACTACCCCTATGGCTACCCTCAGACCTACCTGCTGCCCACGCTGGCCAGCAACGAAATTACGGCGGGTGTGTCCCAGAATATGATGGTCTACACCCCCATCGCCCAGGGCATCACCACCGATGAGGACAGCGAGTTCAGCTTTACCGATCTGCTGACCACCGGCGACGCAGCCTACTCGATGGAGAACTACGCCACCGCCGAGACCGCCCAGAAAGCCGACACCGACCTTGAGGGCACCTTTGCTGTGGCCGTGGCGGCGGAGAACGTCACCACTGGCGCACGGGTCGTCTGGGTCAACTGCCCGAACCTGTTGCTGTCCAACATCAACCAGGCCGTCTCCGGCGGCAACGCGCAGTTCCTGGGCAGCGTCGTCAACTGGATGAATGGCGAACAGACGACCGCCGTCATCAGCGCTAAGAGCATGAGCGCGGCCTCGCTGAGCGTGCCGACCTCGGCCGCACTGCCGCTGGGCGTGCTGTTTACGCTGGTGCTGCCCATCATCTGCTTGATTGCGGGTGCGGTGGTTTGCGTCGTGCGCCGCCGCAGATAAGGAGCCGCCATGAAAAACACAAAAAAGATGCTGCCGCTGGTGGTGCTGGTCATTGTCATGGCGGTGCTGGTCGTGCTGCTGGCCGTATTGCAGCGCGGGGGCGATACCACCGACGCGACGCTGCCGCTGTGCAGCTTTGCGGTGGAAGATATCGACCGCTTGGCCTACGCGGGCAACAACCAGGATGTGACGCTGGTCAAAAACAGCTCCGGCGACTGGATGCTGGAATCCGACCCAACATTGCCGCTGGACCAGACGAAAACCGCCAGCCTTGTAGAGAGTTACGCCAACCTGACCGCCCAGCGCAAGCTGGAGGGCAGTGACCTGACCGACCTGCCCGAGAAGAGCGCCACCCCCCAGATGACCATTGCCATCGGCGCGGGAGAGGAGAGCGTCAGCCTGACCGTTGACCAGCTGAACAGTGTGGCCGATGTCTATTACGTCTACGACGATACCGGCGCGGCCTACACGGTCAAACGCAGCGATTTGGCTGCCTTGAGCAAATCTGCCCGTGACCTGTACAAGGCCCAGACACTGACCGACAAGACGCTGGATGATGTGGTGTCGATGCAGATGAATGACCTGGACTTCACACAGACTGACGGCAGCTGGACGCTGACCAACGATGCGGGCTACGCCCTGAACCAAAGCAGCGTCAAAAAGATGGTCAACACGATCTTACAGATGCAGACGGCATGGACCATCACGACGCCAGACGCAGCCAGCACCTACGGCCTGGATGACCCGGACGTGACCGCAACGCTGACCTTCACCGACGGCACAAGCCTGACGGTGCGGTTTGGCACGGAGGCCACCGACACCACCGACAGCCTGTGCTACCTTGCCAGCGACGCCGCGCCCACCGTGGTGTATGAGGTGAACGCCGATCACAAGGCGGCTTTTGCTGTGACGAAGGAGACGCTGTATGATGCCACCGCCACCGCCGAGACGGCAGCGACCACCGACGTGGTAGCCCAGTACCCGGTAGGCGGCGAGAACGACTACGCCGCCAGCCTGCCGGACTAACAGATACAAAAGAGAGGGAGATGTTGTCCCTCTCTTTTTTCTTGCCCCGGCAGAGGAAATATGCTACTATACATATAAGGTAGTGCCATTGCAGGGGCCGGGTATGCCTGGCCCGCACGTGTAAGGAAGATGCCCATTTATCCGTTGATTTGCAGGGCGGGACGCCCTCGCCCCGCCGCACCTTCCCACAGCCGCCCCCTCGAAAACCGAAAGGAGAACTCTGCCCATGAAAACCCTCCTTCCTATCCTTGCTGCTCTTCTCCTTACCGCTTGTGCCTCCGCCCCGGCCTCCACGGCCACCCCCGCGCCAACAGAAACCCCCGCCTCCACGGCCGCAACCCTGACCCTCGAACAAAAAGTCGGTCAGCTTTTCATTGTCCGGCCGGACGCCCTCGATTTGACCCTCTCCCAGGAGACCATTGACGATCCCAGGGCCGACGGTGTGACCCAAGTGACCGACGCCATGCGGGAGACGCTGCAGCAATACCCGGTGGGCGGCATCTGCCAGTTTGGCAAAAATATCGAGTCACCGTCCCAGCTGGCGCGCTTCAATAAAGACTTGCAGGCCGCCAGCGCCACGCCGCTGTTCATCACGGTGGATGAGGAGGGCGGCATGGTCGCGCGGCTGGCGAACAACGACGCCTTTGATCTGCCCCGCTATGCCAATGCCGCCGCAGTGGGTGCATCGGGCGATCCTGAGAACGCCCGCGCTATGGGGCAGACCATCGGCGGGTACCTGAAAACCTACGGCTTCAATATGGATTTTGCGCCCGACGCTGACGTGAATACCAACCCCGATAACCCCATCATCGGCGAGCGTGCTTTCTCGTCGGATGCCGCCACCGCTGCCCAAATGGCCGCCGCTGCGGCGGAGGGCCTGCGGCAAAACGGCATCCTGCCCACGCTCAAGCATTTCCCCGGCCACGGCGATACTGCCGAGGACAGCCATACCGACCTGGCTGTGACCTACAAGACCCGCGAAGAACTGGAAAACTGCGAGCTGCTTCCCTTTGCGGCGGATACCGGCCTGCACGCTGTCATGGTGGGGCACATCGCCGCGCCGAACGTGATCGGCAGCGACACTCCTGCGACCCTCTCGGCGGAGCTGATTGCGATGATTCCCGACGCAGAGAACACGCTAATCGTCACCGACTCACTTTCGATGGACGCCATCACAAAAGCCTACACTCCCGGAGAGGCTGCCATTCAGGCCATCCAGGCGGGGTGTGATGTACTTTTGATGCCAAACTCCCTGCCGGAAGCCTACGATGCTGTCCTTGCCGCTGTGCAAAACGGCACGATATCCGAAGCCCGCCTTGACAAAAGCGTCAACAAAATCCTGCATTATAAACAACAATTTGCAATGTAGAGGCAGGGCTCTGCTCCGCCCGCATCTGACGCACACTATAATGTATAAACGAGGTACCCTATGTCCAACACCATCTGGGCCGTCGATGGCTCTTTTTTCGCTCAGCGCGTCTCGGGCATCCAGCGCTATTCCATTGAGCTGCTGGCCGCCCTGGATCGCATTGTGCCGCCCGATTTTGTGGAGATCGTCACCCCGCAGGGCGTGACCACCCCGGCCTACCAGAACATCCGGGCCGTGCCCTTCGGCACCCGCCGGGGCCTTGCCTGGCAGCAGCTGGATTACCCTAAATATTTAAAACAGCGCGGGGCTAAGGGCCTTGCTACGTGCAACATTATTCCATGGTTCGGCTTCCGCGGCATTGCGGTCGTTCACGATGTCTGCTACCGTGCCCGGCGCGATTTTTATACGTCTGTCCGCGACCGCCTGAGCGCCGCCTGGCACTGCCTGCAATACCGCCGCATTGCCCAAAAGGCCGAGCGCATCATCACGGTGTCGGAGTTTTCCAAATCCGAAATTCACAAATATTACGGTGTGCCGCTGGAAAAAATGAACATCGTCTACAACGCCTGGCAGCAGATGCAGCGCCTGACACCCGATGACGGCATTTTTGCCAAGCATCCGCAGCTGCAAAGGGGTGCGTACTATTTCAGCATGGCGAACCTGCTGAAAAACAAAAACTTTCCCTGGGTGCTGCGCGCGGCCAAGGCAAAGCCCGACGCGGTATTTGCCATTGCGGGTGGCGGTAGCCTGGCTGCCGAGGCCGAGCGCCTGGGGCTGGCCGACCTGCCCAACGTGCTCTACCTCGGCTATGTCGCCGACGGTGAGGCCAAAGCGCTGATGGCCCACTGCAAAGCGTTCCTTTTCCCGACGCTCTACGAGGGGTTCGGTATCCCGCCGTTGGAGGCCGTCGCCTGCGGTGCGCCTGAGATCATCGTCAGCGATACCCCCTGTATGCGCGAAGTCTACGGCGACTGCGCCGCCTATATTGATTTGAGCACCAACCCCGGCGATGTTTCTGCCGTCACCCCGCCCGCCGCCGTCCCTGCCGTCCTGCTGGAAAAATACAGCTGGGACAAAAGCGCTGCGAAACTGCTGGAAATTCTGGAAAGGTAGGGTGTAAGCAGTGACAGACGAAGAAGCATTGAAAAAATTTTTGCTGGATATTGATTGCCTAAATGAACTGCTGCCGTGGACAGGAAAATTTAATCTGTTTGATGTGCTGAAAATTTCGCGGGCCGAAATTCGCCACAGCAATATGCTGGCGTGGCTTTTGAACGCAAATGAAAATCACGGCATGGGTGATGCGTATGTAAAAGCGCTGGTGCAAAAACTGGTGGCGAATGATAGTGCTGGGCGGTACGATGTGTTCCAACTGGCATTGATGGATTTTTACAGCTTTACAGTACAGAGGGAGTGGAGCGATATAGATATTTTGCTCACCTCCAGCGAAGAAAAAACACTGATAGCATTTGAAAATAAGGTTGGTGCGCATGAGCACAGTGACCAACTGAACCGGTATCGAAAAATCCTTGAAAAAGCGTACCCGGACTATTGCAGAATCTATCTGTATCTGACACCAGACGGGGAATTGCCGAGTGATGAAGAGTACTGGGATGTGATGACCTATCTGGATATTGTTGAAACACTGGAAAGTGTTTCAGGCGGTATCGACTTGATTCCGGATGTGCGGTTGATGATTGACAACTATATAGCGATTATCAGGAGAGATATTGTGGACGACCAACAGTTGATAGAGATATGCGATAAAATATACAAAAAACATCAAAAAGCACTGGACCTCATATTTGAACACCGCGTGAATAACCGCGGGCAAATCGCAGCGGCGGTCAGAGAAACCCTACAGCAGATGAGCGATGAGGGTAGTATCGTTTTTGACGAAAATTCAACGGATTCCTGGCTGTGCTTCCACACAAAAGAAATGGACGCAGTACTGCCGCCGCTGTCTGCAAACAATGGGTCATGGGGCAACAGCAACATCTATAACTATTGGTTTGGCAGAACGGATGAATCCCTTTCGCTTGTCTTTGAACTCGGCGGCTGGAATTTGCCAGAGGACAGAAAGAAAATTCAAAATAAAATTATAGACATCGCAAAACCAAACGACAAAAAGCGGGAAGGTTATCGGTACAAGCGTGTTTATTCAAAAAAATATGGGATTGATACCGAAAATGATTTGCAGACAGAAGTCCGTGAACAGGTGATAAAGGCGGTTTTGAATCTGAAAATCTGGGAGAAAAAGCTCCTTGTAAAGGTGCAACAGAACTAAAAAGGGGGCACAGCTCGGAAATGAGTTGTGCCCCTCAGTATGTCAAAAAATGCTTTCCACCGTCGTAGAGAATGTAGAGGCAAACAATGTTCGTACACAGGAGCCTCGACTACATTTATAAGTTAAGATGAGTTTTTACCTCATCCCAAATTTCCTGTCCAGACTCCTGTATTGCAGCGCCTCGGACAGATGCGCTGCGTCTAAAACATCACTTCCGTCCAAATCGGCCACAGTGCGGGCTACCCGCAAAATGCGGTCATAGGCGCGGGCGCTGTATCCCAGCCGTTCAAATGCGCCGCGCAAAATTTTCTCGGCGGCGGGGGTCATGCGGCAGTAGCGGCGCAGCGCACTGGAAGGCAGCTGCGCGTTGCAGCGCACGCCGCGCAGGGCCTTGTACCGCTCCCGCTGCAAGGCGCGGGCGGCCATGACCCGGGTGCGGATGTCGGCACTCGGCTCGCCGCCTAACTCCGACGCCAAATCGTCATATTCCACCGGAAGCGCTTCAACGTGCAGGTCGATACGGTCCAGCAGCGGCCCCGAAATGCGCCGCCGGTAGGCATCCACGGCACTGGGCGTGCAGGTACACTCCCGCGTCGGGTGGCCTAAGTAGCCGCACTTGCAGGGGTTCATGGCTGCCACCAGCATAAACTTACAGGGGTAGGACGCCGACCCATGCACGCGGCTGACCGTGACTTTGCCATCCTCCAACGGCTGGCGCAGCACCTCCAGTGTGTCGCGGGCAAACTCCGGCAACTCATCCAAAAACAGCACACCGTTGTGGGCCAGGCTCACCTCGCCGGGGCGGGGCACAGACCCGCCGCCCACGATGGCGGTGGAACTGACACTGTGGTGCGGGCTGCGGAACGGCCTTTCCCTGACCAGTCCCGCGCCGCCGCGCAAAAGCCCGGCCACCGAATAAA
>OJQC01000657.1_pt1 | contig 10014 bp, 8 predicted proteins | sample 1598721 | NCBI WGS metagenome assembly OJQC01 (sample SAMN03922502, study PRJEB24848) | human gut metagenome | isolation source: stool sample | host: Homo sapiens | place: Germany | collected 2011-11
CCAATGAGGAGGCTGTAGATACAACACAATATATAGAGGTGCAACATGATGGCAGTGTAATAGAAAAACGAGAAACCATTTTTGATGAGGACGAATATATCATTAACATAGGTCCTCAACATCCGGCAACCCACGGTGTACTTCGTTTTCGCGTTTCACTGGAAGGCGAAATTATCAAGAAACTGGATGTACACTGCGGATACATACATCGAGGTATCGAAAAGATGTGCGAAAGTCTTACCTATCCCCAGACCTTGGCCCTGACCGACCGTTTGGATTATTTAGGTGCGCACCAGAACCGCCATGCTCTTTGTATGTGCATTGAACAGGCAATGGGCGTAGAAGTAAGCGAACGGGTACAATACATCCGTACCATTATGGACGAATTGCAACGTATAGACTCTCACTTGCTTTTCTTCTCCTGTCTCTGTATGGATATGGGTGCCTTGACCGCATTCTTCTATGGATTCCGTGATCGTGAGAAGATATTGGATATCTTCGAAGCAACTACCGGAGGACGTTTGATACAGAATTATAACACCATTGGAGGGGTACAAGCTGATATCGCTCCGGACTTTGTACAGAAAGTAAAAGAATTCATTGCTTATCTGCGTCCGATGCTAAAAGAATACCATGAAGTATTCACCGGAAATGTCATTGCCCAAGAACGTTTGAAAGGTGTGGGAGTTCTTTCACGGGAAGATGCCATCTCTTTCGGAGCGACAGGAGGTACAGGACGCGCCAGCGGTTGGGCATGCGATGTCCGCAAGCGTCATCCCTATGCGATGTATGGCAAGATAGATTTTAGAGAAATTGTCCACACCGAAGGCGACTGTTTTGCACGTTACATGGTCCGTATGGAAGAAATACTGGAAAGTATGAACATCATCGAGCAACTGATAGACAATATTCCTGAAGGGAACTATCAGGAAAAGATGAAACCGATTATACGTGTGCCCGAAGGGAATTATTATGCCGCAGTGGAAGGTTCTCGCGGAGAGTTCGGTGTTTATCTGGAAAGTCGTGGAGACAAATTTCCTTACCGCATGAAATTCCGCGCTACCGGTTTGCCTTTAGTATCAGCAATGGAAACTATGTGCCGCAACGCAAAAATTGCCGACTTAATTGCTATTGGTGGAACGGTAGATTATGTAGTACCGGATATTGACCGATAATAATGTGCCGATTCTTCAATATACAATTTGGAGAATGCACTATTTATCAGACTGAGAATTAACAAATTAAATAATTACAAGTTTGCCTATTGGCAAATTAGCAAATTGACACATTATTAAATTATGTTCGATTTTAGTATAGTCACCCAATGGGTACACTCACTGCTCACGTCATTTATGCCTGAAGAACTGGCAGTGCTCATAGAATGTATAGTAATTGGCGTATGTATCATGTTGGCATATGCAGTTATTGCTATCATTATGATTTTCATGGAACGTAAAGTGTGCGCCGCTTTCCAATGCCGCTTGGGGCCAATGCGTGTAGGTCCCCAAGGTACCATACAGGTGTTTGCCGATGTATTCAAGATGTTGATCAAGGAAATTATCACCATCCGGCATGCTGACAAGTTCCTGTACAATTTGGCACCTTACATTGTTATCCTCGCCTCTATCATGGCTTTCAGTTGCCTACCCATCAACAAGGGCATGGAGGTCCTTGATTTCAATGTAGGTATTTTCTTCTTATTGGCAGCATCCAGTATCGGCGTGGTAGGTATTTTGCTGGCAGGTTGGAGTTCCAATAACAAATATTCATTAATCGGAGCCATGAGAAGTGGCGCTCAAATGATTAGTTATGAATTATCTGTAGGATTAAGCATCCTTACCATTGTAATCTTAACAGATACCATGCAACTAAGCGAAATTGTAGAACGCCAAGCTGACGGCTGGTTCCTTTTTAAAGGACATATACCTGCATTGATCGCTTTTATCATTTATCTGATAGCCGGAAATGCAGAAGTCAACCGCGGACCGTTTGACTTGCCTGAAGCGGAAAGTGAACTGACCGCCGGATATCATACCGAATATTCCGGTATGCACTTCGGCTTGTTCTATGTGGCAGAATTTGTAAACTTGTTTATCATCGCCGCAGTAGCCACAACCATCTTCCTGGGAGGATGGATGCCGCTACATATTCCTGGGCTAGACGGATTCAATGCCATCATGGATTATATACCTGGATTTATTTGGTTCTTTGGCAAATCATTCTTTGTAGTATGGTTACTAATGTGGATCAAATGGACATTTCCCCGTCTGCGTATTGACCAAATTCTAACGCTGGAATGGAAGTACTTGGTTCCAATAGGTTTGTGCAACCTGTTGTTGATGGTAATTATTGTTGTATTTAAATTACATTTCTGATGAAAGAAGAAAAACATTCCTATATAAAAGGGCTGCTTCATGGCATCGGTACATTACTTACCGGCATGAAAGTGACAGGACGAGAGTTCTTCACTCCTAAAGTCACTGAACAATATCCCGAAAACCGTGCCACATTAAAAATATCGCCCCGTTTCCGAGGACGGCTTATCATGCCGGTTGATGAGAATGGTAATAACAAATGTATTGCTTGCGGACTTTGCCAAATGGCTTGCCCCAATGATACAATCACCATTACCAGCGAATCTGTGACCAACGAAGAAACAGGCAAGAAAAAGAAAATATTGGTAAAGTATGAGTACGACCTGGGAGCCTGTATGTTCTGTCAACTTTGTGTGAACGCTTGTCCACACGATGCCATTCGGTTCGATACAGAATTCGAAAATGCTGTATTCGACCGCAGCAAACTAGTTCTCACTCTGAACAAAAAATAAAAAACAAACGATATTATGACACTACAACTAATTGTATTCATTGTACTGGCGTTGTTTATCGCTGTCTGTTCGGTATTGGCAGTCACGACCTCACGTATCTTGCGTGCAGCAACTTATCTGCTGTTCGTTTTATTTGGTACAGCAGGTATTTACTTCCAGCTCAACTACTCATTCTTGGGAGCTGTACAATTACTGATTTACGCCGGTGGTATAACAGTGCTTTATGTATTTAGTATCTTATTGACCTCTTCACAAGGAGACAAAGCAGAGAGATTGAAAAATGGGAAGATGGTGGCCGGAGCTATTTCTACGATAGCAGGACTGGCTATCTGTCTGTTCGTCATGCTGAAAAACGAATTCTTGCCCTCTCATTTTGTTCATGGTGAACTGGATGTACGCACGATCGGTCATGCACTGATAGGCATGGAAAAATATCAATATATCCTTCCTTTCGAAGTAATCAGCGTGTTATTACTCGCTTGCATCGTAGGAGGAATCCTAATCGCTAGAAAAAGATAAAATTTATGGTACACATGGAATATTATCTGGTGGTTTCCACCTTTATGATGTTTGCGGGAATCTATGGTTTCTTCACCCGCCGCAATTTATTGGCCATGCTCATCAGTGTGGAACTGATACTGAATTCGGTAGACATCAACTTCGCCGTATTCAACCGATACCTCTTTCCCGAAGAACTGGAAGGCTTTTTTTTCGCCTTGTTCGCTATCGGCGTGAGTGCGGCTGAAACAGCAGTAGCTATTGCTATCATTATCAATATCTACCGCAATGTACGCAATATCCAAGTGAAGAACTTAAATGAAATGAAAAACTAATTATGGAACATACAATACTAATCCTTATCCTACCTTTCCTCAGTTTCCTGATACTGGGGCTGGCAGGTATGCGTATGAAGAACGGGCTGGCAGGGGTCATCGGCACCGTTTCACTGGCAGGGGTGGCGTTGCTTTCCTACCTCACTGCCTTCAATTATTTTGCAGGAGGGCGTACGGCAGAAGGCGTCTATCCTACTCTCACACCTTATAATTTTGAATGGTTACCTTTCACAACGAACCTGCATATTGACATGGGAATCATGCTTGACCCTATTTCAGTTATGATGCTAGTCGTTATTTCCACCGTCAGTCTGATGGTACATATCTATTCATTCGGATATATGAAAGGTGAAAAAGGCTTTCAACGTTACTACGCATTTCTTAGCCTGTTTACCATGTCCATGTTGGGACTCGTAGTAGCAACCAATATTTTCCAGATGTATGTCTTTTGGGAACTGGTAGGTGTTTCTTCTTATTTACTTATCGGCTTTTATTACACCAAGAAAGAAGCGATTGCTGCCAGTAAAAAAGCATTTATTGTTACCCGTTTCGCTGATTTAGGCTTTCTGATCGGTATCTTGATTTACGGCTATTATGCCGAAACATTCTCGTTCACACCCCAACTTCAGGTACTTGCAGTTGCCGGAAGTATGATACCACTGGCCTTGGGGCTAATGTTTATCGGTGGTGCCGGTAAAAGTGCAATGTTTCCATTGCACATCTGGTTACCAGATGCTATGGAAGGCCCTACTCCTGTCAGTGCATTAATCCATGCTGCTACCATGGTGGTAGCCGGTGTATATCTGGTAGCCCGTATGTTCCCGTTGTTTATAGGATATGCGCCCGAAGTACTGCACTGGATAGCTTATATCGGTGCGTTCACTGCATTCTACGCCGCTAGTGTGGCGTGTGCACAAAGCGATATCAAACGTGTGCTCGCCTTCTCCACTATATCTCAGATTGGATTTATGATTGTCGCATTAGGCGTTTGTACTTCCATGAATCCTCATGAAGGAGGACTAGGCTACATGGCATCCATGTTCCACCTGTTCACACATGCCATGTTCAAGGCATTGCTGTTCTTAGGAGCCGGATGTATCATTCATGCCGTACACAGTAACGAGATGAGCGCCATGGGAGGACTTCATAAATTCATGCCCGTCACCCATTGGACATTCCTGATTGCTTGTCTGGCTATCTCGGGTATCTGGCCATTCTCAGGTTTTTTCTCTAAAGACGAAATTCTGACTGCCTGCTTCCAATTCAATCCTGTTATGGGATGGATAATGACAGGCATTGCCGCCATGACAGCATTTTATATGTTCCGCCTTTATTATTGTATTTTCTGGAATGGAGAATGGAAAGGACACTCCCACGAATCCGGACCTGATGCACATACTCCGCATGAGGCTCCACTTACCATGACATTCCCGCTGATGTTTTTAGCCGCTATCACCTGTATTGCCGGATTCATACCTTTCGGCAATCTGATCAGTAGTAACGGAGAAGCCTATACCATTCATCTGGATATGCAGATAGCTGCTACAAGTATCATTATTGCTATAGCATCCATCGCTTTAGCTACATGGATGTATGCAGGTAAGAGACAACCCGTAGCCAACTATCTGGCGCGCACATTCCCACGTTTGCACACAGCAGCTTACCACCGTTTCTATATGGATGAGATATGGTTGTTCGTAACCAAGAAAATCATCTTCCGGTGCATCAGTACTCCGATAGCCTGGTGGGACCGGCACGTTATCGATCAATTCTTTAACTTCACTGCGTGGAGTACTCATGCTACCGCCGATGAAATACGTGACATGCAAAGTGGAAACGTACAGCAGTACAGTATTTGGTTCCTTGCAGGTGCATTGATATTGACGCTGATACTATTAATTTAATGAATAATAAAAAATCCGCCGCATGGCCATTTTTTAATTTTTAATTTAAAAAGATGAACATACTAAGTTTTTTCATTATAGTTCCCTTGTTGATGCTCGCGAGCCTTTGGGCTTCGCGCAGCATCAATCAAGTTCGCGGAGTGATGGTTGTCGGATCTTCCATTTTATTGGCATTATCCGTTTACCTCACCATTGATTATATCGAACTACGCCAAGCCGGTGCTACAGGAGAGATGCTGTTCACAGCCAGCACAGTTTGGTATGCACCACTCCATATATGTTACTCAGTAGGAGTAGACGGTATATCAGTAGCAATGTTGCTACTTAGTTCCATTATTGTATTCACCGGTACTTTTGCATCGTGGAAGTTACAACCATTGACAAAAGAATATTTCATGTGGTTCACTCTATTGAGTGTAGGGGTATTCGGATTCTTCGTTTCAACAGACCTGTTCACCATGTTCATGTTTTATGAAGTAGCCCTGATTCCAATGTATCTGCTCATCGGTGTGTGGGGAAGCGGACGTAAAGAATACGCCGCCATGAAACTTACATTAATGTTAATGGGTGGTTCTGCATTTCTACTGATCGGAATTCTCGGTATTTTTTATGGTGCAGGCGGTGAAACTATGAACTTGCTGGAAATCGCCAAACTGCATATACCTCATGAAATGCAACGCATCTTCTTCCCGCTTATCTTCTTGGGGTTCGGAGTCTTAGGAGCTTTGTTCCCTTTCCATACATGGAGTCCCGATGGTCACGCTTCCGCACCGACTGCTGTTTCTATGCTTCACGCTGGGGTATTGATGAAACTAGGAGGTTACGGATGTTTCCGTGTTGCTATGTACCTGATGCCTGAAGGTGCGGCCATGTGGGGAGATGTATTCCTGATATTGACCACTATTTCTGTAGTTTACGGTGCATTCAGTGCTGTGGTACAAACCGACTTAAAATATATCAATGCCTATTCATCCGTATCCCACTGCGGATTGGTACTCTTTGCCCTGCTGATGATGACACGCACCAGTTGTACGGGTGCTATTCTCCAAATGTTGAGTCACGGATTAATGACCGCTTTGTTCTTCGCCCTTATTGGTATGATATACGGACGTACCCACACTCGTGATGTCCGATTAATGGGAGGTTTGATGAAGATTATGCCTTTCCTGGCTGTAGGTTATGTTATTGCTGGTCTTGCTAATTTGGGACTTCCGGGACTAAGTGGTTTTGTTGCTGAAATGACGGTCTTTGTAGGTTCTTTCCAAAATGATGATACATTCCATCGCGTATGTACCCTAGTGGCAACAACAAGTATCGTCATTACCGCAGTTTATATCCTGCGTGTAGTAGGTAAAATCCTTTACGGCAAAGTTTTGAATCCCGAACATCTGAAACTCACAGACGCAACTTGGGATGAAAGAGTAGCCGTTATCTGCCTCATCGCCTGTGTAGCAGGTTTAGGATTGGCTCCATTCTGGATAAGCGATCTGATCAGTAACAGTGTAGAACCAATCATAAGTCAATTATTAAATTAAAATTTGAGAATTAAAAATTAAAAAAATAGCAATGATGGACATAACTGCAATACTCCATATGCATGCCGAACTGAGTCTGACAGCCGTTTTTATTCTGATGTTTCTGTTAGATTTATTTTTACCGGCTCCACAACGTCACTGGTTACGCCCCATGGCATGTATCCTGCTGACCATTCAACTCTTAGCAAACCTATGGCCGGAAGAGGTGACTTTATTTGGCGGCATGTATCACTCAACCCCTATGGCGTCTGTTCTGAAAAGCATCCTGACCATAGGTACCATACTGGTGTTTCTGCAAGCAGACACTTGGCTAAAACGTGAAGACACCCGTCATAAACAAGGCGAATTCTACATCCTTACCCTCAGTACCTTGCTGGGTATGTATTTCATGGTAAGCGCAGGGCACTTCCTGCTATTCTTCCTTGGATTGGAATTGGCAACCGTTCCTATGGCTTGTCTCGTAGCTTTCGATAAATATAAAGGGCATAGTGCCGAAGCCGGAGCTAAATTCATTCTTTCGGCTTTATTCTCCAGCGGTATTTTCCTCTATGGCATTTCTATGATTTATGGGACAGCAGGTACTTTATATTTTGAAGATATCCCTGCCGGACTGACAGGAACTCCATTACAAGTTCTTGCACTAGTATTTTTCTTCTCCGGACTGGCCTTCAAATTAAGCTTGGTACCTTTTCATCTGTGGACAGCAGATACTTATCAAGGTGCACCGACTACAGTAAGCGCCTACCTATCCGTTATTTCAAAAGGCGCAGCTGCTTTTGCTTTAATGATTATTTTAATGAAAGTATTCGGACCAATGACTGAACAATGGAGTGAAATACTATGTATTATCATTGTAGCCACCATCACTATAGCCAATCTGTTCGCCATCCGCCAAAACAATCTGAAACGCTTTATGGCCTTCAGTAGTATTTCACAAGCCGGCTACATAATGTTGGCTGTACTGGCTGGAACTCCGCAGGGCATGGCATCCCTAGTATATTATATAGTAGTATACATTGCCGCCAATCTCGCCGTATTCGGTGTCATCAATACCATTGAGCAACATACCCACGGTAAAATAGAGCGCAAAGATTATAACGGACTTTATAAGACCAACCCTAAACTAACTATGGTCATGACACTTGCTCTTTTCTCATTGGCAGGTATCCCGCCATTTGCCGGATTCTTCAGTAAGTTCTTTGTATTCATGGCAGCATTCCATAGTGGATATTATCTTATTGTATTTATCGCATTGGTCAATACAATCATTTCATTGTATTATTACTTATTGATTGTAAAAGCCATGTTCATCACACCTAATGAAGACCCTATCGGCAATTTTCGTACAGCAACTCCGATGCGCATCAGTCTGTTGGTATGTGTAGCCGGCATATTCGTTTTAGGAATTATAAGTGGGGTATATCAACTATTAAGTGATACATCAATACTATAAAATTTTAGTTACAAGAAGAATCACAACTGAAATGATTATTGTATTTCTATGATCAATATTCTTTTACTTTAGAGGCAGAATCAATCTGTTTCCAAAGTAAAAGAATATCTTAAAGTTTCTATTCAACAAATTTATCATTATCTTCGTAGCAAATTATAAAAAATAAGCACTATGAAGAAAGTCCTCTATATTACAATACTCGCCTGCTCTACTTTATGGGGATCTTGCACAGAGAAAAATAAACAATCCGCCAGAACAGATTCCTTTATAGAAAAGAATGTAGCATTTGCACGTGCACAAATCGGGAATGAAATACGAATCATAGAAAAATCAGAAAAATTTACAAACCCCGTTACACTGAAAACTGACAGTACCATTTATTATTGTGACTACGCCGACTGGCGAAGTGGTTTTTTCCCTGGGTCAGTGTGGTATCTATATGAGTTAAGTGGCGACACTACTCTCTTATCATTAGCTGATAAATACACTTCGGCCATAGAAGAAGCCAAAAAACTGACTTGGCACCATGATGTAGGTTTCATGATAAATTGTAGTTTCGGCAATGGATGGCGAACAACTAAAGTACCCAGATACAAAGAAGTCATGATAGAAGCTGCCCGTTCATTGGCTACTCGTTTCCGTGAAAAGCCGGGAATTATCCAATCATGGGATGTGACCCGAGGCTGGCAATCGGAACGCGGTTGGGAATGTCCGGTCATAATAGACAATATGATGAATTTGGAGTTACTATTTGAAGCAACTAAATTATCTGGTGATTCCACTTTTTATCACATAGCAGTGAACCATGCAGACCGCACTTTGAAAGAGCATTTCCGTACAAACGGAAGTTGTTATCATGTAATAGATTATAGTTTGGCAGACGGCATGGTACGGCATAGACAAACAGCCCAAGGATATGCAGACGAATCGACTTGGAGTCGTGGACAAGCATGGGCGATTTATGGTTACACTGTGTGTTACCGGGAAACTCATGATAAAAAGTATCTGAATCAGGCATTGAAGACTTTCCAATTTATGAAAACACATCCCCGGCTTCCCAAAGACTTGATTCCTTATTGGGATATGGATGCTCCCAATATTCCCAATGAACCACGAGACGCTTCAAGTGCTTCTTGTATAGCTTCTGCACTTTATGAAATTAGTACAATGGATGTGCCTGATGCAAACAGTTATAAGAACTATGCAGACAGTATTATGGCCTCTCTAGCCTCACCAAACTATCTGGCATCTCTTGGAAAAAATGGTAACTTTTTATTAATGCATTCAGTGGGCAGTATTCCTCATGGCACAGAAATAGATGTACCTTTAAATTATGCAGACTATTATTTCCTGGAAGCATTGAAACGAAAGCGTGACATTGAAGAAGGCACACACTAAGTTATACAGACAAACACAGAAATATTTCCTCCCGTTTTTCGGGAGGAATGCCACAGCCGGTATC
>OJQC01000680.1_pt1 | contig 9844 bp, 7 predicted proteins | sample 1598721 | NCBI WGS metagenome assembly OJQC01 (sample SAMN03922502, study PRJEB24848) | human gut metagenome | isolation source: stool sample | host: Homo sapiens | place: Germany | collected 2011-11
GACAGGTACATGCCCGTCAGCGCGTCGCCCTTGACCTGCACGCTCTGCACACCGAAGAGCACGTTCGTCGAGAGCGTCGTGCGTTTCGCGTCGTCCTGCACCTGCAAATAGTTGTAGATGGACTCGTCCTCAAGCGTGATGTCGCTCTGCCAGAAGGCGAAGCTGTAAGACGGCAGGGCAAAGCACAGTCCAGCGATCAAAAGGACGGAGACGATCCCCGGCACGCTCTTTTTCTTCTCGAACACGAAGTACGCGATGCCGATGGCCGCGAGCACACCGGAGAAGATCAAAAACGTTGCCGCCGTGCCGACGGCGGGGATCGTCACAAACGTCGGCACGAAGGTTCCGATGATGCTGCCGATGGTGTTGAGCGCGTTGAGCCTGCCCACGGTCTTGCCCGTGTCGTCGAGATTGTCGACCGTGAAGCGCGTGAGCGACGGCGTGACGGTGCCGAGCAGCACGCACGGGAACGCGAAGATCACAAGGCACGCCGCGAGCGCCGCCCAGACGAGGAAGTTTTTCGTCACAAAAAGCGCCAGCAGCAGCGAGATGCCCGCGATCAGATACCGTCCCACAAACGGGATGAGCGCGATCCAGATGGCCGCGATGATGAGGCGGCGGTAGAGCTTATCGGGCGTCGCGCTCTTGTCGGCGAGCTTGCCGCCCCAGACGTTGCCGATGGCCATCGCGATCATAATGACGCCGATGATAACGGTCCACACGATCTGCGACGAGCTGAAGTACGGGGCCATGAGCCTGCTCGCACCGAGCTCGACCGCCATGACGGACATACCGGCAAAAAATTCGGTCAGGTATAAAAAGTATTTGCTGCGGATGAGTTTATTTTCCATGCAGGACCTCCCTGTCGTTTCGTTTGTGCCGTCTTCGGTGTAGACAGAGAAATTATAACACGCCTGAACCGCTTTGCACAACGTTTTTGCCGCGTATTCATTCCCGATGCGCATATTCCCTCTCTGCACGCATATAGATGGAGCAACATGAGTCAGGAGTGTGCTGCATGAAGGGTAACATGGAAGAGCGCGCCTGCGCGCTGGCCGCCTACATCATCGAAAACCGCGCCACCGTGCGCGCCGCGGCAAAAAAGTTCGGCGTGAGCAAGTCCACCGTGCACAAGGACTTACAGGACCGCCTGCCGCAGTTCAACCGCAGCCTATACTTGCAGGTCAAGGAGGTGCTGGAGGTCAACAAGGCCCAGCGCCACATCCGCGGCGGCATGGCCACGCGAAAAAAATACAAGGGATTTTGAAACTTTTTTCGACTTTTTGCGTCTAACATAAGAGTGTGACTCCTGCGCGGCAAAATTACTCTTGCACAATTCCGCCGCGCAGGGTAGAATGCATTATTGTAAACCGAAAGAAAAAAGAACGGAGCAACAAGATGAGAAAGCAGGACTATTACGAGCCAAGCATCGGCCGCGAAAGCGAGCCGCGCCGCAGGCCGAAGAAAAAGAAGAAACGCGCAAATCGCGGTGAGCGCGTCGTCGTCACGCTTCTGTCGCTTCTTTTCCTGACCGTGGCCGTCGTGGCGACGGTCAAGTACGTCGTGCGCGCGCCTGAGCCCGTCACGGACAACGAGAACCAGCAGACGCAGCAGGACGGCACGGCGGAGGACAGCGACGCCATTCAAACCATTTCTAACGGCAAAGAGCGCAAAAAATACTGCTATACGATCCTCGCCTACGGTGTGGACAACGACGCCGGCGGCAGCGACACGAACATGCTCGTGCGCTTTGACGCGGAGAACAAGAAGATCGACGTCGTCAGCCTGCCGCGCGACACGCTGATGAGCAACGGCCGCAAGCTCAATTCCTCCTACAATAACGGCGGCACGGAAAAGCTGCGCAGCAACATTGAAGATATGCTCGGCATTCCCGTGGACTTCTACGTCTCCGTCGACCTGAAGGGGTTCATCGCTCTCATCGACCAGATCGGCGGCGTCGACTTCGACGTGCCCGAGGATATGGACTACGACGACCCCTACCAAGACCTGCACATTCACTTCAAGGCCGGTCTCCAGCACCTGGACGGCCAGCAGTCTATGGAGGTCGTGCGCTTCCGCCACAACTCCGACAAGGATAAGCCCGCCTACGGCGGGCGGCAGGATATCGGCCGCATCGGCACACAGCAGGCGTTTTTGAAGACCGTGGCGCAGAAGCTGATGAAGCTCGAAAATGTCCCCGCGATGGCGGAAACGTTCTTAAAATATGTCAAGACCGACCTGACGCTCGGCAACCTCGTGTGGCTCGCCAACCAGGCGCTCTCCATGGGCGGGACGGACGCCATCAGCTTTGCCACGCTCCCCGGCGACGGCGCAGGCTGGTACAAGGGCAAGTCCTTCTACACGCTCTATCCCGAGCAGGTGCTCGAGATGACGAATTCGATGCTCAACCCCTACGCTACGGATATCACCGCCGACGATCAGAACATTTTAGTCCCGTGATCCCCGTGAAATTTTGAGAATGTGAGAAAGAGAGAGCAAACGCCATGAAGTTCCGCTTTGCGCTGCTTGTCGCGGCGCTCGCACTTGCGCTGAGCATCAGCGCCTTTGCTTACAGCGAGGAGCCCGCGCAGGATGCCGCCGCTCCCGCACAGGAGGAAACGACGAGCGAAGACAGCGCCCCGTTCGTGCTGCTTCGCGTCTACGAGGGCCAGTTTGCCGACGTGAAGGACGGCGACTGGTTCGCCCCCTCGGTCGTCTCGGCCTATGAATACGGCTTACTCAACGGCCGCGGCGAGAGTTCCTTTGCGCCAAGCGGCAACGTGACGATCGCCGAGCTTTTGACCATTGCCGCGCGGCTGCGCGCCATCTACACGACCGGCAGCGACGCGGTCATCCCCACAGCGAAGGAGAATGAGGCGTGGTATGCGCCGTATGTCTCGTATTTGAAGAGCCAAAATCTTCTCGACAACAGCTTTGAGGGCTTCTACCTCCTGCCCGCGTCGCGCGCGCAGATGGCAGGCATCTTTGCCTTCGCCGTGCCGGAGGAATGGTACACCGAGCCCAACGCCTCGCTCGTCACCTCGGCCTACTCGAGCCGCGACTACATCGCCGATGTGACGGACAAAACGCCCTACCGCAGTGAAATACTGCTGATGTACCGCCGCGGGCTGCTCTCCGGCATGGACGCAAAGGGCAGCTTTTATCCCGACCGCAGCGTCAGCCGCGCGGAAATTGCGGCGCTTTTGACGCGCGTGGTTGAGCCCGAAACGCGCCTGACGCTCACGTGGACGGTCGCGCCGTATCACTCCGTCAAAAATGCGACGCTCGCAAGCCTTGTCAAAGCGCCGGCAAGCACGTCGCTCCCGACGTCTGCCAAGGACACCGCTGCCATCGACGGTTTGGTTCGCAATATGCTCGCGCGCGGCGAGCACACGATCACGCTGAACTACTCCAAGGCCCTCACCACCGCCACCGCCAGCGCGCTGACGCAGGCGTTCACCTCCTGCGTCAAAACATACTGCGAGCAGATGTACAACGCCGTCTCCTGCCGCTCGTATTCGACGGGCAAGGTCGTACTCACGTTTTCGTCCACCGCCTGTACGGCCAAAACGCTCGAATCGTACCGCGCCAAGGCGCTCGCCGCCGCGATCAAGGTCCACGACTCCCTTTGGGAGAGCGGCACACTGAGCTACGACATGAGCCAGTATGAGATCGCGCGCACATATTTTCAATGGCTGTGCGACCACTGCCGCTACGATAACGCCGCCGCAGACGATTCCGCGAGCCATCTTGCCTACGGCGCGCTTGTCAGCGGCCTTGCCGTGTGCGACGGCTACACGGGCGCTTACAATCTGCTCTTGAAGCTCGAGGGCATCGAGTGCACCTCGCTTTTTAACAACAGCCACATCTGGACGCTCGCGACGCTGGACGGCACGCAGTACCACATCGACGTCACCTGGGGCGACCAGTACGGGCGCACGGACCTGCGCTACTTCGGCATGAGCGAGGAGCAGTCCTACCAGTGCCACCCGTGGGGCACAGCGGACAAAAAGAAATAAGGATCGACATATAGGGAGCCCTGAGACGGTATGTCTCAGGGCTCCCTTTTTTATCACCATTCGAGCTTTGTGCGCACGTGCGTCAACGGCAGGTGAAAGCTCTCCCGCAGGACGTTGCGATGTTCCGGAGGAAAGTGCTCCTCTGAAAATTCATACAGCGGCAGAACCGAACCGTACTGCTGCGCGGTCTCGTAGAACCAGCAGCCGAATTCCAGACGTTCGAGCTTCGTTTGCAGCGCCGTGATCTGCGCGCGGACGTTGTCGCGCTCTTTGGCAAGGATGTCGCGGCGGGCGCTGAGTGTCTCTCCGCCGGGCCGGATGAGCGGCAGGAACGAGCGAATCTCCTTGAGCGGAAGACCGCAGAATTTCAGGTACTCGATGATTGAAAGCGTTGCAATATCGTCGTCTGTGTACGTTCGCTGCCCGTTGCTGGCGCGCACACCGAGAGACAGCAGCCCCTCCTTTTCATAGTAGCGCAGGGTCGATGGGGCAATATTCATCATGCGTGCCACTTCTCCGATTGTATAAGGCATACGAAAATCTCCTTAAAAAACTGTTAAGATGACCGCGCGAAAACCTATTGACTTAAAGGCGACTTTAATAGTTACAGTTTACTTATCCAAATCGGTATTGTCAACAGGAATCAACGGGTAAATTTTCTTCCGTTCGTGCATGATGTTCCGATGCCGACAGTTTTTAAGAAGGAGAAAGAAGCTATGAGAAAAATGATGCAGCGATCCCTGAGCTGTCTGCTGACTCTCGCGATGGTCGTCACGATGCTGATGACCAGCACGCTCGCAGCAGAGAAACGCGCAAAACTGGAATTTGACTATTCCGCCAACTACGACTCCTCCAAGGTCGTCAGTCTCGAAGTCTACAAGGGCTACCCCGCAGACAGCTATGCCAAGGAAGAAGAGATCTTCTCCCAGCTCGAAGCGATCACCCCGCAGGCTGACGGCAGCTACGTCGTCACCGCCCCCGGCACCTATGCCTACCATGTGCACGGCACCGGCTACTACAACATTCTCCAGCTCTTCAACGTGACCGAGGCCGACCTCACCGCCGGCGTGAAGAAGCTTTCCGTCATCGGCGGCAAGCTCGGCGGCAACGGCTTCGAGCCGACCATCAAGCCGGAGAAGGCCCCCGCCTCCTATAAGGTAGACCTCCGCGACAGTATGCTTATCTTCTGGCCTGAGGAGATCAACAAGCACTTCGCCCTCGAGCCGCAGAACTACACCACCCCCGCCTTCGACGGCAAGCACGCCGCCAACGAGTTCACCTCTCAGGACCAGATGATGGCTTTCCTGCAGAAGATGGACAAGTCCTCCGACGTTATGCACCTCTACTCCGCCGGTACGACCCCGAACTACAAGTATGACCTCCCCCTGGCACTCTTCACCACCTCCGAGATCCCCGCGAACGCCACGCTCGCCGAGGCCGCCAAGATCGTCAAGGGCAACGGCAAGCTGAACGTCTGGTATCAGGCGCAGATCCACCCCAACGAGCCCGCCGCCGGTGAAGGCGCGCTCGTGATGATTGACAACTTTGTCAACGATCCCACTTACAAGGCCCTGCTCGACAAGATTAACATTGTCATCGTCCCCCGCATCAATCCCGACGGCTCCTATCTCTTCAGCCGCGCCACCTATGACGGCTTCGATATGAACCGCGACCATATGTCCCTCAAGGCAGCCGAGCTTGCCCAGCTGCACACCGCCTACCGCCTGTTCATGAGCGAGGTTGTCCTCGACACGCATGAGTTCACCTTCTACGGCGCTTACAACGACGACTGGACGAGCGCCGGTGAATACATGGAGAATGCGGACGATCTTGAGACCACTCCCGCCACCAGCCTGAACAACAACCCCGCCGTGACGAAGATCGGTCTCGACATGGCCAAGCGCGCCTTCTCCGACGCTACGAACGCTGGCCTGCGCGTCAATCACTACGGCACCACCGTCAATAACCCCATCGGCCGCGCCTACTTTGGCCTGTTCAATGCGGTTTCCTTCCTCATTGAGACGCGCGGCATCGGTGCCGGCCGCCAGAACTTTGAGCGCCGCGTCTTCTCTCAGGAAGTTGCCGCCACCTCTTACATCACCTATGCCGCCGAGCACGCCGCCGAGATCATGAAGGCGGTTGCCGCCGCCCGTGCCGATGTTGTCGCCAAGGGCAAGACCTATGAGGAAAGCGACGTTCTCGCCCTCTATCAGACCAAGTCCGGCAAGACCCTGACCGATTACACCGCCGCGACCGTGCAGTACAGCGTCGCCGACGGCAGCGAGAAGGTCAGCAAGGCGTATTCCCTTTCCCTGAACGACACTCTTACCCGCAGCCGCGTCCGCCCGACTGCCTATGTCATTCCCGCGGACACCGCCAACATTGAGAAGATCCTCTACATCATGGACAATCAGGGTGCCGAGTACTACAAGCTCAACGCCGGTACCACCGCAAGTCTCCAGCAGTACTACTATGTCGGCGACTACATGGTGAACGGCAAGGCCAAGGGCATTGAGGCCGGCCTGCGCGACACCGCCGATGTCACCTTTACCAACGGCGCTTATGTCTTCCCGATGGATCAGGTCGCCGGCAACGTCATCGCCATGCTTTGCGAGCCCGACGTCACCGACTCCAACGGCTACGACGGCACGCTCTATCAGTACAAGCAGATCGACTACGATAAGGACAGCAAGAACTTCCCCATGTACCGCTACACCGGCAACGACCCGCGCACCACGCTCGTGAGCAGCGGCACCTCCGCCGAGCCCACCCAGCCCACGCAGCCTGAGAAGCCCTCCCAGCCCGCGAGCAGCGATACCTACACCGTCGTCTCCGGCGACAGTCTGTGGAAGATCGCCAGCAAGCAGCTCGGCAGCGGCAGCCGCTGGACTGAGATCTATGACCTGAATAAGGACACCGTCAAGTCCCCCTCGGTCATTTTCGTCGGTCAAATCCTCAAAATGCCTCTCACGGCAGTGAGCCAGTAAAAAATACGTCAGTGTTTTTTCTCCACAAATCCCCTTCGAACGGGAAAGCGCCTTCCGCGATGCGGAAGGCGCTTTCCTTTTTATTTTCAAATCTCAAATTGCTGACCGTCGCGCGTGATGCGCGCGATGATGCCCTTTTCGTCCGGGTGCGCGGCGATGTAGCGGTCGATGACCTCATACTTTTTCCACATGTGCATCGGGAAAACGTGCTGCACTGTCACGTTTTTCAGCAGATACTCGATGCCGAGGCCCTCGCTGCCTTCACCAAGGCGCGGGTCAAGCGGCGCCATCGCCGCTGTGATCTCGGGCGCGATGTTGTTGTCCGTCGCCTCGTTGCGCACGGCGGAGGCGAGCTTTTCAATGGCCGCATGGTAGTGGACGGTCATGTTGTTGCAGTAAGCCTTGCCCTCGCTCTCCCAGTTCCACCAGTTGAGGTCGCCCCCGTGGTAGACCATCTTCCCCTCAGCGCGCAGAAGATAGGCATTGCCGATGTCCGTCGACTTGATGGCGCGGATGCTTAAATCCTCGCCCGCGACGTCGGTGAGCAGGATGCTGTCGGGCCGCAGGACGGTCGTGCGGGCAAAGGCTTCGTCGGAAATGTTGAGCCACTGGCGCTTGCGCTCGGTGAGGCGCGTATCGCGCGAGACGAAAAAGCGCGTGTCGGAGTACTTTTCCAAAAGTGTGAACACCTTGGCGTCGAAGTGGTCCTCGTGGCTGTGGCTCGCGAAGACGAGCAGCGGCTTGTCTGGGTTCAGCTCCGGCAGCTCGCCCGTGTAGTCGGGCTCGTAGGTATAGTCAAAGAGCGTATAGAACTTGTCCCACTCGACAAGATACGCGCTGTGGGCGATAAACGTGACGGTCATGCGGTTTCTCCTTTCGCTGTGGAGGATGGAAGTTTGCCTGTAGGATTATAGCAGACGCCGCGGCGCGGCGCAAGGGAAAAGGCTTTGCAAAATCGCGCGGATATGGTAAAATATTTGAATCTATCCCCCGACTTCACGAAAGGAGCCGCGCGATGCTGAAAAAAGCCTATGTCGAGATCACAAACCGCTGCAACCTCGCCTGCTCCTTCTGCCCCAAGACGAAGCGCGAGCCGCGCACGATGAGCACCGAAGAATTCGATCTCGTTCTCTCCCGGCTCGAAGGGTATGTGCAGTACGTTTACCTTCATCTCATGGGCGAGCCGCTGCTGCACCCCGAGCTGCCGACGCTCCTCGCCCTTGCCAACGCGCGGAACATGAAGATCTGCATCACGACAAACGGCACGCTGCTCCAAAAGCGTTCCAGTGAGCTGCTTGCCGCCGAGAGCCTGCACAAGATCAGCGTCTCGCTCCACAGTTTTGAGGGCAACGACGGCGCGGACGAGCAGGAGCTTTCTTACCTGACACAGGTCTGGAACTTTGCTGAAAAGGCCGCGAAAAAAGGCGTCATCGTAGCGCTGCGCCTCTGGAACGACGGCGGCGCGGACGCGCGCAACGGCGAAATTCTCGACTTTCTGCGCTCCCGCACAGGCGATAACTGGCCCGAGATGCGAAACGGCAGCTTTCTTCTGCGCGACCACCTGTATTTGGAGCGCGCGGGCAAATTCGACTGGCCCGATCTGAGCGCCGGCGAATCCGGCGCACAGTTCTGCTACGGCCTGCGCGACCAGCTCGGTGTCCTTGTCGACGGCACCGTCGTCCCCTGCTGCCTCGATCATGAGGGCGATGTGGCGCTGGGGAACCTCTTCACCCAGCCGCTTACCGAAATTCTGACCTCCCCGCGCGCGTGCACTCTGCGCGAGGGTTTCTCCCGGCGGAAGCCTGCCGAAGAGCTCTGCCGCCGCTGCGGCTTCGCCGCGCGCTTCAACAAATGATATGATGACAGAACATTGGGAAAACTTAAATGCCCTGACCGCGCCGCTGCTCACGTGGTATGACTTAAACGGCCGCACGCTGCCATGGCGCAGCGTCGTCACGCCGTACCGCACGTGGGTCTCGGAGATCATGCTCCAGCAGACGCGCGTGAGCGCCGTCATTCCGTACTTCGAGCGCTTCATGGCAGAGCTGCCCGACGCCGCGGCGTTAGCCACCGTGCCGGAGGAACGGCTCTTGAAGCTCTGGGAGGGGCTCGGCTACTACTCGCGGGCGCGGAATCTGCAAAAGGCGGCAAAGGTCATCGTCTCGGACTTTGGCGGCGAGTTGCCGCGCACTTGTGCAAGTCTCAAAACGCTCCCCGGCATCGGCGACTACACCGCCGCCGCCATCGCCTCGATCAACTTCGGCGAGCCGGTCGCCGCGGTGGACGGGAATCTGCTGCGCGTCGCCGCGCGCGTCAGCGGCTGCGCCGACGACATCATGGACGCGAAGGTACGAAAGCAATTCACCGCGCATCTCAACGACGCCATCGACTTAGCCCGCCCCGGTGCGTACAATCAGGCGATGATGGACCTCGGCGCGACCGTGTGCCTGCCGAACGGCGCGCCGAAGTGCGAGATCTGCCCCGCGCGAATGATGTGCGAGGCGTACAAAAACGGCCTCACCGAAGTCTTACCCGTGCGCGCGAAGAAAAAGGCGCGCAAGATCGAGGAGCGCACCGTGCTGCTGCTCTTTCAAAACGGCAAGGCCGCGCTGCGAAAGCGCGCGGACACGGGGCTTCTCGCCTCACTCTGGGAATTCCCGAGCGTTTTGGGGAACCTCGACGAGGCGGGCGTTTCGCTTGCGCTTGCGCAGATGGGGCTTTCGGCGCAAACTGTCGAACCCGCGGGCAGCGCCAAGCACATCTTCACCCACATCGAGTGGGATATGAAGGGCTACTTCGCCGACGTGGCGGGCGAAACCGACGATCTATTCTGGGCGG
>OJQC01000681.1_pt1 | contig 9828 bp, 5 predicted proteins | sample 1598721 | NCBI WGS metagenome assembly OJQC01 (sample SAMN03922502, study PRJEB24848) | human gut metagenome | isolation source: stool sample | host: Homo sapiens | place: Germany | collected 2011-11
AGATGTGTATAAGAGACAGGTCGAAGAGAGCTGTAAAGAACTCGGCATCGACCTTTCGCACGCGTTGCGCGTGCCCGACGGCCGCACCTCGACCTACGTGTTCGTGGGCGACAGCGACGGCGACATGGCCGTGGCCGTGGCCGATATGGAGATCTGCGAAAAGTTGACGCCGGACTACTTCGCCTCGCAGAAGGAGCTGCTCGACGGCGCCGCCGCGGTGGTCGTGGACGCGAACCTGCCGCGCGAGTCCATCGCGTACCTTGTCGAGCACTGCGCCGCGCCGCTCTTCGTCGATCCAGTGTCCACCGTCAAGGCAGAAAAGCTCCGCGGGCTTCTCGGCCATGTTCACACGCTCAAGCCCAACCGCATCGAAGCAGAGCTCCTCTCCGGCGTGAAGATCGCAGACAATGCAACGCTCCATCAGGCCGCGCAGGCGCTGCTCGATCAGGGCGTGCAGCGCGTGTTCCTGTCGCTCGGCGGCGACGGTGTGTTTGCCGCGCAGCAGGGCGAGACGCATTTGGAGCCCATCTGCAAGGCCGAGATGCGCAACGCCACCGGCGCGGGCGACGCGATGATGGCATCCCTCGTCTGGTCGTTCCTCGCGGGCCGCGACCTTGCCGAAAGCTGCGCCGCCGGTACCGCCGCCGCGGCCATCGCGGTCGAGAGCGAAGAGACCATCAATCCGAACATGAGCGCCGAGGCCGTTCTGGCCCGCGCCGCGAAGTAAATTTCTACGACAAAAAAGGACCGTCCGATCGGACGGTCCTTTTTTTGCTTATTTTCTCAAATCCAGCAACATCGCGACGTGGCGATAGAGACTTCTCTTGACCGCGGGGGTCATGCAGGCCTCCTTGATGGGCATGGCGAGCTTTCTGAGCTCGTCCTCGGCCTGCGCGATGACCTCGTCATCCGTGGCGTCGGAGTCGATCTTTGCCGCCGTCTCGGTCATCACGACCGGATGGGGCGCGACCGCGCCCGCAGCCAGACGCGCGGGGCGCTTGCCGCCGCAGCGGAGCGCGAAGTTGATGATCGGGAAATCGATCGTCGTGCGCATGGCGTACTTATAAAAGCCGCTGCGCTCGCCCTCTTCCGCCGCGGGGACGAAAAAGCGCGTGACGAGGATGGGCAGGTGCTCGTGGCAGGCAAGGCCGTTGGCCACGCTGTGGCGCTCGATGAGGGACTTTAGGTCGGTGCGGTGCGTCTCGCCGTCTTCGATGTACTCGACCTCCGCCTCGTAAGCGATGAGCGCGGTGGCGACGTCGGAATAGTAGATCGCGCGGCAGACCGGCGAGTTCGGGATCTGGTGGCAAATGCTGCCGCCGGTCTTGAAGCAGTACGGAAGGCCGCTGCGCCACAGGTGCGGCTGGTTGAAGTAAATGCAGCGGCGGTCCTGCATGATGTTGCCGCCGACGGTGGCGATGTTTCTGATCTGCGGGGACGCCGTCAGCGACGCCGCCTGCGCGATGGCCGCGTAGCGGCTGTTCAAAAGCTCGCTCTCAGCGAGCTCGGTGAGCGTCATCGCCGCGCCGATGATGAACTCGCCGTCCTTTTCCTCCAAAACGTGCAGCTCCGGAATTTTCTTCAGGAAGACGAAATCCTTGTCGTCGCGCACCTCGTTTTTCAGCAGCGGCATGATGTCTGTGCCGCCGCCGATGTAGGTCGGGTGCTCGGCGGAGACGACGTCGTGTAAGCTCTCTAAAACCTGTCCGCTCATTTCACATTCCCCCTCTCGGTCGGCAGGATGGCAAATTTGTCGCACAGCGGCAGGCTGTTGATCTCAATGCCGCTTGCCCGGCGCACCGCGTTCACGATGGCCGGCGCCACGGGCACCGTGGCGAGCTCGCCGACGCTCTTCGCGCCGTGCGGGCCGTAGGGGTCGTGGCTGTTGACCATGTCGACATACGTGCGCGGCATGTCGCCCATCTGCGGGATGCGGTAGTGCAGGAAATCAGTCGACAGCGTGCGGCGCGAGCGCGGGTTGATCTCCATGCGCTCATAGAGCGCGTAGCCCACGCCCTGCGCGATGCCGCCCTCGAGCTGACCGGCGACGGTCAGGCGGTTGATGGGCGTGCCGACGTCCACGACCTGAATGACATCCAAAAGGCGGATGGCGTTGAGTTTCTTGTGGTATTCCGCCTTGACAAAGCAGACGGAGAACGGGTTGGGGCAGGCCAGAGCCTTGTAGGTGCCCGCGCCGATGGGCACGCTGCCCTTGGGGTCGAACAGGATCTTGCGCGCGGCGTCTTCAAAGCTCAGCTCAAGCTCCTCGCCGCCGCTGATATAGTAGCGGTGGTCCTTTTCCTTGACCGTGCAGCCGTCATAGATGACCTTGAGCTGCTCGACCATCTTCTTTTTCAGATCGTCGCAGGCGAGCTTGACGGCGTTGCCGCAGATAAACGTCTGGCTTGAGCCGAACGTGCCGGTATTATACGGTGTCAGGCTCGTGTCCGCCGCAGTGATCTGCACGCTGGAGAGCGGGATGCCGAGGCATTCCGCCGCGATTTGGCTCTCCATCGTCTCGCTGCCCTGACCGATATCGGCAGAGCCGACGAGAAGATGCACGGACGCGTCGGCGTTGAGCATGACGACCGCGCCGCTCAGGCCCTCCTTCGAGGACGGGCCGGAGCCGTGGCAGCTGAAGGAAATGCCCCAGGCCTGACGGATGTTTTCGTCGTCGATCAGGGGCTCTTTCTCGTCGATCTCCTTCTGGATCTGCTGGCAGCGGCGCGCGCAGTCCTCAATGCCGTTGCTGCTGACGGGGATACTCGCGCAGGGGAAGCACTCGCCCACCTGCACGTGGTTCATCAGGCGGAATTCGACGGGGTCCATATCGAGCTTCTGCGCGAGGCGGTCCATCAGAATTTCGCGGCCGAACGTGAGCTGCGTGTTGCCGTAGCCACGGAACGCGCCGCCCGTCACATGGTTCGTGAAGACGCTCAGGCCGATAAACGAGTAGTTCGGCACGTTGTACTGCAATTTACGCGCGGCGGCGGCCACGACCGTCGGCGTGTGCGTGGTGTAGGGGCCGGCGTTCAGGCGGAACGTCGTATCAAAGAGCTGTAGCTTGCCGTTTTTGTCCGCGCCGATGCGAAGATCAACGTCGGAGGCGTGACGCACGACGGAGTAGAAATCCTCCTCGCGCGAATAGAGCAGCTTCACGGGGCGCTTGATCTTGCGCGAGATGAGCGCTGCGGCGTGCTGAGCGTGCAGCTGCTGGCGCGCGCCGAAGCCTGCGCCGACAAGCGGCTTGATGATGTGCACGTCCACTTCCTTGAGGCCGAAGAGCTCGGCCAGAATGCGGCGCTCCTGGAACACCGTCTGCGAGCAGCTGTAGATCGTCATGTGCTCGCCGTCGCTGAAGTCGCAGATGCAGCAGGTCAGCTCGATCATCGTGTGCTGCATCGGCGGCGTGACGAAGTGGTCTTCGAGAATGATGTCGGACTTTTCCTCGCCCACAGCGATGTCGCCCTGCGACACCTCGCGCCGCTGGACGACGTTCGTGTCGGAAAGATGCGGCTGCATCGCGGGCGCGTTGTCGGCGAGCGCGGCCTTGACGTCAAGGATCGGCGCAAGGTTCTCGTATTCGACCTTCACTGCCTCGGCAGCGGCGCGGGCGGCCTCCTCCGTCTCCGCGGCGACGACGGCCACACGGTCGCCGATGGTCAGCGGCTCGGTCGTCAGCACCTTTTCATCCGCCATCAGAAGCGGAGAGGGCGGGTTGCCCGAGCAGTTGAAGTAGGCCTGCGGGGCCTCCTCCGGCAGGGCGCAGCCGAGAAAACCGGGAACCTTTTCCGCCTCGCTCACATCGATGCTCAGCACCTTGGCGTGGGAATACGGGCAGCGCACGAGCGCGGCGTAGGCCATGTTGGGAAGCTCTAAGTCGTCGGTATACTTGCCGCGGCCCAGCGCCTTATCCATGGACTCAAGGCGCGGCGTGGCGTGGTTGACAATGTCGAAATGATGCTGTTCCATCACTGCTGCGCCTCCTTTCCGTTCGCGTACTGTTCAATGACCTTGGAAGCCGCGACGATGGCCTCCTCGATCTTCGTGTAGCCCGTGCAGCGGCAGAGGTTGCCGGACATGGCGGCGTGGATCTCCTCGCGCGTGGGATGGGAGTTGCGGTCGAGCAGCGCCTTGGCCGCCATGATCATTCCGGGCGTGCAGTAGCCGCACTGGATGGCGCCAGCGTCGATAAACGCCTGCTGCAGCGGGTGCGGCTCGTCGGCGGTGCCGATGCCCTCGATGGTCTCGACCGTGCTGCCGTCCGCCTCGATGGCGAACACACAGCACGAGTTGACCGCGCGCCCGTCCATGATGACCGTGCAGGCGCCGCATTCGCCAAGGTCACAGCCCTTCTTCGCGCCCGTCAGGTGCGCGCGCTCGCGCAGCACGTGCAGAAGCGTCTCCTGCGGCTCCACCGTGAACGCGCGGCTCTCGCCGTTGAGCGTCAGGTGAATCGTGTGGTTGTTTTCAAGCATGATGTTCTATCTCCTGTGCAGAATTTGCTGTTTGTTCCGTATTGGCCTTATTCTCCCGTTTCAGCCGCTCCGTGAGCTGCGACAGATACTGCTCGTCGACCGGAGAATAGGCGTCGCGCAGCAGCATTTTCGACTGCTGTAAGTAAACAGACACGTCTTTATTCAAATATCGTCCAAAAACAGCCTGAATGTCCGGTGAATCCTGCATTTGCAGGCTGATTTGTGCAAACATGCGGTTCAGCACGCCCACTTCGTAGCAGCTGCCGAGCCGCTGGGCATAATCGTCCGCCTTGATGAAAAGGCTCAGTGCCTTGCGGTACTCTCCCTGCTCAAAGCAGAGGTAGCCGTAATAGGCGAACGCGATACCGCGCCCCCACATCAGCTCCACCTTGTTGAACTGGTCGACTGCCTGCGAGAGGTATTCGTCCGCGCTTTCAAGGTCGCCCGCATCCAGCGCGGCCTGACCGGCGTAGGTGTAAAACGTCGCGATACCGCCGGTGAGAAAGTTTTCCGTGCAGATGGAGATGGCGCGCGTGTAGTACTGCATCGCCTCGCCATAGTGCATGCGGTTGCGTTCCACCTCGCCAAGCCATGCGTAAGATGCCGCGAGATTGAAGAGGTATTTGTCCTTTTCGCCCGAGCGCTCGAAAATTTCGATCGCCTGCGTGAGCGAGGCGTAGCCCTCCTCGATGCGGCCCGACATGATGGAGCACAGGCCTGACAGGCGCATCCAGATGGCGCGCTCTTCAGCCTTGCCGTCGTCGCCGAGCACGGCGAACGCCTTTTCGACGACCTCGTGCATCTGTTTGGTCTCGTAGCGGTCGATGTAGATGCAGATGAGCTGACGGTAGGCCTTGATCATGTTGTTGCGGCACTGCTCACTGTCCGAATCGCGGTTGAGTTCGATGAGCGTGCGGATGTATGGCTCGCCCTGCGAATACTCCACCTTGCGGATGTGGAAGCGGCCCATCATGTGGTAGTAATCCGACAGGAAACCGTGCTTGTCGCTCTCGTCGAATTTGCCCTGATTGGCCTGCACCTGCGTTTGGATGTCCTTGAGGATGCGAAGGATGCCGGCTCTGTCCGACGAATCAAGCCGAAGGTCGTTTTCTGCGTCCGTCGGCAGCGTCTCCCCGCCGAGCACCGGATAATATTCGTGGGACAGGTTTAAATAGTTGTAAACGTACTCGACGTAATACTTGAGGTATTTGCGCTCATTGCCCGCGCGCCTGCTGTGGTACATGAGCTTGGTATAAAGCGCGTTGTCCGCGCTCGTGCCGCTGAGCCTGCGCTCGAGGCAGCAGGAGATCTTTTCGTGCAGGATGCGCCGCTTGGTGAGCGAAAGCTCGCCGTAAACATACTCGAGAATTTTCTGGTGGCTGAACTGGAAGGCGACGCTCTCGGCGCGGATGACCTCGCGGATGAGCTTTTTGTCGATGAGCTTTTCCAAAATCGTGATGAGCTCGTACTCCTCTTTTCCCGAGAGCGATCGCATCATGTCGAACGATGCGCCGTCGAAGAAGAACGAGAGCAGATCAAGAATGCTGCGCTCTTCCGACGGCAGCGACATGATGCGGATGCGGATCGTGTCGCGCATGTTCGGCGTGATGTCGGCCACCGAGCCGTTGAACTTGAGGTTGTTGACCGTTTCGATGATGAAAAAGGGGTTGCCCTCAGTCTCGCGGAAGAGCTGCTGGCGCAGCGCAGGCGTGGAAAAGCGGTCCGGCAGCAGAAGGTCTGCAAGCTGCCCCGTCTCGTCCACAGAAAAGCGCGGCAGCTGGAGCTCCGACAGAAAGCGCGCAGCCTTCATCTCCTCCAAAAAACTGCCCACATACTGGTGCCGCTCGTCGCGGACGCCGAAAAGGAACAGGATGCGGTGGTTTTTGTCCGAGGTCAGGATATCGCGGATCAGTGAGATCGACACACTGTCTGCCCACTGGAGATCGTCAAAGTAGAAGATCATCCGCTGCGCGTGTGACAGGCGCATCAGCGCGTAGGTGATCGCGCGCAGGTTGCTGCTGCCGCTCTCGGTCGTGATGTCGTCCTGGTCGATGGCTTTTTCCAGGTCGACCTGCCAGAGATACGGGAACGCGCGCGAAACCGCCGCACGGAAGAGCGTCGCGTCCGCGCCGCTCGCGCGATTTTTAAGGTCGCGCCCCAGCTGCTCGAAGATGTTCTGCCAGGGCTTTAAGACGTAGTTCTCCTCGGCGCGGTAGCAACAGGTCTGATAGATCGCCGCCTGCGTTTTCCCCAGCGAGGAGAGCACCGTTTGAAAGAGCTGTGTCTTGCCGATGCCGGCCTCGCCGGTCACGGCAAGGCTGATCGCGCCGCGGCCCCCGGAAAATTGCAGGATGTCGTCTACGAGCTTCCCGCGCTCCTCCTCGCGGCCCATGAACGGGCCGCTGTCCTTTTCGCTCTCCGGCGAGGTGATGCTCTCTTTTTGTGAGAGCACGTGCAGCACGCTCTTGTTGCGCTCCTGCCGGATGTTCTGCACGAGAGCTGTGATCTCTTCGCTCGGCGACTGGAACAGCTCTTCGGAAAGCAGCTTTTCGAGTCTGTCGTACAGCGCCACTGCCGAGGAATACTCGCCCCGTGCGCGGTAAATTTCAATTAAATAGACATAGCCGAACTCATCAAACTCGTCGAGCGCCATGAGCTTCTGGCATTCCAGCTCGCAGTCCTTGTAGCGCTCGTCCTGAAACGCCGCGACGATGGACTCCTTGAGCCGCTCCTGCAGCAGCCCTCGATAGTGCTGGCGGTTATTGAGCAGCCATTCGTTGTAGTATTCGTTGTCCTTGAGATAAAAGTTTTCGAGAAAGTCGCCCGCGTAAAAGCTGAAATCCGTCAGATTTTTGTCGTTAAAGCGGTCGATGTCCAGATCGATTCTGATCTCAGGGTTGATCTGAATGACATTTTTCGACGCGCCGACAAGAAAATCGCGGCCGAACTCGCGCCGGATCACATAGATGGCGTTGCGCATGTTGGACTGCACCTTGTGCTCGTCCGCACTGTCACCCCAGATGATGTCGGCGAGCTTGGGGCGAAAGGTCTCCTTTTCGACAAGAAGGTAGTACACCAGTGCCTCGGCCTGCTTGAACGGCAGGTTGACCTGTTTCCCGTCGAGCAGGATCCGTCCTGAGCCAAGAAGTTCGGCTGTAATCTTTTGCATCAGACTTTCTCCTTTCTTTTTCAAAAGTTGGATGCTTGCCTCTGCCCTCTCCAAAAAGAGCGACGTATTGATTACAGTATAATGGCCGCTTTCGACAGAAGCAAGCGTTTAATTCGCGTCGAATCCATTCAACTTTTGTGCATTATGCCCCAAAGCGACCGGTACGCGGGAACGCACCGGTCGCTTTGGGTTGTGTGGAGAAGAGGGATGCTTACAGCTCGCCGACCGCTGCTTCCACAGCGTTCAGCAGCTCGTCGGATTCAATGAGGCCGATCGTAGCCTTGGACTGGTTGCCCATGTAGATGTCTTCGTTCTGGAACTTGATGAGCTCGTTGACCTTTTCATAGGCGATGGACGTGCCCTTGCCCAGCTTGAACTCGCCGAGCTGGTCCTGCGTGATCCAGATGCCGCGGGAGGCCAGCAGCAGCTCGATGCCGAGGATCTTTTCAAGATTCTTAATGACGAGCTTGGCCTTGCGGGCGGCCCAGGGCGCCATGGAGACGTGGTCTTCCTGGTTGGCCTTGGTCGGGATAGTGTCGCAGACGGAGGGGAACGCCAGCGTCTTGTTCTCAGACGCGAGGGCGGAGGTGGAGCAGCAAATGATGTTGTAGCCGTAGTTCAGGCCGATGGGCTCGCCGGCGAGCGCCAGAGGCAGGCCGTAGCTGATGGTGGGATCGCACATCGTGAAGCAGCGGCGGTCGGAGACGTTGCCGATCTCGACGAGGGACATCGTCAGGATATCCATCGCGAAGCCGGTGGGCTCGCCGTGGAAGTTGCCGCCGGAGAGGAACTCGTAGTGACCGTCGCCCTTGGGGAAGATCAGCGGGTTATCGGTGGCGGCGTTGATCTCGACCTCGACGAGGTGCTTGACATAGTCAAGGTTCTCGCGGCAGACGCCCTGCACCTGCGGCATGCAGCGGAAGCAGTAGTTATCCTGCACGCGCTCCTGATAGTGCGGATGCATGATGTCGTGCTCGAGGTGGACCTTGCGGGCGTCCTCGGTGACGCGAGTGGAACCCTCGACGAGCTTCATCACGTTGGCAGCGGCCTTGATCTGGCCGGCGTAGGGGCGGGCCTCCTGGATGCGCTTGTCGAACGCGCGGGTCTCGCCGCGGATGGCTTCAAGAGACAGCGCGGTCGTGATCTCGGAGAGCTTGTACAGGCGCTCGGCGTCGTGCACGTTCAGGCACGCCATACCGGCGAACATTGTGGTGCCGTTGAGCAGCGCCAGGCAGTCCTTGGCCTTGAGCTGGAACTCGACGGGGGTAATGCCGGCCTTTTTCAGCGCTTCCTGTGCAGGCATGCGCTCGCCCTGATAGAAGGCCTCGGCCTGGGGCACGCCGATGAGAACGGAGACGATGTGAGCCATGGGGGCAAGGTCGCCGCAGGCGCCCACGCTGCCCTGCCAGGGCACGACGGGATGCACACCCTTGTTGAGCAGCTCGACAAGGCGCTCAACGACGACCGGACGCAGGCCGGAAACGCCGCGGCAGAAGGCGTTCAGACGGACGCACATGGCCGCGCGGACCACTTCCTCGGGAGCCGGATCACCGACGCCGCCGCAGTGGGACAGAACGGTGCGATACTGATGCAGATCGCTCTCTTCGATCGTGACCTTGTGATCCTTGTGCTTGCCAAGGCCGGTGTTGAAGCCGTAAACGGCGGGCGCGTCATCGCGCATCCATTCACTCTCCATGTAGTTGCGGACTTCGGCGATATGTGCCATGCAGTCCTTGTCGATCTCAACCTGATAACCGTTGCGGGCAACGTTGACGACGTCTTCAATGGAAAGATCCACGCCGTTGAGAATAACCTTGTTCATTTGCTTTCTCCTTTTTCTCGATTCTTTGTTGGAGTCAGGGGGAACTTGCGCTCCCCCTGCTCAAATTAACAGCTTACGGGATGATGTCTTCCTTGGCCTGCTCGGGGGTGATGCGAGTGATGGTCCAGCCGGTCCAGATGCAGATCAGCGAGACGATGGGGCAGAGCATGGAGAAGAACATGTAGGGCGCATAGGCCGCAGTGGCGCAGCCGAGCGTTGCGAGGATATAAACACCGTCAGTACTCCAGGGGCAGAACGGCGCGCAGATCGTGCCGACGTCCTCAAGGATACGGGACAGGTTCTTGGGGTGCAGACCGCGCTCACGGAAAGCCTCGCGGAACATACGGCCGGGAAGCACG
>OJQC01000684.1_pt1 | contig 9801 bp, 6 predicted proteins | sample 1598721 | NCBI WGS metagenome assembly OJQC01 (sample SAMN03922502, study PRJEB24848) | human gut metagenome | isolation source: stool sample | host: Homo sapiens | place: Germany | collected 2011-11
TCGGAGATGTGTATAAGAGACAGGAAGTGCGGTTCGCCTTGTCAAACGACGCCTTGAAAATATACGGGATATTAAGTTCTTTCGTTATTTCGACCATTGCCCCCGCAATGTCAATCGCATGTTGCCTGCTCTCAATCTGGCACGGCCCGCACAAAAGCCCGAACGGCAGGTTGTTTGCCAGTTTCACGCCGTTAACGTCAATAATTCTCTGTTCCATTGCAATACCTTTCCCAAAAGTTCAATATGGCAAAATGGTATGCCCTTTTCCCGATTTCGTCAAACAAAAAATCCCGCACCTCGCATTTTTGCACACAAAAAAATCCCGCGCCTCACATCTTTTGCGCAAAAAAATCCCCCGCTGCTCTAAAGCAATGGGGGAATAAGGCTTGCTGCCTTTCATTTCATGGCATCGCTGCCGCGCTTTTGCATTTTCTCAAGCACATTGCCCGCATATCCGCCGGAATTTTTCCGCATGCAGGCAAACGCTGTATGCCCATCAGGCACTCTGCTTGCGCATCCGGTCCAGACGATGCAGTTGATGGTCATAAATAGCCGCATAACCGACACACTTCTTAGCCATCTGTTCGTCAAGCGAAACACCGTTTGCCGCAGCTTCCGCCTCTGCACGTTGTTTAACGACAGCCAAAACCTCCGGCTTAAGCGCAATGTTGTAATTAACCGCATACGCAAACAATATGCGGATATTCAACTTTTCGTCCAGCAAATGCTTCTGCAGCGCCAATACATCGTCCGACGTTCCGCGCACCAGATACTTTTTGTCCTTGTACCGTCTGTGCCAGCCGCCGCGGCTCATTGAGAGCGCAAACGTAAACAGCGTCGGGTTGTTGTCAAGCAGATATTCCAGACACGACAGATAAAACTGCGACGTCTTTTCCATATACCAACGGAGGAATTTGCGTGCGTCAACCAGCGTTACATTGTTCAACACCTGCACAAACTGCATTTCTTTCTCTGCACTCAAAGTGCTTACTTCGGCCTCGCGGATAAGCGATAATGCCACAACTTCTGATTTACTCATAATTGTAAAATTAATTATAAAAAAAAACCTAAAAATAAAGAATGTTCGAATAGTATAAAGCGATTCTCCGCTTTTGTAAAGCCCGAAAACCGCTTTTTCTATATATAATAGCACAACAGATTGTAATTATGGCGTTTTTATTGCAATTTTGCCTTTTACCGAACCGTAACACAACATCCGGGCTGAACCGCCCGCGCCCCTGTCACACCGAACACCCGGCCGCCCTCTATGCCGCGCCGGCCGCCTGACTACGCCGCCGCATCTCTCGCTGCGCTCCACACCGGACGTTTCTTTGCACCGCGCTGTCAGCCTTATACCGGTTCGCCTCTCTAAACCGCGCCGTGTGTTTCTTTCGCAAACTTGACGTAATCGCGGTAATATTCCTCAAGGCTCTGCTGCACCATATAGTTGACGGTTCCTTTCGGAAAGCGCCCGCGTTTATCGGCCTTGCCCGCCGGGATCCCGGTCAGCAGTTCAATACCGTCGTCGACGTCGTCAATCGCATAAATCGAAAACTGCCCGTTCTCAACCGCTTCCAGCACGTCTTCACGCAGCATCAGGTTGACGACATTGGTGCGCGGGATAATCACGCCTTGTTTGCCGGTCAGCCCGTTGTATTTGCAGACCTCGAAAAAGCCCTCAATTTTCTCGTTAACGCCGCCGATGGGCTGAATCTCGCCAAACTGGTTGATGGAACCGGTAACCGCCAGCGACTGTTTAATCGGCAGGTTGGCAATCGCCGACAGCATACAGTAATATTCGGTGGAAGAAGCCGAGTCGCCGTCCACGCCGCCGTACGACTGTTCAAACACAATGGATGCCGACAGCGACAACGGCGACCGTTTCGCAAACCGGTTGGCAATCAGCGCCTGCAAAATCAGTACGCCCTTGGAGTGTATCGGTCCGCTCATCGCCACTTCGCGCTCAATGTTGATAAACTCGCCGCGCCCGAGCCGTACCTGCGTCGTAATCCGCGTCGGCTTGCCGAACGAATTGCGCGTAAAGTTGTAGACAACCAAACCGTTAATCTGCCCGACCCGCTCGCCCTTGACGTCCAAAAGAATTGTCCCCTTGTCAATCTGCTCCAGCATCGCGCGGTTGACGCGGTCGGAACGGTAAATCTGCGACTTTATCGCCTGATCGACGTGGTTCTTGCCGATTTGGCTCGCCTTGGACTTGCGTGCCCAGTAATCCGCTTCTTTCAGTAAATCGCCGATGGACGAAACGTGCGCCGTCAGTTTTTCGGAATCGTCGGCCAGCCGCGAAGAATACTCAATAACCCGCGCCACCGCCTGTTTGTTCAGCGACCTCAGGTTTTTCTTTTTCGTCAGCGAACCGATAAGCTTGGCATATTCTACTTCATTCTCGTCCGTGCGGTCGATAATCATGCCGAAGTCGGCCTCAACCTTAAAGTAGTCGCTGAAATCGGGGTCGCGCTCGCTCAACAGGTCATACAGCTCCGCATCGCCGGTCATAACCACCTTGACGTCCAGCGGTATCGGCTGCGGATCAAGCGAAATCGTCGAAAAGCTCGTATCTTCGCTCGGCGCCTCAATCTTAATTTCCTTGGAAGCCAGCGCCCGTTTCAGCGAATCCCACGAATACGGCTGCAACAGCAGTTTCCTCGCGTCAATAAGCAGAAAGCCGCCGTTGGCACGGTGCAATGCTCCGCCCTTAATCAGGGTAAAGTCGGTAATCAGCGCGCCGAACTGCTGAATACGCTCAACCTTGCCGACCAGGTTCCCCTGCGTCGGGTGATCCAGAAGCACAATCGGCGCCCCGCTGTCCGGCACGTTCTTAACCACGACATTGACCTTAAACTTGCTGTATTTGTCCTCTTCCTGCTGGTTTTTCAGCTGGCTCAGCAGCCCTGCCATCGGCTCTTCTTCGGTCTGCGGCTTGCTGTCCTGGTCATAGTTCGGCACAAAGCTCGGAATATTTTCCAAAATATAGTTTTGCACCGCTTTCAGATACTCGGCGACTTTCTTGTTGCCGCGGTATTTCTGCTTTATGTCGTTAATCGGCTTCTTAATCGCATCCTTAACCAGCTTTTCCTGTAACTTTTTGATTTCCTCGGTTTGCTTCTCCTCCCAGCCCGGCGCATCGTCCTGATGCTGGGCTATTTCCTCCTGCATGGCGTTCAGATCCGCCATAATCTCGTTTTTCTCGTCGTCGGAAAGGGTATCAAACACGTCCGGGCTGATAATTTCTCCGTTTTTCATCGGCGCCACGACCACCCCCATCGGCATATGCAGCAGCGAAACTTTCTTCCCTTTGGCTTTTTTCTGCAAAACCTTGACGTAATCGTTGCGCTTTTCCTGATATTTCTCGCGGATAACGCTCAGCTGCTCTTCATAAAGCTCGTTCTTCACCGCCTCTGGCAAATCATGCTCCATCGCATACGCAAACTCTTCCATATCTTTGGCAAAACCCGCCGCCGCTCCGGCCGGAAAATTGACCGCTATCGGCTTATGCGGCTCGTCAAAGTTATAGACGTAAGCCCAGTCGTCCGGCGTCGGGCGCTGTTTGCCCTCTTTTTCCAAAATGCGCTTGACCAGGCTGGTCTTCCCGGTACCCTCCGGCCCCAGGCAGAACAGGTTGTAGCCGCGGGATTTGATGTTTATCCCCAGTTCCACCGCACAGATGGCGCGATCCTGCCCCAGCGCCGACAGCCGTTCTTCCAGATCCGCCGTCGTGGTAAAATCAAATTTCGCCGCGTCGCATTTGCGATAAAGTTGCTCGGAAGTTAATTTCGTAATAGCCATTTTAAAAAATATCCTCTAATACTACATATATGTTAAAAGCCCCGCATACCGGACTGCCGTCCCGGGATGTCTGCCCGGTATTTCCGATTCTGCAGCCCCGCCCCGGCGGTTAGCGGTTATCCGCTGCGGCGTTTCCCCGGTTTTGCGGGCTTTCGTTTCGGCATTTCCCGCTGTGCGGCAACCCTTCAGCCGCAGCCGGAAGCCCGTTCTTTTATGCCCGGCATTATAGGGTTAAAAAACTAATATAGAGTAAAGATTTTGCAAGATTTAACGCTGACTGACATATTTTTTATACCGCTGCTGCTTGGAGGGCTTGCCGTCCTTTGTTTTGCCGCGCGCATCCGCCTGCTCCACCGCTGCCGGGTTGCCGCCGACGCGAGCCTGCACCCGCTGCGGCAAAAAGACCTGCCCCTGTTCTATTCGTCATATTACTTAAAGCAAAGCTGCGTCCGCCGTTTCTTCCGCCTGCCGCAAACCTTGGAAGCCGGTCTTGCCGCCCTTGCCGCCGAAACTCCCGCCGCCGCGCTGCCCGAAGTGCAAAAGGCCCTTCGCGCCGCGCCGCACAACTGGCGGCTGCAGATGCTATGCGCCGAATTATGCCGTATTTTAAACCGCCGCGCCGAATTTCAGCATATCGTCGAACAAATCCGCCTGCCATCCCCCGCCTCCGTACTCTTTCGCGTGCCCCTTTCCGCTCCCGCGTTCCTCCGTTTTCCGCTGCCCGTCCCCTCTGCGCTCAAGGCGGACTTCCTGCTGCTCACCGCGCTCGGCGAACTCTACCAGACTGATATGTACAGTGCATCTGCCCACTGTTCGCAGGCGCTTCGGCTGTATCAGAAAAACGGTTTCTCCTGGGAAGAAGCCGAATGCTATATGGCGCTGGCACAGATATACCGCATCAGCGGCGTATTTGACGTTGCCTTTACCATGTTGCGCGAAGCAAAAAAAATCTGGCAGGAGCTCGGCATCCCCGCCAAACAGGCTGAAACCGAAGCCTACTTCGGCCTGGCGGAAATAGGCCGTGAAAACTACGCCGCCGCCGAAGAATACCTCGCCGCCGCCGCCCGGATATGCGCGGAGCACAACCTCATCCAGACCGGAGCCGACGTCAAAAACTGGCAGGGGCTTACAGCTTATCTGCGGCACGAAGACGACCGCGCCGCCGAAGTCTTTTCCGCCGTCGCCTGCTCCAAAGCAACACTTTCCGCCACCGTTTCTACCCCCTCTCACCCAAAACCCAATACCGATACAACCACCACGCCCCCAACCTCCGACACAAACTTCCCACACCCAGCCTCCGACATAACCATTTCCGACATCGCCGCCGCGGCTGCCCCCGACACAACCGCCCCAGCCACAGCCACTGCGCAGGCTCTCTCAAAGCCCCACGCCGTATCCGCGGAGGCCCGCGCTTTTGCCGTCGAAATGCTGGCGCGCATCAGCCTCCGCCGCAAGCAATATTCCGAAGCCCTGTGCCGCGCCGACGAAGCGCTTGCCCTGCACCAAAAATCCCGCCACCGCCCCGGCATATTCGAAAACCTGTACCTCAAAGCCGAAATTCTTTACGCTTCTGACGATTACGAACAAAGTGCCGGGATTCTGACCGCCCTGATAAAAGAAAAGGCACCGGCTTTCACGACCTTCTACCCCGCCAACGCCTATACCCTGCTCGGCCTGATAAACCTTCGCCAAGACCGCCTGAACACCGCGCGCACCCTGTTCAAACAGGCCATTGATCTGGAAAACAGCCAGAACCGGATAAAAGGCGCCGCCATCGACTACAATAATCTGGCGGAACTTGCCCTGCGCGAAGGAAGCGGCGAAGAGGCCCGCACCTATCTGCAACAGGCGCTTTCCTACGCCGAAATGCTTGAAGACGAAGAACTGAAGAATTATTTAAAAGCAAAACTTTAAGCACGTCCGTTCATAAATCAGTCTAGGTTGCAAAAGATGAGGGCACGCCTATATTTCTGCCTGTCAAGGCAACCGCCGCCAAGGAGGCCGCCGCCGTCTCTTCCCCCAACCGGGGCAAGCACTCCGGCACCGGCCGCATCTCAAACCGCCCGGAACATCCGTACCATCTAAACGAGGAAATGGCGAAGCTGTGTTAAACCTGTTATTGTCCATCACGCAGTATTTGATTCCCGTACTGCTGTTAGCCATACCCGTCCTGCTGTTTTTTGACATCAGCCCGAAAAGGCGGAAAAAAACAGCCCCTGCCGCCATACCCCTTGAACAGCCCGCCCCTGAACCGGATATCCGCGAACTGGAAAAAAAGCTGAACCGCCTGCTTGAAAACAACAGTTCCGCCGCCCGCATCGATAACCTGCAAAAAGAACTCCAAACCTCCAAAAGCAACACTGTCGCCGCATACATCAAGCTTAACAAAAAAGACCTGAAAGGCTTTCACCTCTTCCAGCTCATTTTTTCGCTGATAAAAAACCGTGCCGAAGATGCCAAAATCATCAAAATTCTGCGCCATTACCTGCCCTCCTGCGCAACGTCCCACCTCTACGCCATGCTTCACTCGTTCAAAGTATTTCTGAACATCAGCCGCGAAGACGGCAGGCAAAAGGAACTCCTGCGCGATCTGAACCATAACCGCGTCCGCACTACGCTTTTGTATCTTGAGGGCAAATTGAACCAGACGCTCAATCAGGTTTCCGGCACCCCGCCTGCCATGCAGCAGCCGTTAATCGACCGTGCCGTCGTCTACGGGCTGGTCTTCGCCGCCTTTTCGGAGTTTTACGACAACGAAGCTACCGAAAAGATTTTGCGCCTCGCCGATATGCTGGCGCCGGAATTGTTTAAATATTGGCATACCGTTCCTGCAAACGGCACCATTCCGCCCGACATCGCTCTGCCGGGGCGTTCCGCCAACACCCGTCCCGAATAGCCCCTTCCCGAACAGCCCTGCCCCGAATAGCCCCCTTCCCGAACAGCCCTGCCCCCGTATATATCCATACTTTTTTTCTAAAATTTTGCAAATTTTACTTGTTTTTGTCTATTTTATGTGTTATTGTACCTACGCTAAAAAGAAAATTATGTCGAACTATAAAAATTCTGTGTATTATGAAAACTGAAAAACTATTCATCAGTTTTGCTGTCAAAATTGATGAAACGGTTCGTTTCTCTTGTCGGACAACGAGCAACAACAACATTGCGGACAAAGAAATTTTCCGCGTCAACGGCTATTACTTTTTTTACGTCTTTAACCGTACCGAAAAGGTCAACACCTATTCGCTGCGCGAAATTACCGAAAAAGAATTTTACGCCCGCCGCAGCGAATTTCTGAAACTCCGGCCGCACAAGGCTGTCAGCGAATGGACAGACGGCAAAAACAAATTTTCGGTCAAAAATTACTACAACGGCACATGGAAAAGAAATGTTCCGGCCGCGGACTGCATCTTCCTCTCCGAAGACAATCCGCTGAAGGAAATTCATGACGCGGTTGTCAGCGAAGCCTCCGTCCGCAAAGCGCAGACTGAAGCTTACGACCGGGAAGAAAAGTACGAATACGCCCGCAAATGCGGCGGCTTGGGACGAAAACTGGGCATTGCCTATGTCAACGTCATGCGTCTCGGCCCTGAAAAAGGCAAGCTCATGAAATTCAAGGAATCTTACGAGCGTGCCATTGCCAAGGCCAAAAATATGAAGTTGAGCGAGTTGCGCGGTTTTTATGCCGACTTGTTCCGCCGCGGACGCGCCAGCAGAAAGCAGGCCATGGATACCCTTGGCATCCAGTATTTTGAAGCCGACGTCAACCTTCTCGTCCTGACCGAACTCGAACAGGCCATGTCCGAAAGGCTGGACGCTTATGTTGCCGAAAGTGTAAAACAGGCAAAAAACAATGCCGCCAATGCCGATTACCCGACCCGTCAGCGGATGTATGACGATTTGATGGGCAGCAGCCGGCGACAGAAAAAAGACGTCCTGACCGAGTTAGGCGTTAACGTTGATGCCATTGACTTGAACAAATACCCCTTATCCGAAATCAAAAGGGCCTTGGCAGCAACATTAGGCTGTGAGATGGAAAGATAAGAGGTAAACAAAAAAACACAAAGCCCCCGCTGCAGCAAAACGCTGTACCGGGGGCTTGGCATTTTAAATTACACAGCAAAAAAGCCGGAGATATAAATCTCCGGCCGTCAACAGCACAATTCAACATTCTGATGCAAGCCCTTTAAGCTTTTTCATCGTCTTTCAGCATGTCTTCCAGCCCCAGCTTTTCAAGCACTTCTTGATAAGAGAGAGCATCCGTTTCCGGTATTGCAGCGACAATATATGTCGGACGACAGCCGCGGAACACGCGCAAGGACAACATTCTGACCGCATCGGCATCAATGTCCTTGATTTCCTCAATCCGGTTGGCAATATTATACATACTGCCGCGGCCGATTGTCTGCCATGCGACTTCAAGCGCCTTGTCGTCGGACTTTTCATATTTGTCCAGTTTTTCGACCATCGCCGCATTGCGGGACTTTTCCATACGTTCTTCCGTTGCTTCCACATCGCAAATGCGGTTGACTGCGCCGATAAGCACATTCGTCAGGCTTTTGGCATCCGCATCCGGCGACATAACAAACGCCCGCATGGTACGCAAACCGTAATACCCGGCAATTTTGAACTCCACCTGCGCATCTATGCCGGCTTCGGCATAAGCGCGTTCCAGACGTCGCCAAAACATAGACATCATCACATTCGCTGCCGGAGAATCGTCAAGCGTCAGTTTGCTGACATCCCAGCCGAACATCAAACGGGTCGCACCGCTGTTCACATCCATCCGGCTAAAGCCTCCGGTATAAATGTCGCCGTTAAATTTCGGCTGTCTGGTTCCTGCCGGAACGTTTCCCAAGCAATGGGCAACAGCCTCCTTCATATCGGCCAGCGGAATTTTCGGACCTGCAATAGCCAGCACGACATTTGCCGCCGTGTAGTAGGTGTTTGCAAACTCCCGAACGTCTTCCGCCGTATACGATTCGATTTTCAGCAGATATTCGTTCGGAGTAACCACCCAGTCCGCACCGAATGCCGTATGTTTATACAGCAGTTTCATGCGGCGCATCGTCAGCGGAGCAGTATCATGCGTCTGTTTGACAATCGCGGCTTTCGCCTGTTCCACCAGTTCTTCGCTGATAACGGTAGAATTAAAAATCTGCGCTACTTTTTCCAGCGCTTCTTCCAAGTCTTCGCCGCCGGTCGTATAGGCTGTCATCGTTCCGCCAAAAACGGGAATAACGCCTTTAACCTGCAACAGCAGTGTTTTTTCAAACAAAGCCGCAATGCCTTTGGACGGTTCATTCACATGACCGATGTTAACACTAAGACATACACTGTAGTCTTTTGAGTGACCTGCAAATACAACAGACATGCCGTTGTTCAATTGAAACTTTTCCATAAAAATAAAATTTTTAGTGAAACAAAAAAATTAACTAATTCATAAAAATATGAAATGTAGCTATGCTGATACTCCATAAAATTATTTTTGTCAACAAAAAATTTGTCAAAAAAAAGCTCCGGCCTGCCCGCCGGAACTTTTCCCTGCCGTTTTGCTCTCTCCGCATCTTCGGCACGATACCCGATTCACACGTTTTTTCAGCGTATTGTCCCGCCTGTTACATTTCCAAAGCGTAAATATTCGTAACCGCCCAGCGGCCGTCCTTCTGCGTCAGGGAATAAATGACCGTTCCCTTGCAAAGGCCGAACCAAACCGCATCACAATCGGATTTCGTATAAACCGAAATGTCCGAACTGCCGGGAATCGGCTTGATTTTGGTAATCTCAAACGAGATATGCCGCGGCCGCGGTGTTTCTTCGGCCTTTCCGAGCACAAAACCGGGAACATACTCCTTGTCGCACCCTTCAAGTTCCGGAGCCATTGTGCACTTGATCACCTGCTCTATCGCGCAAAAGATTTTATCTTCCGCCCGGCACCCGGCAGCCAAGTCTTCCGCCGCATACGAATGTACCGAGTCGCTGACCTGCCGCTCCTCCGTA
>OJQC01000703.1_pt1 | contig 9664 bp, 5 predicted proteins | sample 1598721 | NCBI WGS metagenome assembly OJQC01 (sample SAMN03922502, study PRJEB24848) | human gut metagenome | isolation source: stool sample | host: Homo sapiens | place: Germany | collected 2011-11
GGCGGCGACGAGGAAAGCGAGGACAAGACGGTTTGACCCGCTTCACCGACAGCCCTTTTGAACCCATGATGACGCGCAGGCCGGAGGGCGGGAAGGCAGCTTCCCGTCCTCCCTCTTTATCTCCCGGCCACCCCTGTTATGGCTGCGGAAACTACCGCCCCGGCCAGCCCTGCGTGGGTTTCTGCCACAAAGAGCTGACCGCGTGGCTGCGCGAAAGGAGGAAGCAAAAATGAAATTGGTAATTGCTGAGAAGCCTTCGGTGGCAAAATCCCTGGCCGCCGTGCTGGGGGCCACTTCCCGCAAAGACGGCTACCTGGAGGGCGGCGGTTGGCTGGTGTCCTGGTGCCTGGGGCATCTGGCCGGGCTGGCGGACGCCGCCGCCTACAACCCCGACTACGCCAAGTGGCGCTATGATGACCTGCCCATTTTGCCGGAGTCCTGGCGCTTCACCATCGCCAAGGACAAGCGGGATCAGTTTGACGTGCTGCGGACCCTGCTGCGGCGGGAGGACGTGACCGAGGTAGTCAACGCCTGCGACGCCGGGCGCGAGGGCGAGCTGATTTTCCGCACGGTCTACTGCCTGGCGGGCTGCCAGAAGCCCATGAAACGGCTGTGGATCAGCAGCATGGAGGATTCCGCCATCCGGGAGGGCTTTGCCAACCTGCGCCCCGGCGCGGACTATGACGGGCTGCACCAGGCGGCCCTCTGCCGGGCCAAGGCCGACTGGCTGGTGGGTATCAACGCCACCCGGCTGTTTTCGGTGCTGTACCACCGCACCCTCAATATCGGGCGGGTCATGTCCCCGACGCTGGCCCTCATTGTCCAGCGGGAGGCCGAGATCGACGCCTTCAAGCCGGTGCCGTTCTATACCGTGGCTCTGGACTTGCTCGGTTTTACCGCTGCCAGCGCCCGCATGGACAAGAAAGCCGATGCCGAACAGCTGAAAAACGCCTGCCAGGGCGGCACGGTGACGGTCAAACAGGTGGAGCGCAGGGACAAATCTGAGAAGCCGCCCGCCCTCTATGACCTGACCACCCTCCAGCGGGACGCCAACCGCCTGCTGGGGTTCACCGCCCAGCAGACATTGGACTATCTACAAAACCTCTATGAAAAGAAGCTATGCACCTATCCCCGGACGGACAGCCGCTACCTGACCTCCGATATGGCCGAGGGACTGCCGGTGCTGGTGAACCTGGTCGCCAACGCCATGCCGTTCCGCAAGGGTATCGCCATCTCCTGCGATGCAGCGGCGGTCATCAACGACAAGAAAGTGACCGACCACCATGCGGTGATCCCCACCCGGAACATCCGCGAGGCGGATCTGACCGCGCTGCCGGTGGGCGAACGGGCGATTTTGGAGCTGGTGGCCCTGCGGCTGCTGTGCGCTGTGGCCCAGCCCTATACCTTTGCGGAAACTGCCGTTGTTGTGGAGTGCGCCGGTGCGGAGTTTACCGCCAAGGGCCGCACGGTGAAGCAGCCCGGCTGGCGGGCGTTGGATGCTGCCTACCGGGCCACCATGAAAAGTGCGCCGGAACAGGACGGCAATTCCGAAGATAAGGCGTTGCCGGAGCTGGCCGAAGGCCAGGAACTGCCGGTCGCCGGTGCCGCCGTTAAGGAGGGCAAGACTACCCCGCCCAAACACTTCACCGAGGACACGCTGCTTTCTGCGATGGAAACTGCCGGGAAGGACGATATGCCGGAGGACACCGAGCGCAAGGGGCTAGGCACCCCCGCCACCCGCGCCGGGATTTTAGAGAAATTGGTGTCCACCGGCTTTCTGGAACGCAAAAAGAGCAAAAAGCAGGTGCAGCTTCTGCCGTCCCACGATGCCACTTCCCTGATTACCGTCCTGCCGGAGCAGCTTCAATCCCCGCTGTTGACCGCCGAGTGGGAGTACCGGCTGGGTGAGATCGAGCGCGGCGAGCTGGCCCCGGAGGACTTCATGGCCGAGATCACCGCCATGCTGAAGGAGCTGGTGGGGACCTATCAGGTCATCAAGGGCAGCGAGTACCTGTTCACCCCGCCCCGCGAGGTGGTGGGCAGATGCCCCCGCTGCGGCGGCGAAATTGCAGAAATGCAAAAAGGCTTCTTCTGCCAGGACAAATCTTGCAAATTTGCAATCTGGAAAAACAGCAAGTGGTGGGCCGCCAAGCGCAAGCAGCCCACCAAGGCCATCGTGGCGGCGCTGCTGAAAGATGGTCGCGCCCATGTGACGGGGCTGTATTCCGAGAAAAGCGGCAAGACCTACGACGCCACCGTGGTGCTGGAGGATACCGGCCAGTACGTCAACTTCAAGCTGGACTTTGACCGGCAGAAAGGCGGCGGCAAATGAAACTGAGTTTGTATGAACAGGAAACGATTATCCTCTACAACCAGGCCGAGGCCACCGCCGAGGTCTATTCCCACGACCCGCGCCTGCTGGAAAAGCTGCGGCGGCTGGCAGAGAAGTACCCGGACCAGATCGTGAAAAAGGACCGCCAGACCTTCGTGGTGCCCAAACGCTGCGTGTCGGTGCGGGAGCCGTACAGCGCCGAGCGCCGCAAGGCCGCCAGCGAACGGGCCAAAGCCGCCGGGTACAGGCCGCCCGTCCCCAAAGCGGGCGGCAAGTAAGCATGGGCGAGAGCGTCTTTGAAGTCGTAAAACAGTCCGTCACCGCCAGAGAGGCGGCGGAGCTTTACGGCATCGCAGTGGGGCGCGGCGGTATGGCCTGCTGCCCCTTCCACGATGACCGCCACCCCAGCATGAAGGTGGACACCCGTTTCCACTGTTTTGGCTGCGGCGCAGACGGCGATGTGATCGACTTCACCGCCCGGCTCTATGACCTGTCCCCCAAGGGGGCCGCTGAAAAGCTGGCCCAGGATTTTGGCCTTTCTTATGACAGCAAGGCCCCGATCCGGCGAAGTTATGTCCGGCAGAAAACCGAGGCGCAGGTGCGGAAAGAAAAACGAGAACACGGCTGGCGCGTCCTGACGGACTACTATCACTTGCTCCGAAAATGGGAGGCCGACTATTCCCCCAAGACGGCGGACGAGGACCCGCACCCGCGCTTTTTGGAGGCCGTCCAAAAAAAAGACTACATGGGCTATCTGCTGGACACCTTTCTCGACAGCAGTACCGAGGAACAGGACCAGTGGATCGCAGAACATACCGCTGAAATTTCGGCCATAGAAGGGAGAGTGAAAATCATGGCTGACAAACCCACCAACCGGGAACGGTTGCAGCAAATCACGGCGGGCATCGAGCAGGGTATCAAAGAGCTGTTCGAGAGCGAAAAGTATATGCGTTACTTGTCTGTGATGTCTCGGTTCCACCGCTACTCCGTCAACAACACTATGCTCATCTATATGCAGAAGCCGGACGCCACGCTGGTGGCCGGATACAACAAGTGGAAAAATCAGTTTGAGCGCCATGTGAAGCGCGGTGAGCATGGCATTACCATCATCGCGCCCACACCGTTCAAGAAAAAGATCGAGGAACAGAAACTGGACCCGGACACCAAAGCCCCCATGCTGGATGCAGAGGGCAAGATCATCATGGAGGAACGGGAAGTTGAGATTCCCATGTTCCGCCCGGTGAAGGTGTTCGATGTGAGCCAGACGGATGGCAAGCCCTTGCCGGAGCTGGCGTCCTCCCTGTCCGGGAATGTCCAGAACTACGAGGCTTTCATGGAGGCCCTGCGCCGGTCCGCGCCGGTGCCGCTCTCCGTGGAGCCGATGGCAGAGAATATGGACGGGTATTTCTCGCCGGACCAGCAGCGCATCGCCATCCGGGCAGGCATGAGCGAGGTGCAGACCGTTTCCGCCGCCGTCCATGAGATCGCCCACAGCAAGCTGCACAACTACGCTAAGGCTCAGGAGGAAGCGGTCAGGGCCGGTGACAAGGAGCCGCCCAAGAAGAAAGACCGCAATACCGAGGAGGTGGAAGCCGAGAGCATTTCCTACGCGGTTTGCCAGTATTACGGTATCCAGACCGGCGAGAACAGCTTCGGCTACATCGCCAACTGGAGCCAGGGTAAGGAGCTGCCGGAGCTGCGGGCCAGTTTAGAGACCATCAACAAGGCAGCCGGGGAACTGATCGCGGACATTGACCGGCATTATAAGGTTATCTGCAAGGAGCGCGGCATTGACCTGACCGCCCAGCCGGAACAGGCTGCACCCCAGCAAGCCACAGAGGAAACACCCACCATGCCTGAACCCAGCGCCGAGTACCGCGAGGCCCTGCTGGTGCTGGACGATACCACCTATCTTCATGTTCAGCCCTGCGATACCGGCTGGGACTACACGTTCTACGACGCCGCCACCAGGAAGCAGCTGGACGGCGGCCAGCTGGATGCGCCGGAGCTGCCCCTGTCCACCGCCGCGCTGAAAATCTGCGAGATGCACGACATGGGCGGCCAGTCCATTCAGTATGCGCCGGTGTCCATGATCGAAACTTTGCAGGAGGCGGCTGTCCAGCAGATGCAGGCAGCGGCCCAGGCCGCCGCCCCGGAAACTACCATGCTGCCGGACGCCCCTGAGCAGCACCTGGACGAGTACCCCATGCCGGACCCGGTGCTGACCCAGGACGATTTGGAAAAGTGCGGCTATCTGGATGGGGACCTTCTGCCCCTCTCCAAAGAGCGGGCCTATGAGCTGATGGCGCAGGACCTGACCGTTTACATGGTTCAGCAGGGCGAAAACCCGGCGATGGCCTTTGATACCGACGATCTGGACGCCCACGATGGTATCTTTGCCGTCACCCGCGAGGAATGGGAGGAAAGCCCGGTTTTCGATGCCCAGGTCAAGGAGCGTATGGACCACCAGCAGGAACGGGAGCAGGCGTTCCTCGGCCACAAGGGCGACTGCTTCGCTATCTACCAGGTGAAGCACACCGACGAGCTGCGGGACATCCGCTACGAGGGGCTGGAATGGCTCAAGTCCATCGGGCGCACGGTGCAGCGGGACAACTACGATCTGGTTTACACCGCACCGCTGCTGCCCTCCGATTTGAAGGGCGATACTGCCGAACAGCTTTTTTACCGCTTCAACAACGAACACCCTGCCGATTACCGCCATCCGTCCATGAGCGTCAGCGACATTGTTGCCATCAAGCGGGACGGCAAGGTATCCTGTCATTACTGCGACAGCTTCGGCTTTGCCGAGGTGCCCGGCTTCCTGCCGGACAACCCGTTGAAAAATGCGGAAATGGCCGTGGAGGATGACTACGGCATGATCGACGGCATCATCAACAACGGCCCCAAGGAGCAGACGGTGGCCCAGCTGGAACAGCAGGCCCGCAGCGGCCAGGCCATTTCCCTGATGGACCTGGCTGCCGCCGCCCACCGGGAGGGCCGGGACAAGAAGAAATCCGTCGTGGAGCAGCTGAAAAGCCAGCCCAAACACGAACATAAAAAGACAGCGCCCAAAAAGAGCGCGGAAAGGGAGATCTGATATGAACGCTTTGACCTTTGAGGAAACCAACCTGCTGTGTATCTACAACCCCGGCACCCGCCAGGGGGCCATCGAGGCGTTGTCCGAGATGCGCGGCGAACTTTCGCCGGACGAGACCGAACTGCTGGCTCTGACCGACAGCACCCTCGCCAAGCTGCGTGCCATGACTGACGTCGAGTTTGACGAGCTGGAACTGTACCCGGATTTTGACGAGTAAAAACATCTATGCGATAAAAATAGTTTGTGATAAAATGGGGGCGGTTAATGAAACTAATTTTTCTTTGTGGCGATGGAGGACACACATCATGGATAAATGGATTGAATTATTGTGCAATGGTGGCGGAATTGCAACCGGTGTAATTGCAGGTATTGTTGCTGCTTTTGTACAATTTCTGATTTCTCATTTTGAGCATCGCTTTCTCCAGAAAGCTAAAAAAGAAGAACAGATTTATAGCTTTAACGTATGGAAGAGAGATGAGATTGGAGAACTGATAAAAGATGTCAGCGAAATAAAGATTCCAGCGGTTACAGAAACAAATGGGGATGTTATTGAAAATGCTTATCACCTGATAATGGCGTATTTCGAAAGGGCAAAGCCGTTGTTGTACAAAAAAAGCGATCCTGTTACAATTAGAGGCTTTTTAATACCCTTAATATACGCTATAGACAAATGCAAGAAATTAAATTGGGATATGAAAAGGGACTTAATCTTGGGGATGCAAAGAGAGTCCTTATAGAGGAAATCAGCGAATGCAAAAAACGGCTACTAACCGTATTACAAGACAAAGAAAAAGAGACTATGTCACAATTGATACAGGACAAATAAAGACCACTTTTGTTGGGATGACCGACCATTGACTGACTAAAAGTTAGGCATTACTGGCAGTACTACGAAGCGGGAAATCTTTCGAGGTTTCCTGCTTTTCTTTTACTCAAAAATCGAAAGGAGGATAGAACCCCATGCCAACCAAAGCAGAACAATATGCGCAGATGGCCGACCAAGTGGCACGGCAGCTCACCGGCAGCTGGCAGGAGTGGGCGGGCTTTCTCACCACCGCCGCCCGGCTTTACAAATATCCGTTCCATGAACAGATGATGATCTACGCCCAGCGCCCGGATGCCACCGCCTGCGCCGAGTACGACCTGTGGAACAACCGCATGGGCCGGTATGTGCGGCGCGGGTCCAAGGGTATCGCCCTGGTGAATGATTCCGGGGACCGGCCCCGGCTGCGCTATGTGTTTGATATTTCTGACACAGGCACCCGTGAACATTCCCGCACCCCCTGGCTGTGGACGCTGAACGAGGAACACACCGCACCGGTCATGGCGATGCTGGAACACAACTACGATGTGAGCGGCGGCGACCTGGCCCAGCAGCTGGCCGATGTGGCCGCCAAGCTGGCGGAGGAATACTGGGCTGACCACCGGCGGGATATTCTCCCTATCGTTGACGGTTCCTTTTTGGAGGAGTACGATGAGTACAACATCGAAGTCCAGTTCAAATCAGCCGCCACGGTCAGCATCACCTACGCCCTGATGTCCCGCTGCGGGCTGGAGCCGGAGCAGTATTTCAGCCATGAGGATTTCATGGCGATCTTCGACTTCAACACCCCCGCCACCGTGGGGGCGCTGGGCACGGCGGTCAGCCAGATAAACCAGCAAGTGCTGCGGCAGATCGGCGTCACCATTCAGAACTATGAGCGCGCCAAGAGCGCGGAAAGGAGTGCCACACATGGAGAACAACCTGACTTACACGAGGAACGGCGATTACCTGATTCCCGACCTGAAGCTGACCGAACAGCCGGAGAAGCCCCTGGGCAAGTACGGCAGGATGAGGAAAGCGTACCTGAAAGAACACCGGCCCATCCTGTACAACCAGCTGCTGATGAGCGAGAAGCTGTACCTGCATCTTCTGGAGATCGACGAGACCGCGAACAGCCGTCTGGAGCAGATGATGCCCCGGCTGGCCGAGGCGGCGGGCGCGACAGAGGCGCTGAAAGCCAGCGACCCGATGGCCTGGGTGGGCCTGATGAACACCTGCAAGGCCCAGGCGGAGGAGATCCTGATGGCGGAACTTATCAACAGCTGACCTTAAACCTGTTCCTCTCCGAAGCGGAACAAATCCATAAAATCGACGAAGCAGAGAGTGTTAAAACGCCCTCTGCTTTTTCTATATCCAAACCCGCTGCGCAGGCGGAACCCGTGCGCCGGGCGCTGACCCAGGCCGACATTGACGCCGCCATCCAGGAATGGAACGGCAAAATCGAAAGTAAGCACGCAGTTGTTCGCTACATGAGGGACCATGCCCGTGAAAAGGACACCGCCGCCTGGCTGCGGCAGGAGTACGGCGATGACCTCCCGGCCCTGCCTGTGACGGTGGACAGCGCGGCGGGCGACGTGTCCTGGCCCAAGGTGCAGCGCCGGATCGCCCAGCTCATCAAGGAAGATCGGTTCTACACCGAGGCGGAGCAGGACCGTTTTGACAACATCGACCCCATCGCCATCCGGGAAGCCCTGGCCGAGCGCGGCATCGTGAACGGCCAGGTGGTAGACCCGGAAAAGCTGGACAATGACCCGTTTATCCAGCGGGTGATGCAGGATGTGGAGGCTGTTTCAGCCGAGGAACAGGCCGAGGCGGAGCCGCCTGCGCCGGACTTATCTGGCCGTCCCGTCACCCGCGAGGGAGACACCCTCACCATCGGAAGCGGCGAACCTACCCACGAGATGGACATCACTGTTTCCGATGAGGAGTATGAGGCTATCCAGCAGGCCATCCCGGAGAAAAAGGTCTATGACCCTGCTGCGCCGGTCTACCATGAGGGTGATACGGTTTATCTGGACAATCAGGAGTACCAGATCACCGAGCTGCGGGAGGGCACGGTGCAGCTGCTGCCCTCCAATATGGCGTACCCCATCTTCCGGGCCGAGAGCCGGGAGCGGTTCGAGACGCTGCTGCGTGCGGACACCCGCAACGAAGCCATCAACGAATTTTTGCCTGTAAACCCCGACACGGCTGACCAGGACCTGCGGGACGTGCTGGTCCACGGCCTGATCGGCGCGCCGGACAAGGCGGAGCTGTCCGAACTGATGCGCACCGGCAAGCCCAACCGCGAAATCGCCCAATGGCTGGGCCGGGCTTTCCCCGGCATCGTGGAAACGATGGAGCTGGACACCGGCGACACCGCCGACTACCGCACCACGTCCGAAGGCATCGAGCTGGAAGTGCTGGATGCGGACGAAAAGCGGCCGGCTATGCTGTATTTTCGCTGGGATGAGGTCGCGCCCCTGCTGCGCGGGCAGTATGCCCGTCAGATGGACGGCTTTGGGCGGGAGCAGGCCGAACTGGCGGTTGAGGCTGCTGCCACCGTTGAAGAACCCATCGAAACCGCCAAGCCCATTGAGGAACCTGCCGCCGAGACACCAGCGTTCCATTCTGAGCCGGAGGCCGTCTACCCCGGCGAACAGAACCATCTGCCTTATGACGTGGTGGTGGAACGGCTGCACGTTGACCGGCCCGAACCCACGCCGCCCGAACCGCGTCCGCCTGAGAATTTCCGCATTCTGGACGATGACCTGGGGAAAGGCGGGCCAAAGGAAAAGTTCTGGCGCAATATCAAAGCAATCGCCACACTGAAGCAGATCGAGCAGGAAAATCGCTATGCCACCCCAGAAGAACAGCATATTCTCTCGCAATATGTAGGCTGGGGCGGCGTGGCGGACGCCTTTGACCCGGACAAACCCGCGTGGGCCGCTGAGTATGCGGAGCTGAAGGAACTGCTGACCCAAGAAGAATATGAAGCGGCCAGAGCCTCCACCCTCAACGCCCACTACACCAGCCCCACTGTGATTCGCGCCATCTACGACGCGGTAGAACAGATGGGCTTCCTCACCGGCAACATTTTGGAACCGTCCTGCGGTGTGGGCAATTTCTTCGGGATGCTGCCGGAGAGCATGGCCGGGAGCCGTCTGTACGGCGTGGAGCTGGACAGCATTTCCGGGCGCATCGCCAGGCAGCTCTACCCCAAGGCCGACATCACCGTGGCGGGCTTCGAGACCACCGACCGGCGGGACTTCTATGACCTTGCCATCGGCAATGTCCCTTTCGGTCAGTACCAGGTGAACGACAAAGCCTACAACAAGCTGGGCTTCAACATCCACAATTACTTTTTCGCAAAATCGTTGGACCAGGTACGGCCGGGCGGCGTGGTGGCGTTCGTCACCAGCCGCTATACAAT
>OJQC01000705.1_pt1 | contig 9659 bp, 10 predicted proteins | sample 1598721 | NCBI WGS metagenome assembly OJQC01 (sample SAMN03922502, study PRJEB24848) | human gut metagenome | isolation source: stool sample | host: Homo sapiens | place: Germany | collected 2011-11
AATCAGACCCCTTGGCAACGCGGCGCTCGCGGGCGTTTCGATGCTGGCGCTTGACGGGGAAAACTGGCGAAAGCTCGCGGAGATTTCCGAAAAGTGCCGCTATCTCGAACTTTCCGGGCGCGACGACTTTTCCCGCGCGTTCACCGACAGTTTGACATTTTGAGAATCGTTCCGAACAGGCATTTTTAATGGAGGAAAACCCTATGGAAATGCAGTTTCCCGTGATTTTGGACGGCGCGACCGGCACCGAGCTCCAAAAGCGCGGCTTCACCGGCGACATGAGCGCCGAGCAGTGGGTGCTCGAGCATCCCGAGAGCATCCTTGAAATTCAGCGCAAGTATGTGGCGAGCGGCTCGAATGTGCTCTACGCGCCGACGTTCGGCGGCAACCGCCAGAAGCTCGAAGAGCGCGGCATCTTCAACCGCACGGAGGAGATGAACAAAGTGCTCGCACTGCTCTCGAAGCAGGCGGCGGACGGAAAAGCATGGGTCGCGGGCGATATCGCGCCCACGGGCCGATTTTTAGCCCCCCTCGGCGATGCGTCGTTTGAAGAGCTCGTCGACATTTACACCGAGCAGGCGGCGGGCCTTGAGCAGGCGGGCGGCGACCTTTACGTCATTGAGACGATGATGACGCTGACCGATGCGCGTGCGGCGGTTCTGGCGATCCGCAGCATGAGCAAAAAGCCCATCCTTGTGTCCTTTACCTGCGATGAGAGCGGCAAGATCCTCTCCGGTACGGACGTGGTCGCGGCGCTTTCCGTGATGGAGGGCATGGGCGTGAGCGCATTCGGCCTGAACTGCTCGGCAGGCCCCGAGCAGATGTTGCCGCAACTCCAACGCCTGCATAAATACGCGCGCGTGCCGCTGATCGCCAAGCCCAACGCCGGCATGCCGGAGATCGTGAACGGCGAGGCTGTGTACAACTGCCCGCCGGAGGAATTTGCCGCGCTGGTGCCCGAGATGCTCAAGGCAGGTGTGGCCCTCTTCGGCGGCTGCTGCGGCACGACGGAGGAGCACATCGCCGCGCTGAAAGCAGCGCTCAAGGACGCGGAATACGTTCGCCCCGCACCGGAATGCCTCGACCTTCTTCCCGCGGCAACGGAGAAGGAAGCCTTTTTCCTGCCCGCCGATGCGACGCACGGCGCGGTGCTGACCGCGGACGGCGATTTGGAGGACAAGCTCTCCGACGCGATGGATGACGAATGGCCGATGGTCGCGCTGAAGCTCGCGTCCTGGGCAGATGTCGACGCGCTGGAGGACTACCAGTACATGCTTAGAAAGCCGCTGTGCCTTATCTGCGACGACGCGGAGCTTTTGGAAGCGGGCCTGCGCGCCTATCAGGGAAGAGCCTTGTACGAGGGAAATCTCACCGAAGATGCCCTTGCGCCGCTGGTCGAAAAATACGGTCTGCTGGTGTAAAAAGAGAAAAAGAAGAACGGGACGGAAATGAACATTTCCGTCCCGTTCTCTATATAGTAAAGCGCGTCACGCCGCGGCGCCGCCAGTGCTGACGATACGGAAATACGCATTCGACGTCAGGCGGTACATCGCGCAGTAGAGCAGCGCGAAAAGAAGCAGCGCTGCGCCGGTCACGCCGAGAAACAGCGTGAGGTTCTGGATGCCGAACAGCTGCATGATCTGCCAGACCATCGGCTGGGCGAAGGCGAGGTGCAGCGCCGCCGCGGCAAGCGGCAGCAGAAAAATGAGCAGCATTTGCGCGTTCACGCTCTCACGGATGTCGCGCTTGGTCATGCCCACGCGCTGCATGATGGCAAAGCGCGAGGCATCCTCATACCCCTCCACGACCTGTTTGTAGTAGAGCATCAGGAGCGTTGCGAACAGGAACAGCACGCTTAAAAGAATGCCGAGGAAAAAGAGACTGCCGTAGAGCGAGAAGAACTCCGCACGGACGTCCGCCATTTCCGTGGGATGCCAGTGATTCTGGACGGCAAGCGTGCTGATCGCGTCCTCCGCGCCAAAATAGAGGCTCGCCGTCGAGGCAAGCATCACCAGCACCATCGTCGAGAGAATGCAAATGGAGGCGAGGCCCGCGCCGTTTCGCTTCATGCGGTAGGTGAGCGACGAGAGGGAGACGAAGTTACGCTTTTTGTAGTAGAACTTCTCATCCTTCTGGAGCGTTTTGCAGAGCGTCACGCTGCCGGAGATGAAGAGAAGATACGTCGATAGAATGACCATGATGACCGCGAGGAAGAAGAGCAGCATCGCCTGTACGGGGTCGTTGATGGTCGCGGCGATGTAGTACGCACCGAGCAGCAGCGCAAGGCCGGGGATGACGAGCAGCCATTGCGACTTCGGCGGCTTTTCGCCAACGTTTTCGCTCTTCAAAAGCGCCGCGCCCTGCGCATGGCGCAGCGACAGCACACCGCGCACATAGAGCAGCGCGAAGATGGCGATGAACGTGATGGCGCACTGCTTGATGGCGGCAAGGCTCACGGTGAACGCCGCGGCGGGGAGAGATAAAAGCCGCAGCAGTGCGGACTGCGAGACATAGGAGAGCAGCAGGCCGAGGCCAAGCCCCGCGATCAGCGTGAACGCCGCGGCCAGAAGTGTCTCCCAGAAGAGAATGGCGCTGAGTGCGCCGCGGTCCATGCCGAGCACGCTGTAAAGGCCGAATTCCTTCTTGCGGCGACGCAGGAGAAAGCTGTTCGTGTAGAAGAGAAACAGCGCGATGAACACCGATACGACGAACGAGCCGAGGCTCATCGTCATCGCGACCGCAGAGGTGCCGGAGCCGTTCACCTTGCCATTGACCGTATAGAGCGCGGGGGTGACGGCGAGGTACGCAATGACATACAGCATCGCTGCCATGAACGCGCAGGAGAGAAGATAGGGCACATAGAGCCTTGCGTTCTTTTTGATACCCATCCACGCAAGGCGGGGGTAAAAGGTGGGCTTCATGCGCATTCGCCTCCCGTCTGCTGCTGCGTGAGCGCATCGGTGATACGCTGGTAGAAATTGGAATCCGTGTCCTTGCCGCGCTTTAACTCGAGCGAGACCTCGCCGTCGCGCAGGAACAGCACGCGCGAGGCGCAGCTCGCCGCGCGCACAGAGTGCGTGACCATCACGATGGTCTGGCCAGAGGCGTTGATCTCGCCGAAGAGCTTCAAGAGCTCGTCGGTCGAGCGGGAGTCGAGCGCGCCGGTCGGCTCGTCGGCCAGCAAGATCTGCGGGCGGGTGATGAGCGCGCGGGCGACGGCGGCGCGCTGCTTCTGTCCGCCGGAGACCTCGTAGGGGTACTTTTTGAGCAGCGTCTCGATGCCGAGGTCGTAGGCGAGCGGTGAGAGCCGGTCGCGCATCTCCGTGCGCGACTTGCCCGCGAGCACGAGCGGCAGGCAGATGTTGTCCTCGAGCGAGAACGTGTCGAGCAGGCTGAAGTCCTGAAATACAAAGCCTAAGTTGTCGCGGCGGAAGGCTGCGGCGGTTTCTTCGGGAATCTCGGAGAGGTTCTTGCCGCCGAGCAGCACTGTGCCGCCGGTGGGCTTGTCGAGCGCGGCGAGGATATTGAGAAGCGTCGTTTTGCCGCTGCCGCTCTCGCCCATGATGGCGACATACTCGCCGGATTCGACGGTGAAGTTGACATTTTTGAGCGCCTGGACCTTGCTGCCGCCAAAGCGCGTGGTGTAGGTCTTTTGAAGACCGGAAACAGTCAGGATTTGCATGAGATGACTCCTTTCAAACGAGTGAGTTAGAAGCTGACGGTTGACATAATTTTTAATTCTCAGAAAATTTTGCAGAAAAAAGGGCGCAAAAAAGCAGCCGGAAAAGCGGAGACCTTTCGCGGCTGCTTTTTCGAAAACGCGTTACTCGAGATTCAGTTTTTTCGTCGTGAAGTACCACGTCACGGCGTAGCCGATCGCGCAGAAGAGAAGTTCGCCGAGCATGCCCCAGAGGAGTAGCAGCTCGATGCCTGTGGGTAGGGTGTTGACGTCCAGTGAGATCCATGTATGGATGAACCGGCCGATCATGGCGATGGCGGTGAACTGCGCAAGCTGGAAGAACACGAGAATCAGGATGACCGTCCACAGCTCCTTGCGCTTATTGAAGCTGTAACCGATGGAATAGGCGGCGTAGACCACGAGCTCGGCGGCAGAAACGGCAAAGACGAAATTGCAGAAAAGCTCAAAGACGATCAGCAGCGCGTGACTGCGCAGCGAGGCCTCCATTCCGAAGAACGCTGTGAAAACATCATTGAAAAAATCGGGGACATACTGGAAAGTGCTCCAGCCGGAGGCAGCAATCAGCAGCGAGAGAAGTCCCACGATGAACGCCGCAGCATACCACACGGCGGAAACGATGAGCTTGGAGATGAGCAGCTGATGGAGGCTCACCGGCAGCGTCAGCGTGAGGTAACCCTCATCCTTGAGCACGTGGTCGCGCCAGCGGACGGCGGAGAGCACCAGCGGCGCAAACGCCAGCGCAAAGAGGCCCATCACAAAGCCGATGACCAGCAGTACGCCGATGAGCTGTAAGAGCCAGGGAATGTGCCCGCCGTTCAGGAGCAACTGAGAAAAACGCATCAGCGCCGTCAGTGCCAGCATTCCAAGAAAGACCGGCCACATGATGCGGCTCGTTGCACGGAATTCATGTTTGATCAGTTTGCTCAGCATCTGAATACCTCCCGGAAGAGCTCGTCAACGCTCTTGCCCTTTTCATCTCGAATGGTCTCCACGCTCTCGTGGAGCATGACCTGCCCCTCGCGCAGGAACACGACCTCGTCAAGGATCTGCTCGACGTCGGCAATCAGGTGCGTGGAGATGATGACCGCTGCGTCCTCGCTGTAGTTGCCGATGATCGTGCGCAGGATGTAGTCGCGCGTCGCGGGGTCCACACCGCCGATGGGCTCGTCAAGGAGATAGAGCTTGGCGTCGCGGCTCATCGTCAGGATGAGCTGCGTCTTCTCGCGCATGCCTTTGGAGAGCGTCTTGATCTTCTGTGTGCGGTCAAGGCCGAGGTTCATCAGCATCGCTTCGGCCACGCCGCGGCGGAAGTCCGAATAAAAGTCACCGTAGTAGTCAAGCGCCTGCGCGATCGTCATCCAGCCGGGCAGCGTGTTTCGGTCGGGCAGGTACGAGACAATGGCCTTCGTTGCGCGGCAGGGGGCCTTGCCTGCGATCAGAATTTCGCCCGACGTCGGCGTCAGAAGGCCGTTGGCGAGCTTGATGAGCGTCGTCTTGCCGCTGCCGTTGGGGCCGAGCAGGCCCACGATGCGCCCGGGTTCGATCGTGAGATCGATGCTGTCGAGCACCGTTTTGGCGCCGTAATTTTTCGTGAGCGCCTTGCATTCAAAAATACTCATTCTTCCTCCTCCTTAGCTCCCTGAATGAGAGCGATGACTTCGTCTCTCGTGCAGCCGAGCGTTTTCATCGAGTGGAGAAATTCTCCCACGCGCTCGTCCGCAATGCGGAGCTTGGCATTTGTGATCATGTTTTCATTTTCCGTGACGAACCGTCCCGCCGTGCGCTGGGAAAACACCAGACCGTTGCGTTCGAGCTCGGATAGCGCGCGCTGGACCGTGTTGGGGTTGACGCCCGCCTCCACCGCAAGCTCTCGCACGGAGGGGAGCTTTTCTCCCGGCGCGTAGATGCCGGAGACGATGGCCTCCGTCAACCGCTGTGTCAGCTGGGAGTAGATCGGCTGGTCATTGCGGAAGTTCCAGTCCATAGTGATCCTCCTTGTGTATCACTGTATTAAGTAATTAGTACAATAATACATCAAGCGGCATTTGTCAATAGCCGGACGCAAAAAAGATCAAAAAATTTCGCGGCAGAAAAAAGCCGCGAAATTGACATAAAATCCTAAAACAGATGTTGCATTTCAGGAAAAATGTGGTATCATAAATTCGAACAAATGTTGGAAGGGGCGCACAAGATGGAAAAACTGTCCAGAATGCAGCAGCGCGTATACGATTATATAGCAGAGAGCATCGCCGAACACGGCTATGCCCCCTCTGTGCGCGAAGTCGGTGAGGCGCTGGGACTCAAGTCACCCTCCACGGTCCACTTCCATATCAAGCACCTGCAGGAGATGGGGCTCATTGAGAAGAGCGCGGGCAAGGGCCGTGCCATCACGCTCAAAAAGCAGCTGCAGGCCGTTCCCGTTGCGCCGCAGCCCGTCGAGATCGACGAGCTTGCCCCGCGCCGCCGTCAGGTGCCGATCCTCGGCAATGTTGCCGCCGGTAACCCGATTTTGGCGCAGGAGTGCATCGAGGACTACCTGACGTTCGACACCGGCGGGCACGATGACGAGTATTTCGCCCTGCGTGTGCGCGGCGAGTCGATGCTCGGCGTCGGCATCCTGCCGGACGATTTGGTCGTCGTCCACCGCCAGAACCTCGCGCAGAACGGGCAGATCGTTGTTGCCCTGCTTGGCGACGAGGCAACGGTCAAAACGCTCAAGCGCAAGGGCAGCGAGGTCTGGCTCATGCCCGCGAACCCCGACTACCAGCCCATCGACGGCCGCGAGTGCACGATCTTGGGCCGCGTCGTTGCCGTGGTGCGGCAGTATTAAGAGAAAAAGCAAACGCTCCTCCGCGAATGCGGAGGAGCGTTTTTTGTTGTTATGGGGGAAAGCGTAGGGTTAGAGGGAGCGCTGCGGCAAACTGAACGTTATCAATTGGTGAATCTTAAATAATAGTAGGTAGTCATTTCCTTCCATAACATCCATTTTCTTAAACCCGTGTCGTAAATAAAAGCGTTCTGTCTGAATATTATCCTTATGACACCCTAAGGCAATGGGGCGCTTACCAAAGTCACGATAAACAAGCTGTATCGTCTTTTCCAATATTTCTCCGCCAATGCCGCAACCACGATATCCTTTATCAACTACAAATCCCATCAAACGATAGAAAGGCTCTTTGCTCATTTCCGGCGGGTCTGTTTTCCGGGGAATTGCCTCACCCAAAAGAATGAGACCGATCGACTTCTCACGATACTTCACGACAAAGGCATGCCCCATACAATGATGATTAAGACCATAATCTGTAATATTCATTATCGTTGAAGCTGTATCAACAAAATTCTCAGGGATGTCATCCCTATCGATATTGCAAGCATCCGAAAAATTCTGATGGGTTCATTCCTCAAATTCTATGTCTATAATCAACCTCACAAATCCCGCTTGTTACGCCCTCATCCCTTGTCAAAGTGCACCGTCCAGCCCTCAATCCCGTAGAACGGGGAGGAGACGGTGGGGTTCAGTCCGTCGATGAGGCCGCTCGGCGTCAGGACCGACGCGGTCTTGAATGCGATGGGCGCGATGGGCGCGCTCTGGGCAAGGTAGCGGTACAGCGCTCGGGCGGTCTGATCCGTCTCATTGAGAGAGAACGCATCGAGCAGCGTGTTGCACTGCGCGTCCGCGTAGCGGCCGTAGTTCAGCGCGCCGCCGGTGCGCGCGAGGGACGAAATGTCCCAGTTCGCCGTCAGGCGCACCTCGCCGAGATACAGGTCAAAATTCCCCTTTTGCAGCGCGGTCAGATAGTCGCTCCACGGGAGTGAGCGCACGCTGACCGTCAAAACGTCGGTCGAGAGCGTGCGGCTCAGATAGTCGGCGATGGAGACCTTGAACGAGTCGCTCTCGCTGACCAGGATCGTCACCGTGCGGGGGCGGCTTTCCGTCACGCCCGCGCTTTCGAGCGCAGCGGCGAGGTCAGGCGAAGCGAGTGTCGACGCCATCTCCGTGGGATAGAGGCTGGAGTGCGGCGAGAGCGGGAAGCGCGCCGCCTCGGCGTGACCAGCGAGGTAGCCCGTTGTGATGGTCGCGCGGTCGATCGCACCCGCGAGGGCGCTGCGAAGCGATGCATCGGAGAGCGGCGCGCGCTGTGTGTTGAAGCCGAGGTAGATCATGTTCGCCGTCGCGTAGTCGGTGAGCGCCGTGTCCGCGCTGCGCAGATCGCCCGTGCTGCTCGTCAGGTCAGCCGAGAGCAGATGCACCTCGCGCGAGGAGAAAAGGTACGACGCCGTGTCCGCGTCCTTGACGGCGCGCAGCTCGATACGCTCGAACGGCAGCGTGACATCGCTGTGCCAGTCGGGATTCTGCTTGAGGCATGCGCCGTCGCTGTCCGTGACGAAGAGATACGGCCCCGTGCCGAGCGGCACGGTGTTCTTCTCCGAACCGGATTTGACGATGGGGATGTCAAACAGCGCGGGGAATGCGCTGTCCGCGCGCGTGAGATTGACAATGAGCGCGCCGTTGCTCGCGCGCATCGAGGCGACGTTGGCAAAGCGCGCGCTGTAGCGCTCGCTCTCCTGCGCGCGGCGAAGCGTCGCGAGCACATCGCTTGCCATCAGGATGCTGCCGTCGGAAAAGCTGACGCCGTCGCGGAGGTAAAAGGTGTAGCTTGTGTAATCGTCGTTGTGCTCATAGCGGCTGCACAGCACATTTTGCGGCGCAAACGACTCGTCCAGCATGAAAAGCCCCTCGTAGAGCAGCGCGCCAAGCGTCTGCTGCATGCCGTCGGGGCAGGTGATGGGGTCGAGCGTCACGCCCTGCAAATACGGCAGCGCGAACGACGTGATCGGCGTCAGGGTGGAGGAGGTGTCCGCTTCCACCGGCGGCGTTTCCTCCCAGAAGTCGCCGCTGCTGTCGTCGCTCACATCGCCGCTCCAGCAGCCCGAAAGCGAAAGCGCGAGCGTCAGCGCGCACAAAAGCGCAGAGAGGCGGCGCTTCACAGCGCGTCCTCCGTAAGGCAGATCATCGCCGCCATGCCGCCGCGCTGATCGCCCATTGCGCGGTGCGACCAGTAGCGCTCGGGGTGGCACTTCGTGCAGTCGGGGTGTACGTCGATGCGCGAGGGGTCGATGCCCGCGCGCAGCAGCCACAGGCGGTTGATCGCCTTCAGGTCGATGTGGTATTTGTCGCCGCGCTTTTCGATGCGCTCGTCCATCGCGGGGTCGAGCAGGGCGAAAAAGGCGTCGGCCACGTCGCTGTCGGTCTCAAAGCAGCACTTGCCGATGCTCGGGCCGATGGCGGCGCGCAGTGTGTAGGGATCGGCACCGTAGCAGCTCATCATCGACACGGCGGCCTTGAGCGCGATGCCGCTCGCCGTACCGCGCCAGCCGGCGTGCACCGCACCGATCGAACGCGAAGTCGGGTCGTAGAGCGTGATGACGCAGCAGTCCGTCCCGTAGGCGAACAGCGGCAGGTTCGGCACGTTCGTGATGAGCCCGTCGGCGTCGTAGGGACGGTCATCCCAGAGAATTTTGCCCGCGTCCTCTTCCGATGCAATGCGGACAAGGTCAGAGTGGATCTGGCGGCAGCCGACGGCGCGGCTCGCGTCAAAGCCTACGGCCTCGCCGAGACGGCGGTAGTTTTCGAGTAAGTTTTCGCTCGTGTCGCCCTTGTTGTCGGCAAAGTTGAGTGAATCGTAGGGCGCAGGGCTCACGCCGCCGTGCCGCGTCGTGAACGCGTGCACCGCGCCGCTCCCCGCGGCGGTGATGACATCGGACGTGTCGTAGATGAGACCGTTTACGTTATGTTCGGTGAAAGACATCAAAAGTGCCTCCTTTTTCTGCACCAAAGGGTGCGGAGATGTCGCCGCCTGTCTCAGGCGGCGGGGGAAATGCGGCGTGTGCGCCGCAGCACCACACCCCCCCATTTTCTTTCCGTGGAAAGAAAACCGGCGGTGTGACCGTCCAAAAG
>OJQC01000715.1_pt1 | contig 9557 bp, 8 predicted proteins | sample 1598721 | NCBI WGS metagenome assembly OJQC01 (sample SAMN03922502, study PRJEB24848) | human gut metagenome | isolation source: stool sample | host: Homo sapiens | place: Germany | collected 2011-11
ACGAGATGTAGAGAGGTCTCGTGGGCTCGGAGATGTGTATAAGAGACAGGCCAAGGAAGCGGCGCTGCAAGCCGAGATCGACAACATCGAAAGCAGCCATCCGGGGTATGACGAGTACCGCTACGACCTCGACATGATCGGGCATGACCCCCATGAGCTGGCGGCCTACCTGTCCGCTGTCTTGCAGGGCTACACCCGACAGAGCGCCCAGGCAGAACTGGAGCGTGTATTTGATGCCCAGTATCAGCTGACGCTCACCGAGGAAGTTGAAGTACGCTATCGGACGGAAACCCGGACTGACAGCGAGGGCAATAGCTACACCGTTCAGGTTCCTTACAACTACTACATTCTGAATGTGAAGCTCACCAGCAAGCCCATTTCGTCCGTTGCCTCGGAGCTGTTGACCCCGGAACAGCTGGAGATGTACCAGGTGTACCGGCAGACGCTGGGCAACAAGCCGCTGATTTTCGGCGGTGGTTCCTCCGACACCAGCGATTCCGAGAGTTTAGCTGGTGTTGAGTTCGTCAACGGCACCCGCCCCGGCAATCAGGCCGTGGTGGATATAGCGAAAAGTCAGGTGGGCAATGTGGGCGGTCAGCCCTACTGGAGCTGGTACGGCTTCAATTCCCGTGTGGAATGGTGCGCCTGCTTCGTGTCCTGGTGCTACGGCCAGATGGGGCTGTCTGAGCCGCGTTTTGCCGCCTGCCAGTCTCAGGGCATCCCGTGGTTCCAATCCCACGGACAATGGGGCGGGCGTGATTACGCCAATATTGCCCCCGGCGACGCCATCTTCTTCGATTGGGACCTGGATGGCAGCGCCGACCATGTGGGCCTTGTGGTCGGCACGGACGGCAGCCGGGTCTACACCGTGGAGGGTAATTCCGGCGACGCCTGCAAGATCAGAAGCTATGACCTGAATTACGAGTGTATCAAGGGCTATGGCCTGATGAACTGGTAATAGAGATTTTTAAGAAGGAGTGATTGATTATGGCTAAGAATAAAATCCAGCGCATTGACCAGGAGATTGCCAAGGTCCGCGAGAAGATCGCGGAATATCAGGACAAGCTGAAAACCCTGGAAGCGCAGAAAACCGAGGCGGAAAACCTGGAGATCGTCCAGATGGTGCGCGCCCTGCGTATGACCCCGGCTCAGCTGAACGCCATGCTGTCCGGCAGCGCGGTTCCCGGCATGGCCGCTACCTCTGCTGACTACACCGAACAGGAGGAGATCAGCCATGAAGAATAAGAGAATTTTCAAGACCTTTTCGGCCCTGTGTGCGGCTCTGGTGCTGATGGCCAGCTTCTCCGTTACGGCCTTTGCTCAGGGAACGGACCAGCCCCCGGCAGAGGACGCCACCAACGACAGCAATGTGGTGGTGGAGGAAACCGAGGACAGTCCGGCCCTGACCCCGGATGGCAACGCCGCCCTGGTGGATGATTTTGGCGGCAACAAGCAGCTTATCACCGTCACCACCAAGGCGGGCAACTACTTTTACATCCTCATTGACCGGGCCAATGAGAACAAAGAAACGGCTGTCCACTTCTTAAACCAGGTGGATGAAGCCGACCTGATGGCGCTGATGGAGGACGGTCAGACTACCCAGGAGCAGCCTGCTGTCTGTAACTGTACGGAGAAATGTGTAGCCGGTACGGTCAATACCGCCTGCCCGGTGTGCGCCACCAATATGAGCAGCTGCACGGGTAAGGAGCCGGAACCGGAGGCCCCGGAAGAAACCCCGGAACCGGAAGAACCGGCGCAGAAACCTGCCGGACTGAATCCGGCCATTCTTTTGGCGGTGCTGGTTCTGATGGGCGGCGGCGGTACCTTTGCTTACTTCAAATTCATCAAAAACAAGCCCAAGACCAAGGGTAACGACAATTTGGATGATTACGACTACGGCGAGGATGATACCGACCAGGAGGACGAGGACTCCTGGGAGACCGAGGAATCTGACGAGCTGGACGCTGACGGGGGCGGCGACGAGGAAAGCGAGGACAAGACGGTTTGACCCGCTTCACCGACAGCCCCTATGAACGCATGATGACACGCAGGCCGGAGGGCGGGAAGGAAACTTCCCGTCCTCCTTCTTTATCTCCCGGCCACCCCTGTTATGGCTGTGGAAATTATGGTCAGCCCTGCGTGGGAGTCTGCCATCGTGAGATGGAACGCTGGCTCAAAGAAAGGAGGCAAACCAACCATGAAGCTGGTAATCGCTGAAAAGCCATCGGTTGCCCAAAGTCTGGCCGCCGTGATTGGAGCAACAACCCGTAAGGACGGCTATTTTGAGGGCAACGGCTGGCGGGTCAGCTGGTGTGTGGGCCACCTGGCTGGACTGGCCGACGCCGACGCTTACAACCCGGACTATGCCAAGTGGCGCTATGACGATCTGCCCATCCTGCCGGACCACTGGCAGATGGTAGTGGGCAAGGACAAGAAAAAGCAGTTTGATGTGCTGAAACGGCTGATGAACGCCCCGGATGTGACCGAGGTGGTGAACGCCTGCGACGCCGGACGCGAAGGTGAGCTGATCTTCCGCGCCGTCTACGAGCTGGCGGGTTGCACCAAACCCATGAAGCGACTCTGGATTTCCTCGATGGAGGATTCCGCCATCCGGGAGGGCTTTGCGAACCTGCGCCCCGGCGCGGACTATGACGGTCTGCGAGATGCGGCCCTCTGCCGTGCCAAGGCGGACTGGCTGGTGGGTATCAACGCCACCCGGCTGTTTTCGGTGCTGTACCACCGGACCCTCAATATCGGGCGCGTCATGTCCCCGACGCTGGCCCTCATCGTTCAGCGGGAGGCCGAGATCGACACCTTCAAGCCGGTGCCCTTCTACACGGTCACGCTGGAACTGCCCGGTTTCACCGTTTCCGGGGAGCGCATGGCGGACAAGGCCGCTGCCGAGCAGCTGAAAACTGCCTGTCAGGGTGCGACTGCCGCAGTGAAAAAGGTGGAGCGCAAGGACAAATCTGAGAAGCCGCCCGCCCTCTATGACCTGACCACACTCCAAAGAGACGCCAACCGGCTGCTGGGATATACGGCCCAGCAAACCCTCGACTACCTCCAAAATCTCTACGAAAAGAAACTCTGCACCTACCCCCGAACAGACAGCCGCTATTTGACAAGTGATATGGCAGCCAGTCTGCCGGAGCTGGTTCGGCTCACCGCCGAGGTGCTGCCCTTTGCCGCTGGCATAGAGATCGCCTGTGATGCGGCCCAGGTCATCAACGACAAGAAAGTGACTGACCACCATGCGGTGATCCCTACTCGTAACCTCCAAGATGCTGACCTGTCCGGCCTACCGGTGGGCGAAAAGGCGGTGCTGGAGCTGGTGGCCCTGCGGCTGCTGTGCGCTGTGGCGGAACCTCATATCTATGCGGAAACCGCCGTTGTTGTGGAGTGCGCCGGAGCGGAGTTTACCGCCAAGGGTCGCACGGTGAAAAACTACGGCTGGCGGGCGCTGGACGCTGCCTACCGTGCTGGGCTGAAAAATGCGGAGCCGGACAAGGAAACCGAGGACAAGGCTCTGCCGGAGCTGATGGAGGGCCAGAGCTTGCCCCTTTCCGGCGCTGCCGTTAAGGAGGGCAAAACCAGCCCACCCAAGCACTTCACCGAAGATACACTTCTTTCCGCGATGGAGACTGCCGGGAAGAACGATATGCCGGAGGACGCCGAGCGCAAGGGCCTGGGAACCCCGGCCACCCGCGCCGGGATTCTGGAAAAGCTGGTTTCCACCGGCTTTTTAGAGCGCAAAAAGAGCAAAAAGCAAGTACAGCTCCTGCCGTCCCATGATGCGGTGTCTCTTATCACCGTGTTGCCGGAACAGCTACAATCGCCGCTACTGACCGCCGAGTGGGAGTATCGGCTGGGTGAGATTGAGCGCGGCGAGCTGGCCCCGGAGGATTTCATGGATGGAATTTCCACCATGCTCAAAGAGCTGGTTGAAACCTATCGGATGATTAAAGGCACCGAGTATCTGTTCACTCCGCCCCGCGAAGTGGTGGGCAAATGCCCCCGCTGCGGCGGCGATGTGGCGGAGCTGCAAAAGGGCTTCTTCTGCCAGAACAAGGGCTGTAAATTCGCCATCTGGAAAAACAACAAGTGGTGGGCCGTCAAGCAAAAACAGCCCACCAAGGCTGTGGTGACGGCGCTGCTCAAAGATGGTCGTGCAAGGATCACCGGCTGTTATTCCGAAAAGACCGGTAAGACCTACGATGCCACAGTGGTTCTGGAGGATGATGGGCAGTACGCCAATTTCAAGCTGGAATTTGACCAGCAGAAAGGTGGCAAACGATGAAGCTCTCCCTCTACGAACAGGAAACCATTATCCTCTACAACCAGGCTGAGGCTACCGCCGAAGTCTATACCCATGATTCCCGGCTGCTGGATAAATTGCGGCGGATGGCAGAGAAATACCCGGACCAGATCGTGAAAAAGGACCGCCAAACCTTTCTCGTTCCCAAACGCTGCGTGTCTGTCCGGGAACCGTACAGCGCCGAGCGTCGCAAAGCTGCCAGTGAACGAGCCAAGGCTGCCGGGTACAGGCCGCCCACCCCCAAGAAAGGCAATGAGTAAGCATGGCTGAAAGTGTCTTTGAGGCCGTCAAACAGTCCGTTACCCTACGGGAAGCGGCGCAGATGTATGGGATCGAGGTCAATCGGAGCGGTATGGCCTGTTGCCCGTTCCACGATGACAAAAATCCCAGCATGAAGCTGAACGAGGAATATTTTTACTGCTTTGGCTGCGGAGCCACCGGTGATGTAATCGACTTCACAGCGAGGCTCTACAATCTGTCCCCCAAAGAGGCCGCCGAGAAACTGGCCCAGGATTTTGGCTTGGCTTATGACAGTCAGGCCCCTCCCCGGCGACGCTATGTCCGGCAGAAATCCGAGGCCCAGAAATTCAAGGAGGACCGGGACCATACCTTTCGGGTTCTGGCCGACTACTTTCATCTACTCCGCAAGTGGGAAACGGACTATACACCCAAAACACCGGAGGAAAATCCACACCCCCGGTTTATGGAAGCAATCCAACGAAAGGACTATGTGGGTTATCTGCTGGATTTTTTTCTGGAGGATACTCCTGATGAACAAAGATTGTGGATTGCTGAACATCAATCAGAAATCGCCAAATTGGAAAGGAGAGTGAAATTCATGGCTGATAAGCCCACCAACCGGGAACGGTTGCAGGAGATCACGGCGGGCATTGAACAGGGTATCAAGGAGCTGTTTGAGAGCGAGAAGTATATGCGCTATCTGTCCGTCATGTCCAAGTTCCACCGATATTCGGTCAACAACACCATGCTCATCTATATGCAGCGCCCGGACGCCACCCTGGTGGCCGGGTTCAACAAGTGGAAAAATCAGTTTTCGCGCCATGTGAAAAAGGGCGAGCATGGTATCACCATCATCGCCCCTACGCCCTACAAAAAGAAAATCGAGGAAATGAAGCGCGACCCGGACACCCAGGCTCCTATTCTGGACGCAGACGGCAAGGCGATCATGGAGGAAAAGGAAATCGAAATCCCCATGTTCCGCCCGGTGAAGGTGTTCGATGTGAGCCAGACAAACGGCAAGCCCCTGCCGGAGCTGGCCTCCAGCCTGTCCGGTACGGTTCCAAACTATGAGGCTTTTCTGGAAGCCCTGCGCCGCTCCGCCCCGGTCCCCATCGAGTTTGAGCCGATGGCCGAGAACATGGACGGCTACTTTTCCACCGAACAGCAGCGGATCGCCATCCGGGAAGGCATGAGCGAGGTGCAGACTGTTTCCGCCGCTGTCCATGAGACCGCGCACAGCAAGCTCCACGACCCCAAAAAGTATGAAGCGGAGCCGACCTGGAAGATCGTGATGGTGAGCGAGGGCGGCACCAAGCATGACTTTCGCCTGGACTTCGCCACCGAAGCGGAGGCGGAACAGGCCGCCGCCGAGGAAGGCTGGCGCTTTGTGGACGAGAATCAGTTTGAATGGCGGCTGGAGGTGGAGGAAGATCTGACAGCGGTGAAACAGGCCGCCAAGAACCGCAACACCGAGGAAGTGGAGGCCGAGAGCATTTCCTATGCGGTCTGTCAGTATTTCGGCATCCAGACAGGCGAGAACAGTTTTGGCTACATCGCTTCCTGGTCCAAGGACAAGGAGCTGAAGGAGCTGCGGGCCAGTCTGGAGACTATCAACAAGACTTCCTGCGAGCTGATTAACGACATCGAGCGCAACTACAAGGAAATCTGCAAGGAGCGAGGCATTGACCTGACCGCCGCCACGGAACCGGAACAGACACCCCGGTTGGTTGTAGAGGAAAAGGCTCCTGTGGAAGAAGTATCTCAGCTCAGCGCCGAGTACCGGGAGGCCCTGCTGGTGCTGGATGATACCAGCTACCTTCATGTTCAGCCCTGCGACACCGGCTGGGACTACACGCTCTACGATGTGGCAACCATGAAACAGATGGACGGCGGCCAGTTGGACGGACCGGATATGGGCCGTTCCACAGCGGTAAGCCATATCTGCGAGGACCTGGGGATGGGCGGCAAGTCCATCAAGTATGCACCGCTGTCCATGATCGAGACTTTGCAGGAAGCCGCCCACCAGCAAACCGCAGAAGCTGTCAGCACCCAGCTGCCGGATGCCCAGGAGCAGGCGTTGGACGAGTATCCCATGCCGGACCCGGTGCTGATTCAGGATGATCTGGAAAAATGCGGCTACTTGGACGGTGACCTTCTGCCCCTCTCCAAAGAACGAGCCTATGAGCTGATGGAACGAGACCTGACCGTTTATATCGTCCAGGAGGGTGAAAATCCTGAAATGGCCTTTGACACCGCTGACCTGGACGCCCATGACGGTATCTTTGCTGTGTCCCGCGAGGAATGGGAGCAAAGCCCGGACTTTCACGAAAAAGTTGTGGAACGACAGGATCGGCAGTTGGAACGGGAACAGGCGTTTCTTTCCCATAAGGGAAATTGTTTTGCTATTTATCAGGTGAGCCAGGATGATCCGCAGAATGTGCGTTTTATGAATCTGGATTGGCTGCAATCGCACAATCTGTCCATAGAGCGGAGCAACTATGACCTTATCTATACCGCCCCTCTGGACGGTTCCGGCAGCACTATGGAGCAGCTGGAAAGGCTGTATGAGCAGTTCAATCTGCAAAAACCGGTGGATTTTCACAGCCCGTCTATGAGTGTCAGCGACATCGTTGCCATCAAGCAGAATGGTCAGGTATCCTGTCATTACTGCGACAGTGTTGGTTTCACCCAGGTGCTAGGTTTCTTGCCGGAAAATTCGCTGAGAAATGCGGAAATGACGGTGGAAGATGATTACGGCATGATCGACGGCATCATCAATAACGGCCCAAAGGAGTCGACAGTGGCCCAGCTGGAACAACAGGCCCGCAGTGGCCAGCCCATTTCTCTTATGGACTTGGCAGTAGCCACCCATCGAGAGGAACGGGAAAAGAAAAAGTCCGTCATGGAGCAGCTGAAAAGCCAGCCCAAGGCAGAACACAAAAAGACAGCGCCCAAAAAGAGCGCGGAAAGGGAGATTTGATATGGGAAACTTCACTTTTGAGGAAACGAACTTGCTTTGCATCTACAACACCGGCAGCCGCACCGGGCTGATCGAGGCCCTGACGGAGATGCGCGGCGAGCTTTCGCCGGAGGAAGCCGAGTTGCGGAAGTTGACGGACAGCGCCTTGGAGAAACTCCAGGCTATGAGCGATGCCGAGTTTGATTTTGTTGAATTACCCTTATGGCTTGAATCCATATAAATATAATTTGTATTAGGTTTAGTATAGCAGTTGACACATAGTGAAATAAATAGTATAATGACAATGGAGGATTGTAAGGAGGTGGAGACATGGATAAGATTACAAATGTTGCTGACTATATTATTAAGCGCTATCACGAATTGACCGGTGAGCGCCTAGATGAAATGAAGCTCCATAAACTCTTATATTTTACACAAAGAGAGTCATTTGCAATTTTAGGGCAACCTGCTTTTACAGATGATTTTGAAGGATGGAAATTTGGACCTGTTTCCCGTGAAGTCCGAAATAGTTTTATAGATGGCGAAATTGTAGTTCCTACAGAACCGATTTCTGATAGTATACAGTATATTGCCAGTAACGTAATAATAGAGTATGGTTCGTTAGCTTCATGGCGGTTAAGCGAATTATCTCATCGAGAGATTTCGTGGAACAATTCGCGAAAAGGTCTTGCACCAGGAGAAAATGGAAGCCGTGTCATTTCCCTTGATGATATTCAAGAAGACGCAAAAAAGGTTCGCCCATATGACCATGTGTGGGATATGTACTATGATGAATTTGATGACGATAATAATGATGTAGCAAAGGCGGTGCCTTATGATCGGGAAAATATATAAGGCACGTACACCGTATTATGACCAGGCAACTCACACGATGTTGTATAAGGCACGGCCTGCGTTAGTTTTAGCGAAAGCTGATGCTGATGATTATGTCGTCTTGCCGGTGTCCTCTATTTCAAACAGGGCCAATATTGATCCCGCCTACGATATAGAGATTGACCCGAGTTTATATCCGAAGATTAATCTGACCCGCACTTCATATGTCCGAACCCATAAACAGACTGTGGTTCACCGAGCAAATTTGCGTGATGAGATCGGAGATTTGAAATCTGAGTATGAAGATTTATATCTAACCATACTTGAGAGACGCGAAGCGTTCAGTAATTCGATAACGCAACAAGCACTTTAATTAGAATATAGCATCACAAGATCACAAGCAGGAGATCAGAAATGGTTTCCTGCTTTTCTTTTATCCAAAAACGAGAGGAGGACAGAAAACCATGCCATCCAAAGCTGAATTTTACCGGCAGATGGCCGAACAGGTATCGACCCAGCTTGTGGGCAGCTGGAAGGAGTGGACGGCTTTTCTCACCACCGCCGCCCGCCTTTATAAATATCCATTCCACGAGCAAATGATGATTTACGCCCAGCGCCCGGACGCTACCGCCTGCGCCGAGTATGACCTGTGGAATGACAAAATGGGCCGGTATGTGCGCCGTGGCTCCAAGGGTATTGCCCTGGTGGACGATTCTGGCGACAAACCTCGCCTGCGCTATGTGTTTGATATTTCCGATACCGGCACCCGTGAACATTCCCGTACACCCTGGTTGTGGCAGCTGGAAGAACAGCACATTGAGCCTGTGTCGGCCATGCTGGAGCAAAACTACGGCGTTGCCGGTGACGATCTCGCCCAGCAGCTCACTGATGTAGCCGGAAAGCTGGCGAGTGAGTATTGGGACGATCATCAGAGAGACTTCCGCTATATCGTTGACGGTTCGTTCCTGGCGGAGTACGATGATTACAACATCGAAGTCCAGTTTAAGTCCGCCGCCACCGTCAGTATCGCCTATGCCCTGATGTCTCGCTGTGGACTGGATACGGAACAATATTTCCAGCATGAGGACTTCATGCCGATTTTCGATTTCAATACCCCGGCCACGGTTGGGGCGTTGGGCGCAGCGGTCAGCCAAATCAACCAGCAGGTTTTGCGGCAGATCGGCGTCACCATCCAGAACTATGAGCGCG
>OJQC01000717.1_pt1 | contig 9553 bp, 7 predicted proteins | sample 1598721 | NCBI WGS metagenome assembly OJQC01 (sample SAMN03922502, study PRJEB24848) | human gut metagenome | isolation source: stool sample | host: Homo sapiens | place: Germany | collected 2011-11
GTACACCTTCTTCGCCTCCACCGCCAAGAAGGAGGGCTATGAGCAGATCGCCGCGCTCTTCCAGAAGACCGCGGACAACGAAAAGGAGCACGCCAAGATGTGGTTCAAAGAGCTCCAGGGCATCGGCTCCACCGCCGACAATCTGCTCTCCGCCGCTGAGGGCGAAAACTACGAGTGGACCGACATGTACGATTCTTTCGCCAAGACCGCAGAGGAAGAGGGCTTTCCCGAGCTGGCGCAGAAGTTCCGCCTCGTCGGCGAGATCGAGCGCCATCACGAGGAACGCTACCGCGCGCTGCTGCGCAACGTCGAGACCGCCAAGGTCTTTGAAAAGAGCGAGGTCAAGGTCTGGGAGTGCCGCAACTGCGGCCACATCGTCGTCGGCACCAAGGCCCCCGACGTCTGCCCCACCTGCAACCACCCGCAGAGCTACTTCGAAATCCACGCGGAGAATTATTGAGAATCGGCAAACTAACAAGAGAGCCGCAGGCTGTGCCTGCGGCTCTCTTACTATTCACTTACTCCTTCGGCAGCAGGATGCAGATCGTCGTGCCCTTGCCCTCTTCGCTATGAAGCTCGACTGTACCGTGATGGTACTGCACGGCGTGCTTGACGATGGAAAGGCCGAGGCCTGTGCCGCCGCTTGCCTTCGAGTGGCTCTTGTCCACGCGGTAGAAGCGCTCGAAGATGCGGCTCTGGTGCTCCGGCGCGATGCCGATGCCCGTATCGGCCACGGAGACGAACGCCTTGCCGTCCCGTTCACCGACGCTCATGGTCACGCTGCCACCCTCGACGTTGTACTTGATAGCGTTATCGCAGAGGTTATAGATGACCTCGTACAAAAGCCGCCGTACGCCTCCGATGGTCTCGCTTTCGCCCTCGACGGCGATCGCGATGTGCTTCTCCGCCGCCGCGGTCTTGAGATCGTCCGCCGCCTCCTGCGAAAGCGTGAGCAGGTCGACCGTCTCGCGCGGCATTTCGTCGCCCTCGTCGAGCTGGGACAGGCGGATGATGTCGCCGATCAGCGTGACAAGGCGCTGCGCTTCTTTTCGGATGTGGCCGACGAAGCGGGGGACGTCCTCCTGCTTCACCATGCCGTTTTCCAGCAGCTCCGCGCTGCCGATGATGCCTTGCAGCGGCGTTTTGAGCTCGTGCGACACGTTCGCCGTGAATTCACGGCGCGTCTGCTCCGCTGTCTCACGCTCGGTGATGTCGAAAGCCAGCAACACAGCGCCGACCGCCGCGCCGCTTGCGCCGATGCGGCTGACGTCAAACTGCCAGATACGGCCGCCGCGCTCCACGCGCGCCTCACTGTGCCCCTCGTCCATGGCGCGCTCGATGGCAAGGCTCATGTCATGGCTGCGGTCGATGGTCAAAAAGTCCTGCCCGACGCAGCTCTCGTCCGTGCCGAAGAGCTTTTCCGCCGCGGGGTTGATACTCAGCACATGCTCTTTTTCATCGAGCAGCACAAGCCCTTCGCGCATGCTGCTTGTGATCTGCGAAAATTCCGTCTGCTGGCGCTGAAGTTCGTCCATCTGCTCGTCGATCTGCAAGTGCTGGCGGTTGATGCGCCCGAGCAGCGGGGCGAGCTCTTCATAGGCGTCATTTTCAAGCGGATGCTCAAGGTCCAGCTTGTTGAGCGGCTGGACGATGCGGCGCGACAGGCTCTTGGCTAAAACAGAGGACAGGATCAGCGCCACGATCAGCACCACTAAAATGGGCTGCCCCATGCCGACGAGCAGCACACCCGCCGTCGCGCGGCTCATCGAAATGCGCAGCACGCTCCCGTCCGCGAGCCTTTCCGCGCAGTACATCGTCTTTTGCAGCAGCGTCGAGGAATAGCGCGTACTCTCGCCCTCGCCGTATTCCAGCGCTTGCTTGACCTCCACGCGGTCGGCGTGATTTTCAAGGCTCTCAGCGTCGGTCACGGTGTCGTAAAGCACCGTGCCGTCGTTTTCGATCCACGTCAGGCGGTAGCGCTCGGAGGAGAGCTGAGAGAGATACTCCGTCCCGTTTTCCTTCACGGCGACGGCGGCAAGCTCCAGCTCGTCGCGCAGCTGCTTTTTTTCGACGCTCCCAAAGTATTCGTACAGGCAGCCCATGATGACGAGCAGGCTCGCCAGCAGCACCGTGCCCGCCACAAGCAGGATGGAGTGAAAGATCTTTTTTGTCATGCCTTGCCCTCCATCCGGTAGCCCACACCGCGCACGGTCTCGATCTTCTCGCCGTACGCGCCGAGCTTCTGCCGCAGCGTGCGGATGTGCATGTCCACCGTGCGCGTCTCGCCGCAGTAGTCCGTGCCCCACACGTCCGCCATGAGCTGGTCGCGCGAAAACGCCGTGCCGGGATGCGAGAGGAACAGGCGCAGCAGTTCGAATTCCTTGTATGTCAGCGCGACGCTCTCTCCATCCGCCGTGACGGTGTGGCTCTCTTCGTCGAGCACCAGACCGCCGCAGCGCAGCTGGGCTGCCGTCTTCGTGCCACAGCGGCGCAGCACCGCTTTGACGCAGGAGACGAGCTCCATCACGCCGAACGGCTTTGTCAGATAGTAGTCTGCACCGAGGTCGAGACCGCGGATCTTGTCGTATTCCGCGCCCTTGGCCGTCGCCATGACGACAGGGATATCGGAAAGCGCCGCGTCCGCGCGCATGCGGCGCAGCAGCTCCATCCCGTCGATGCCGGGGAGCATCACATCGAGCACGACGAGCTCGGGTCTTCCCGTGCGCAGCGCCTCCCAGAACGAAGTACCGTCTTCAAAGCCCTTGGCCTCAAAGCCGGTCGATTGCAGGGCATATACCTCGATATCGCGGATACTGGCATCGTCTTCCACGCACCAGATCATACTTTACCCCTCCTTATGCTCTCCTGTCACAGAGAAAATGACCCATTCGGCGATGTTCGTCGCATGGTCGCCGATGCGCTCAAAATACTTGGCGATCATCAGCAGGTCGAGTGCGAATTCACCATCATCGGGGTCCTGCGCGATGCGCTTGATAAGGTCCTTCTTCACGCGCGCGAAATAGTCGTCCACGGTGTCGTCCTCAGCGATGACCTGATCGGCAAGCGCCGTGTCGCGCTTGACATAGGCGTCCACGCTCTCGGTCACCATCTTGATGGTCGAGCGCGCCATCTCGCGCAGGAGATTACTGTTTTCCGCACCGCGCCCGCCGAGGAACGTGATGATCTCGGCAATATCCTCGGCCTGGTCGCCGATGCGCTCCATGTCCGTGATCATCTTGAGCGCCGCCGAGATCTGGCGCAGGTCCTTTGCCACGGGCTGCTGCTGCAAAAGAAGCTTTAGGCACAGCGACTCGATCTCGCGCTCCTTGCGGTCGATCTCCTGATCGAGCGGTGCGACGCGCGCGGCCAGCTCCGCGTTGCCCTCCGTCAACGCCTGTGCCGAAAGGGCGATGACCTCCTCGCACAGCGCGCCCATCTCAATGAGCTCGCGGTTCAAAAGCGCAAGCTGTTCATCAAACCGGCTTCTCATTTAACCGAACCTCCCCGTGATGTAATCTTCTGTCCGCTTGTCCTGCGGCTGGGAGAAGAGCTTCTCTGTCTCGTCGTACTCTACGAGCTCGCCGAGCAGGAAGAACGCCGTGTGGTCGGAAATACGCACCGCCTGCTGCATGTTGTGCGTGACGATGACGATGGTGTACTTCTCCTTGAGCTCCATCGCGAGCTCTTCGATCTTCGACGTCGAAATGGGGTCGAGCGCACTTGTCGGCTCGTCCATCAGCAACACCTCGGGCTCGACCGCGAGCGCGCGGGCGATGCAAAGGCGCTGCTGCTGGCCGCCGGAGAGGCCGAGCGCGTTTTTCTTCAGGCGGTCCTTGACCTCGTCCCAAATCGCCGCGCCGCGCAGGGATTTTTCAACGATCTCATCGAGCTTTGCCTTGTTCTTGATACCGTGCGTGCGCGGACCGTAGGCAATGTTGTCGTAAATGCTCATCGGGAAAGGGTTCGGCTTCTGGAACACCATACCCACCTGACGCCTAAGCTCGCTCACATCGACGGACGCGTCAAAAATGTCCTCGCCCTTATAGAGGACGCTGCCCGTGATCTTCACATCGGGGATCAAATCGTTCATGCGGTCGAGCGTCTTTAAAAACGTCGACTTGCCGCAGCCACTCGGGCCGATGAGCGCCGTAATGCTTTTTTCGGGAATTTCAATGTTGATATCCTTGAGCGCCTGATGGCTCCCGTACCACAGACACAGGTTCTCAACGGAAAGGATGTTGTTCATAGCCCTCTCCCCTCTTTCAATTTGTCTTCAAAGGCGAGGCCGTACCAGTGGCTCTCGCCGCGTTTTGCCGTTTTCTGCACGCAGTCGTCGCAGAATTTCGCCGCGTCTTTCAGGGCTTGCGGCATGCCTTTACCGTTCATCAGCTCGCCGCACAGGGCGGAGACGAACACATCACCCGTGCCATGCAGCGTCTGCGGAAGGCAGGGCTTGAAAATTTCCATATACTGCCCGTTCAGCCGCGCGCAGTAGCCGATCTCCTCCCCGCGGTGGACGCCGGTGATGATGACATTTTCCACCGTGAGCGCTTTAAGAAGCGTTTCTATCGGTGCGTCCATCCCGCAGCCCGCGAGAAGCGCCGCCTCCGTGCGGTTGGGCGTGATAAGCTGTGCGCTCTCGCACAGCGCGCGCATCGCCTGCACGTACTCTTCGGTAAAGCAGCCGTACAGCGCGCCGTTGTCGCCGAGCACGGGGTCGACCACAACGATGGTATCCCCCCCCGCAAAGTCGCGGAGGAAATCTTTTGCAAAATGCATCTGCTCCACCGAGCCGAAAAAGCCCGTGCAGATGCCGTCAAATTTGATTTGAAGCTGTCTCCAGTGCGCGGCAAAGGCCTTCATCTCGTCCGTCATATCGCGCATGACGTAGCTGCCGAAGCCGTCCGCCGTGTGCGTCGATAAAATGGCCGTCGGCAGCGGTACCGTCTCCACCCCGTAGGAAGAGAGGATGGGCATGGCCACGCTCAGCGAACACTTGCCGAAGCAGGAAAGGTCATTTAAGAGCGCCATGCGCTTCATGCCGCTTCCGTTGACAGGTCGTATCATTGCTGTTTCCTCCTGAAGTATCGGCCGACCAGATCGGCGACGAGGTTAATGAGCATCGTCAACAGCATCAAAATGGCCGCGATGGCGAATACCACGCCCGTATCGCTCGACTCCTTGGCGTAGAAGTACAGCGCCACCGTCAGCGTCGCGCCCGCGTTGTGCATGCCCTCAAAGAAGTTGTAGAGCATGTGCGCCGAGCCCGCCGTGAATAAGAGCGCCGCCGACTCGCCGAGGATGCGTCCGATCGACAGGATACAGCCCGTCACAATACCGTCCACGCAACTTGGCAGCACCACCGTGCGGATGGTGCGCCATTTGCCCGCGCCCAGGCCGAACGCGCCCTCGCGGTAGCTCTGCGGCACGGTCTTGAGGCTCTCCTGTGTCGTGCGCATGATGGTCGGCAGGTTCATGATCGTCAGCGTCAGCGCACCCGCAAGAAGCGACGTGCCGTTTTTGCAGAAGATCAGCATGCCGACAAGGCCGTAGATGATCGACGGGATACCGGAGAGCGTTTCGGACGCGTATTCGATGATGGAGACGAGCTTTTTGTTCGCGGCGTATTCATTTAAGTAGATGGCCGCGCCCACGCCGAGCGGCAGCACGATTAAAAGCGTCGCGATGACGATGTAGAGCGTGCTCAGGATGTCCGGCAGGATGCCGACGCGGTTGGCAAGATAGCTCGGCGCGGTGGAGAGCATCTCCCAGGTGATGTTCGGAATGCCGTTGCCCAATATATAACCAATCATACCGACTACGAGCGCGCAAGTCAATACTGCGGCGACGCCCATCAGGAGCTTCATCGCCGTGATATAGGCCTTGCGGCGGGCCGAGGACTGCATTTTCAGCATCAGTTACCCTCCTTGTCACGCTTTAAGAAGAAGTTGAGCGCCGCATTGATGAGCAGGATGAAAAGATACAGCACGAGCGCGATGGAAAAGAGCGCCTGACGCTGCAAGCCGCTCGAATACGACATCTCGCTCGCGACCGCCGTCGTGAGAAAGCGGACGCTCTCAAAGATCGAGCCGGGCATGTTCGGCGCGTTGCCCGAGACCATCATCACGGCCATCGCTTCGCCGATGGCGCGGCCCACACCGAGCACGACCGCCGCGGCGATGCCGCTCTTTGCCGCCGGAACGGAGACGCGGAAATAGGTCTCGACCTCAGTCGCACCGAGGGCAAGCGAGGCGTCCTCATATTCATGCGGAACGGCCTCGAGCGCCGTGACGCTCACCTTGATGATCGACGGCAGGATCATGACGGCCAGCACGATGATGGCCGCAAACAGGCTTGCGCCGTCGGGCAGGTGAAAGGCCTTGCGGATGGCAGGCACGAGCACCAGCATACCGACAAGGCCGTACACGACCGACGGGATCCCCGCGAGCAGGCTGACGGCGGCCTCCAGCACGGTGCGGACCTTCTTGGGCGCGACCTTGGAGAGGTACACCGCCGTCAAAAAACCGATGGGCACGCCGAGGACGATCGCGCCTGCCGTGCCGTAAACACTCGTTAAAATAAAGGGCAGAATGCCGTACTTCGGCTCCGCCGACGTCGACGACCACACCTTGCCCGTGAGAAACGGCACAAGGTCGATCTTCTGAATGGCCGGGATGCCGGAGATGATGAGATACACCGTGATCAGCAGCACGCATCCGACCGTAATGAGGCCGAGAAGCAGAAAAATACCGTGGACGACGGCTTCAAACATTTTTTTCCTCTGCGCCATAATTGTTTCCTCTTTTTGCTGTCAGCGGGAGACGGCTCACGCCGCCTCCCGTGATGGTTCCTGTGTTCTGTTAGTTGGCTGCGACCGCACCGGCAGCGGCGATGATGCTTGCCGCGTCAGCGGACAGCGCGTAGTCGAAGAAGGCCTGTGCCGCGGGGGAAAGCTCGGTGCCCTCCTTCGTGACGAGCACGAACGGACGCTGGACCACATAGCTGCCGTCCTTGACGGTCGCCTCCGTGGCTTCCACACCGCCGACTGTCAGCGCCTTGACGCTGTCGCCGACCGCAGAGAGGGAGGCATAGCCGATGGCGTCGGGGTTCTGGGACACGGTGTTGATGACGTCGCCCGTGGAGGTGAGCTCCTGACGGTACTGGCAGGCGTCCTTGGTGTCGGTGATGGACTCGAAGCCGTCACGCGTGCCGGAGCCGGCCTCACGGCCGATGAGCACGATCTCGGCGTCGTTGCCGCCGACGTCCTTCCAGTTGGTGATCTCGCCGGTGTAGATCTTGGCGATGGTGTCAATGTCGAGATCGGAGACAGGGTTCTCGGGGTTCACGACAATGGCGATGCCGTCGAGCGCGACGACGGTCTCAACAAGACCGGAGGTCTTTTCGTCATCCTTGAGCGCACGGCTCGAAAGGCCGATGTCGCAGCGGCCTTCGCTAACGGCCTGAATGCCGGAGCCCGAGCCGGTGGGGTTATAGGTGAACTTCACGTCCTTGTTCATGGCCATGAAGGATTCGCCAAGAGAGTTGATGACCTTTTCCATCGAGGTGGAGCCGTCGGTCGAGACGGTGCCGGAGAGGGTCGTTTCGGTGTTGCTGCCGTCAGTGTTGGTGTCGGCGCTGTTGTCGTTCTTGCTGCCGCAGGCGGTCAGCAGGCTCAGCGCCATGACAGCGGTCAGCGCAAGAGTGAGTAACTTTTTCATTTGAAATACTTCCTTTCAATTTTTCCAAGATGTTGTTCCTTGCTACATTTGCCATCATAAAGGCAGGTTGTAAAATCAGAAAGTCGCCTTTTGTAAAATCGCGGTAAAAGAGAAAAAGGACGTTTTCCGTCGGAAAACGTCCTTTTTGAAGGTCAAATATCGTGTTATTCGGTGCGCAGCGCTTCGACAGGGTCCTTGCGCGCGGCGATGCCGGAGGGGATGAGGCCCGCGATGAACGTGAGCGCCATGCTGATGACCACGAGCGCCGCGCCGCCCGCCACCGGCAAGATGGCGTTCAGGCTCTCGATACCCGTCAGGTGGTGCACGACGAGGTTGATGGGGATGATCAGCAATAGCGTGATGCCGATGCCGATGGCACCGGAGCAGAAGCCCTCGATGAGCGTCTCCGCGTTGAACACGCGCGAGATGTCGCGCTTGCTCGCGCCGATGGCGCGCAGGATGCCGATCTCCTTCGTGCGCTCGAGGACCGAGATATACGTGATGATGCCGATCATAATGCTCGACACGATGAGCGAGATGGCGACGAATGCGATAAGCACATAGCTGATGGCGTTGATGATCGTCGTGACCGAGCTCATCAGAAGCGCCACATAGTCGGTGTAGTCGATCTGGTCATCCTCGGAAACGCTGTTGTTATACTGCTCGATCGCATCGGCGATGGCATCCTTGTCGGCAAAGGTCGAGGCGTAGATGTTGATGGTCTTGGGACTTGCGAGGTCGACGTCGCCAAGCAGCTTCAAATTGTCCTCATACGTGCCGTTCGAGACCGTCGCAGGCATATAGTTATCATAAAGCCAGCTGTACTGCTCGCTCGTCAGCGGCGTGACAGCGGGCGATTTTTCGAGCGCCAGATCGAGCGCCATGGCGAGCTGATCGCTTGTCATGTTAGATAGCCGCGCCTGCACGCCCGCGGCGTACTGCTCTGTCACCTGCTCGCGGATAGACTGCTCCACGTAGCCGAAAAGCGTCTCGTCGTCCATCTGCGCAATATAGGACTTGACGGTCGCCTCGTCCACGCTCATCTGCTGGGCGTAGGTCGAAATGACCATCTGCTCGATGCTCGCGCGGTCGAGCGAGCCCATCTGCTGGTCCACGATGGCGGAGAGATACTCTTCGCTCGGCACGCTCATCATCGCGGTGTAGGCCGCGGCACGCTCGGTGACAGAAAGCGTTTCGAGATAGTCCGTCACGTCCGCTTCCTTCTGCTCGTCGCTCACGGAGTAGTCATCGGTCAGGAACGGCAGGCCGAGGATAACGTCGGTATCGGGGTCTTCTTTCTGCTTGCGTAAAATCTCGGTCTGTCCCGCCTTTTCGACGAGATAGTCCGTCAGCGCAGACGTGTAGCCGATCGCGCCGGAGAGCATCGAGGATACCGCGTTCTCATTCGGGCGCAGGATGCCGACGATCTTCACGCGCGTGCCGACGTCGTCGGAGTTATAGAGGAAGTCGAGGCCCGTATCCGTCGTGCTGACGTCGGTATACGTGCCGCTTGCGGAATCGTACTGGTAGCGCTCAGCGGGCAGGACGATCTTGAAGCTCATATTGCACAGGTCTTCATAGCTCCAGCTCTGGATATCCTTGCTGTCGAATTCCGAGCCGTCGAGCATGTGCTGCATCGACTCCACGACCTCGTCCTGTGCGCTCAGGCCCAGCGAATAGATGACAAGGTCGGAAATTTCGTTGTCCTTGTTGACGATGAGCATGACCTCGTCATAATTCTGCGGCCAGGAGCCGTAAATGAGGTCGTACTGCTCGTGCAGCAAATCGCCCACGAGCTCGCCGCTCTCACTATCCTGCGGCGGGAGCATCTGCTC
>OJQC01000741.1_pt1 | contig 9410 bp, 9 predicted proteins | sample 1598721 | NCBI WGS metagenome assembly OJQC01 (sample SAMN03922502, study PRJEB24848) | human gut metagenome | isolation source: stool sample | host: Homo sapiens | place: Germany | collected 2011-11
CAGATGTGTATAAGAGACAGATGTGAGCCATAGCGAGCTCAGCAACGGACTCGGAGGGGGACTTCGGGGTGTTCTTCACCTCGATGCCGTTGTCCTTGGCGTACTGCACGTCGATGTTGTCGAGGCCCACACCAGCGCGGATGACGCACTTGAAGCGGCTGCCCTTGGCTTCGTCGATCTGCTTGGCGCGCAGCTTGGTCTTGGAGCGAATGATGGCGACATCAAAGTCGCGCAGGGCCTTACCAAGCTCGTCGGGCTCGTAGAACTGCTCAACGAGCTCGTGACCCATCGCGCGAACCTTCTCGATCGCGCCCTTATCCATACCGTCGGTAACAAGAATACGCATAACGAAATTCTCCTTAAATAATATTAAATCATTTTTGTGACGACATGTGCGTCACAAAAATACATTGGCCCAGCCGCCTTTGGCGGCGGCACCAGTGAACGTTTCACTGGTGAGGGGGTATCTAAAAGGGGGATAGTATCCCCCTTTTAAGAAATTTTCCTTTACTTGGTGTGCTCGGCCTCGAACTTCTTCAGGAACTCGACGAGAGCCTGAGCGCCCTCAATGGGCATGGCGTTGTAAACGCTGGCGCGCAGACCGCCGACGCTCTTGTGGCCCTTGAGGTTATCGTAACCGGCAGCCTTGGTAGCGGCGACGACTTCGGCGTCGAGCTCGGCGGAATCGGTGACGAACGGGATGTTCATGAGGGAACGGAACTCGGGCTCAACGGTGCCGTGGAACATCTTGGAGGAATCCAGGAAGTCATAGATGACCTTGGCCTTCTCGACATTGCGCTTGTGCATCTCCTCGAGACCGCCGATGCTCTTGAGGTACTTGAACACCTTGCCGCAGCAGTAAATCGCCCAGCAGTTCGGGGTGTTGTACATGGAATCGTTCTTGGCGTGGGTGTCATAGCGCATGTAGATGGGCATCTTGGGATCGAGATCCTCGCGGATGAGGTCCTCGCGGATGATGGCGATGACCATACCGGCAGGGCCGACGTTCTTCTGCACGCCCGCATAGATCATGCCGTAATCGCTGACGTTGCAGGGCTGGGAGAGGAACATGGAGCTCTGGTCGGAGACAAGGATGTGACCCTTGGTGTTGGGCAGCTGCTGCCAGGTCACACCGTGGATGGTCTCATTCTCGCAGATGTAGACATAGTCGGCATCCTCGGGAATGTCGAGATCGGAGCAGTCGGGGATGTAGCTGTAGTTCTTGTCCTTGGAGGAAGCGGCGACGATGACCTCGCCGTACTTCTTGGCCTCGGCAATGGCCTTCTTGGACCATGCGCCGGTCTCGACGTAGACGGCCTTGCCGTTCTTCATCAGATTCCAAGGCACAGCCGCGAACTGCAGCGTAGCGCCGCCCTGAATGAACAGGACCTTGTAGTTGTCGGGAATGCCCATCAGGTCGCGCAGGTCAGCCTCGGCCTCGTCGACGATCTGCTGGAAAACCTTGGAGCGGTGGCTCATCTCCATGACGCACATGCCGCTGCCGCGGTAGTTCATCATCTCGTCACGGATTTCCTCCAGCACGGGCTCCGGCATCATAGCGGGACCGGCAGAGAAGTTGTAGGTGCGATTGTACTTCATTGTTGGTGTCCTCCTGATTGTCTTTTTTGAGCAATAGCAACAGAAATTGCATGATATGACAGCTACAGTATAGTCTATCGTGCGGGGATAATCAATAGAAAAAAGCAAACTTATCATTTATAAAAAAACAACTGTGCCGCGCTTTGAAAAACAAAAAGCAAATAAAGAAATTATTGACAAACGATAATTCTTCTGCTACGCTGACGATAGAAATTATCGCAAAACAATAATTCTGGAGGTGCGATATGAAACGTGACCGGATCAAGACCTTACTTTTGGCGGAGGCGCTTATCTGCGCGCTGCTTGCGCTTGCCCTGTGGCTTTTCGAGGGCGACGCCTTTTCCGTCGCCGGATTCCCCGGCAGCGCAGTGGGGCAGGGACTGAGTGCGCTGGCCGCCTCGGGCCGCTTCGGTTTCGCGCTGGCGTTCACGCTGTATGCCGCGGTGATCCTGCTGCCGCTCTATGCGCTCGTGCACATCGCGGCGCGGCGGGAGCTGAAGCCCGAGGACGCGCTGCTCGTGCTCATCGCGTTTGCCGCGGCCTGCGCGCTCTTTCCACGCGGCTGGACCGCCTATTGGAGCACATCGGCGGAGGCACTGTTCCCGCGCCTTGCCTGGCAGTGGCTCATCTTCGCGCTGCTCGCGGGCTGGGTCGTACTGCGGCTGCTGCGCCGGTTTTCCGGCGGCGATACGCAGGAGCTCTTGAAGCTCTTCCGCGCGCTGCTTATCCTCGCGGCGGCGTACTTCGTCTTCGAGGTCTGCTTTGCCGAATTTGCGGGCCTGTTTTCCGCCGTCGACGCGCTCAAGGCGGGCAACACCGCCTTTACAGACGATACGGTCCTGCCTGTGTCAACGGACATAACGGGATCGAAGAGCCTTGTGTTCAGCTATGTTGTCCTCGCCCTGCGCTTTGCCGCGGAAGTCCTTCCTACGCTGCTCGCCGCGGCGACGGCGTACTTCGCCATCGGCCTTCTCGACACGATGGAAGACGGCGCGTTTACGCAGGAGAGCGCTGCCTACGCGCCAAAGCTCGCCGAATGGTGTGTCAAGGTGCTCAAGCTCAGCGTGCTGTTTGCGCTCGCGGTCAACGTTTTACAGGCGGTTTGCGCGCCGCTCATCCTCAGCACCAGCATTTCCATCCGCCTACCGGTCCTCGAGCTGTGCTTCGTGCTGGCGGCGCTCCTCGGCGCGCGGCTCATCGCCTCGAACGTCGCCCTTGCGGCGGACAACGACCTCTTTATCTGAGGGTGCTGCCATGGCGATCACGGTACATTTGGACGAGGTGCTGAAAGCGCGCGGCATGACAAGCAAGGAACTTTGTGCCACCGTCGGCATCACGGAGGCGAATCTTTCCATTCTGCGCAGCGGCAAGGCTAAGGGCGTGCGCTTTGCGACGCTCAACCGCATCTGCTGCGCGCTCGAGTGCAATGTGGGCGACATTCTGCAATGCGACGGAGAATTGGAGGCAGAGCATGAAGAGTAAAACGAAAACGATACTGATTTTTGCTGCGATCCTCGCGGCGGTCTTTCTCATTGCCTTTCTCGACGGCGGCGCGGTGCAGTCCGCCGCGGACGAGGAGGAAGAGGGGATGCTGATCGGCGCTTTTGTTTCGGAAGAGGATCTCGACATCGACGATCTTGAGGTTACAGCAACGGGCAAGATTCAGTGGAAGCGGGGGCGGCTCTACGCCGAGCGGACGGAGGAGGGCTGGCGCTTTCCGGATCTTCCCGATGGCGGCGGAATCTTCAGCGTCCTGCCGATGGAGAGCGAGGATGCGAATGGCGAGACCGAAAGTCCGCTTTTGAACAGCGATTTTCCGGAAATCGTGTACATCGGAAGTCTCGGCAAGGCAGATGGCCGGTCGAATGTCAACAGAGAAAACGGCGTCAGCAAGACGGATATCGACCTCTCGGGCGAGGTCTACGCCTGCGGCGACAGACATGTGATCTTCAAATTCTATCCCATCTATCAGACCGACGACGGCCGCATTTACCTGACGCGCGGCAACAGCATGGGCATGTCCGGCGCGGACGGCGTCAGCGTGACCCACACGCTCACGAGCGATAAGACCGAAACGATCGGCGGCAAGTCCGAGCGCGTGAAGGTCAAAGTTGCCATCACCGCCGTCTCCCGCCCGACACCGACGAAGTTCACCGTCGCGCACATGGACGAAAACGACGATCTCTTGAAGCTCGAGGAGTTCGCGCCAGACGCGCTGCCCGAGTCTATCACTGCCGCGGACGGCGCGGCGTATCTCATCGGCACGAGCTATGGACAAGACGGGGACGGAGAGACGGCGGAATATGGCATTTGCAACCGTGACGGAAGGATTCAACCGCCTCTGGACACGTTTGCGTATCAGGACGGCAAACTCAAGGCGGTCAGCATTTGGGTCAACTGGGAGGAGGGAGCGGCATGAAACGCATCATTGCTTTTGCGCTGGCGCTTGCGGTGGTGTTCGGCATGAGCTTTGCGCTCTACAAGCCCGAGCGGATTGAAGCCGCGGCGCAGGAGACCATGGACGACGAATGGGTCGGATACTTCTTCGCCCTCGAACCCTTCGACGGCAGGCGCTACGCGACGGAGAACGGCGATGATTACGACTTCGGCGTGCCCGGCGTGCCGGTGTTTGTGACCATCACAGCGTTTGAACCCGACGATCCGGATTACGAAGAGGGCTCTGAATTCAACTATTCCGTCGGTGCGGCGGTGTCCGACGAGGTCGTGGGCAGCGGAATGCACATCAAGGTCGACGACAACGGCAGCAGCTACGAGACGGGCGGCGAGATCTTCTATGCAAGCGGTGAATGGAAGCCGGTCAAACAGTGTTCCGTTTACCGCACAAGTGACGGAAAATATTACGCCGAATGGGATCGCACCGGCATGGGGCCCCGCGTCGGCGTGAGCAGGGAAGAAAGCGTCGAATGGAAAGTAAACGGCAGAACAGAGCGGCGCTCCATCAAAGTGAGCATCACGTTTGAGGAGCACACGGCGGCAGAATCGGTCGAATTTGTCTGGATGGACAGCGATAAGAACGTTCTGTCGCGCGCGGAATACGCCGCCGACGCTCTTCCCGAGACGCTGGCCGCACCCGAGCATGCGGCGCTTCTCGTCACGGCGATGCAGAGTGTGGACGGTACGACCGAGCGCTCGCTCTGCACACAGGACGATCTGTTCGCCAGAGCCTATGTGCCCTCGACGCTTTCCGGACTTCTGCGTGTCGTCGATGTGTCGCTCGACTGGGGAGAGGACGAGACTTAACCAATTCTTAATAAAGGATTCGCTAAGAAAATGATTGCAATACGCGGGCAAAGCGGGTAAGATGGGGTTAACTCAAAGAAAAGAGGAACTTGTCATGCGTCCCGACGGAACCCGAGTGAAAGAGGTGTCCACCATCGTTTCGGCACTGCCCTATGTCATGCCGCGGCGCTACGACGCGCAGAATTTCATCACCGAATACGCTGATATGGAGGTCCTGCGCCGCTACATTCAGGAAAAGCGCCGCGAAGGCGTCCGCATCCCGTATATGACGCTCATTCTGGCGGCATACTTCAAGGCGTATCAGGAAAATCCGAAGATCAACCGCTTCATCATGAACAGCAAGATCTACCAGCGCAATCACTTCTGCGTCAGCTTCGTCATCCTGAAAACGCGCGCCGACGGCCGCGCGGATGAGACGTCGATCAAGGTGTTCTTTGAGGACGGGGACGATATCTTCTCCATCAACCGCAAGATCGAGGAGGCGGTCGCGCAGAATCAGGTGGCCGCGCACAACAACAATACGGATAAATTCGCGAATTTCCTGTTCGCCATCCCCATCCTGCCGGGGTTTTTGTTCGGCCTTGTCAAGCTGATGGACCGCTGCGGCCTGCTGCCGCGTAAGATCATTGATCTGAGCCCGTTCCACACGAGTCTTTTTATCACGAACCTTGCCTCCATCAACACGAATTCCATCTTCCACCACTGCTACGAGTTCGGCACGACGGGTGTGTTCGTCAGCATGGGCAAGCCTATTGCCAATTACAGGAGCGGGGAGTATAATAAAAAAATGATCCCGCTCTCCGTCGTGATGGATGAGCGCATCTGCACGGGACACGAGTACGCGCTGTTCTGGGCAAGCGTGCGCCGCTATCTCAAGCACCCCGAGCTGCTGGAGGGGAAGCCGACGGAGGAAAGCGCAGATCTCGCGGAGGACTGCGTTTGATCAGCAGCCACAAGCCGCAAAGCGCGGGATCTGCGCTTTGCGGCGTTTTCTACTTTTATATGTAGAAGAAAGGACAGGGAAGATTCCTTGATCGAACCAAAGTCTCAGGTAAAGAAATGCAGCGCCCACGCAGAAATTTTGCAGCAGAACGAGGAACGCACCGTCTACCGCCTCAGGGAGACGGACGGCGAGGTGCGCATCACATCCTATCCCGTTTTCCCCGGCATTGAGCTTGCCTATCACGATGTGCACGCGCCGTCCTACCGTCTGGCAGAGCCGAATGCGGCGGGACTCATCGAGATCCAGCACTGCCGCGAGGGGCGTGCGGAATACTGCTGCGGCGGCGAGCATTACTTTTTGGCCCCCGGAGACCTCTCCGTCGTGCGCCGCGCCGCCATCGAGGGGGAGGTGGAATTTCCCACGGGGCACTACCACGGCATCACCGTCACGCTCGACCCCGCCCTCGCACCTGACTGTTTGTCCTGCATTTTGCAGGATGTCGACGTCCGCCCCAGCGTGCTGGCGGAGAAGTTCTTCGCCGACTCGGAGTGCTTTGTCTCGCGTTCGTCGGCGCGCGTGGAGCACATCTTCTCTGAGCTCTACGCCGTGCCTGCCGGCATCAGACGCGGCTACTTTAAGGTTAAGGTGCTTGAACTTCTGCTCTTTTTGAGTGCGCTCGACGTGGCGCATGAAAAGCACGGCTATACCGCCGCGCAGGTGCGCCTTGCGCGCGCGGCGCGCGACGCGCTGCTTGCAAGCACGGAGGACGACGTCACGATCTCCGCGCTTGCACAGGAACTCGGTGCGTCGCCCTCGCAGCTCGCCGCGAGCTTTCGCGGCGTGTACGGCATGACGCCCGCGGCATTTTTGCGCGCGCAGAAGATGCACAGTGCCGCGCAGCTCCTGCGCACGAGCGACCGCACGGTGCTCGATATCGCGGGGCAGTTCGGCTATGACAACGCCAGCAAGTTTGCCAAGGCCTTCCGCAGTGTGATCGGTGTGTCGCCGAGCGCGTACCGCGCGGGCGCGGACAGCGACAGCTGCGCGCCGACGGCGGAAAAAGCGGAATAAAATATTTTGGAGCCTCATCCGATCAATTTGGAGCGGATAAGGCTCTTCTTTTCGGGTATCCTAAGACACGTCAAGAGCGAGGACATCGCTCCCCGATAGTTAGATAAATCTAACTTCTGGGGAGCCACCACCGAAACCAAAGGGGAGGGAAACAGGCATGTCTGAAGAGATCCTGGTGCGGCAGGGTGCGCCGACGTTGGCAGGTATCAAAACGGGCAGCCTCTTCCCTTGTCCTTGCGAAGATAAGGAAGCGCTTTTTGCGGACATCCGCCGCCTGAACCGTCTGCTTGTGCCAAAGGGCCTGTGTCTGCTGCCGATCCGTTTTCTGAAAGGACAGGTCCTTTTGTACCTGTACCGCCCCTCTGAGCTGCGGAGAGATTTGGAGAACGAACAGGCGGCCGAGATCCTGCACCACGCGGGCTACAATAGCGGCCACTGCGGACGCTGCATCGCAAACCTCATCCGCCGATTCCGCGAGGGCGGCGAATTCCCCCATGAGGTCGGGCTTTTCCTCTCGTATCCGCCGGAGGACGTCAAGGGCTTCATCGACCACCGCGCCTGCAACTTCAAATGCGCGGGGCTGTGGAAGGTCTACGGCGATGAGAAGAAGGCGCGAGAGCTGTTCGCCCGCTTCAAAAAATGCACGGAGATCTACTGCGCACTCTGGAAGGCCGGCTCGGGCATCGAGCAGCTTGCCGTGGCAGTGTGATAGATACTGATTTATGAAAGGAACATACTAATATGAAAAAGACTGCTGTTGTTTATTGGAGCGGCACGGGCAACACCGAGGCCATGGCCAAGGCCGTCGCTGAGGGCATGGAGAGCGCGGGCGCGCAGGTCACGATGTTGACCCCTGACCAGGTCAAGGCCAGCGAGTTGAGCGCTTACGACGCGATCGCCTTCGGCTGCCCCGCCATGGGCAGCGAAGTGCTCGAGGAGATGGAGTTCCAGCCCATGTTTGACGAGGTCAAGCGCAGCCTTGGCGGCAAGAGCGCCGCGCTGTTCGGCTCCTACGGCTGGGGCGACGGCGAGTGGATGCGCGGCTGGGAAAAGGACTGCGATGATTCCGGCATCCGCCTTGTGTGCGAGAGCGTGACCTGCTGCGAAGCGCCTGATGACGCCGCGCTGGACGCCTGCCGCGCGCTGGGAGGAGCTTGCAAAGTGAGGATTCCTCTGTGGACGAAAAGCGCGCGATGAGGAAGCTCAGGCGGAAAGCACCTGTGCTCGTTGCGCTTGCGGTCATCCTGCTGAGTCTTGCCATCGGCGGATGTCTGCCTTTTTGAAAACACGATGCGATGGAAGGCCGCGTACGGGGAGTGCGCGGCCTTCCGATTTTTATTTGCGCTGCCGAAACGGCAGATTTTTACTGATAAGTATTAGCATAACTTATAGATATGTAGATTATTATCAAAAAACTGATAAATAGGGCGAAGCCTTTCTCTCTTTTGCCGCATGGACGAAAAGAACCCTCTGTGATACCATATTGCTTGTCAAGTTGAGCTCTTTGTAACTGACGGAAACGTGGGTCACCACAGGGGAGCAGAGAGCGTTTCTTGCTGAAATTCAGCAGCCGACCGTCTGGGCACTTCAACTGCACATCGAGGCAGTGGAGCGCCCATTTTGCTTTTAAGGAGGCAGAACTATGCGAAAGGTAGCCGTTATTATGGGCAGCACGAGCGACCTGCCCGTCGCCGAGAAGGCGATCCAGACGCTCAAGGAATATGGGATCGAGACCGAGGTCCGCGTGTTATCCGCCCACCGGTGCCCGAACGAGGCAAGAGAATTTGCAGCGTCGGCACGGGAGAGCGGATTTTCTTGTATCATCGCGCTCGCGGGCATGGCCGCGCACTTGGCCGGCGCGATGGCCGCGAATACGACGCTTCCCGTCATCGGCGTGCCGTGCAGCGGCGCGAAGCTCGACGGCATGGACGCGCTGCTCTCGACCGTCCAGATGCCGAGCGGCATCCCCGTTGCCACCGTCGCTATCGACGGGGCGAAAAACGCCGCCATCCTTGCCGTCCAGATCATGGCTGTGAGCGACGAGGGCCTTGCCCACAAGCTCCAGGCCGCACGTGACGAGGGCACCGCCGCTGTTTTGAAGGCGGACGAAGAGCTTCGCGAGCGCTACAAAAACTGAGAAACCATCCATCCATATCAATCAACAAAAATATAAAATAAAAGGAGAACAGTCATCATGGAAAAGAAAGAACAGCTCTACGAAGGCAAGGCCAAGAAGGTTTACGCCACCGAAGATCCCAACCTCGTCATCGTTTCCTACAAGGACGACGCCACCGCCTTTGACGGCGCAAAGAAGGGTACCATCGTCGGCAAGGGCGTCATCAACAACCAGATGACCAACCGTCTGATGGCCAAGATGGAAAAGGCCGGCATCCCGACCCACTTTGTTGAAGAGCTCAGCGAGCGCGACACGCTCGTCAAGAAGGTCTCCATCGTCCCGCTGGAGGTCATCATCCGCAACATCTCCGCCGGTCACTTCGCCTCCCGCTACGGCGTGGAGGAGGGCATCGTCTTCTCC
>OJQC01000748.1_pt1 | contig 9352 bp, 7 predicted proteins | sample 1598721 | NCBI WGS metagenome assembly OJQC01 (sample SAMN03922502, study PRJEB24848) | human gut metagenome | isolation source: stool sample | host: Homo sapiens | place: Germany | collected 2011-11
CGTCGCATTGCTCACGGCTTTAGGCAGCGTCGTAATAGGATCGGAGATATAAACATCCGCTTGAGGCTTGCCGAACTCGTCGATGCTGGCCACCCATACATAATATTTCGTTCCCGGTTCGAGCACCTTCGTATAGCTGTAACCCGACTGGCCGCACACCCGGTTGTTATCGAGATTGTCGATGTCCTGCCCCACGTACTCGGTCACGTAAGCCTTCATATCGGCCTTGTACTGCTCGTAATCGGCCTCGGAGATCAGATCGAACATATAAGGTACCGTATCGTCCGAAGGCTCGATCGATATGTTCATTCCGCGCGAAGTAAGGTCGGAATGGGTCACCGTGAACTGGCACGCCGCCGGATCGATATTGGGTTTGCTCGTGCGGAACGGGAATTTCTGAATCGAAGTGGTCGGAGCACTGGCCGCCCAACCGAAGATCAGCACCCAATATTCGGTATCGGGCAGATAAACTCCTTCGTTCTCATATTCATATACGCCCGGAGCAGCCATAAAATCGAGCATGAAGCTGTCCTCCGCTATAATCGTCTCAAGCAAAGCATCGTCGTCGAGCCCCTGGTAGCGGAACGCCGGACGGATGGCCGAATAATACGGAAACTCGAGATCGGACGGAGTAATCGTAAAGTCCGCTCCGTTATAATAACAGGTGAACTTCACCTCAAAAGTAGCTCCCGCAGCCAGCTCCTTGGTTTTGAAAGTCTTACTCTCGATTTTGGTATTCACTTCGCCCGCTGCATCCAGCCCTGCCGCAAAAGCCAGGTAATCGGTATTCGGATCCAACCCCTCGAATGCATAGTTCGATTCGCCTTGAGATCCCAGCTTTTTGAGTGCCTCTTCGACCGATCCGTAATTCTTGACCGCTTCGGCCATCGCGTTTTTCATATACACGGCCAGATCGCCCGAATGATGCTGATCGAGGATCTGCTTGGAAAGAACGTCGTAATAGTAAACCGCATCGTTGTCCGAAGGCACCACTTTCATATTCACTCCGGTCGGAGTCGGCTCACCGAGCGTAATTTCAAATGTAGTTCCTGCCAGGGGGGGGTAGCCGTCCCTTTCTGATCGACCTTCAATACCACCTGGGCCGTACCGGCCGTCACCGTCACCGCCGCCTGGGGCATCGGTTCCGAAGCCGTATTCTCCTCGGCCGTCACCGTGAAATGAGTGCCATCCGACTGAGCGACCTTGCACCAGGCCTGATTCGATTCCACCTGCCATGTAGCCTGGTCGGTCTTGACCTCGATCGTCCTGGTACCGCCGACAGCTTCGAAAACCAGGTCGGTCGAAGGATCGATCTGCAACAATGCAGTCGCATTGTCGTCATCGCTACAACCTGTCACAAACCCCAACAGGCAACACAATACTACAAAATAAAAATTTTTCATACGACATAATTTTAATTTAACCTTTTCCGAAAGAAATATCCTAAAAACAAACTTCTCCTTTCGAAAACCAAGTTAAATAATTATTCCGGAAAAGACAAATTTTATTCCCGTTTTGAAATTGCAATAACGACAAAAAGAACAAAAAATTATCCAATTCAATCTATTTTTTCACCCCGACAAGCAGAAACAGGACACTCTCCTATCCGTTATGGATGCAATTTAGTACCTTTGTTCGCCAAAATCCGGATAAATATCATTTAATCACAGAATCCGTCCCCGATCTCTTCCGCTGTCCGGGAATAACACGAAACCGCCATGACAACGCTTACTGAACTGCGGCTGCGCAACCAACTGCTCCTTCAGCCGCCTTTCGACGCTCCGCAACAGGTCGTGGAGTGGATGGGAGCCGTACAAGCCCAGGACTACCGCATGGCCAAATGGGCCGTCGGCTGCCGCACTGCATCGACCGATGCCACACAGATCGAAGCCGCCCTGAACAGGGGCGACATCCTGCGCACGCACCTGTTGCGTCCGACGTGGCATTTCGTTTCTTCGAAAGACCTGCGCTGGATGCTCTCGCTCACTGCCGACCGTATCCGTGCCGCCAACGACTCCTACGCCCGGGGCACAGACGCCGCTCTCGACTCCAAATCGATTCACCGCTACATGAACCTGCTGCAAAAGACGCTGGAAGGGAACAAACACCGGACGAAAGAGGAAATCGGAGAAGCGCTGAATCAGCGGGGCATTCCACTCTCGCAATATGCGCTGCGGCATCTGCTGATGCGGGCCGAAACGGACGGCATCGTCTGCAGCGGCGCCGACAAGAAAGGCACTACGACCTACGCCCTTCTCGACGAACGGGCTCCGCGCGGCGAAGAACCTTCCCGTGAAGAGGCATTGGCTCGGCTGGCCCGAATCTATTTCCGCAGCCACTCCCCCGCCACGCTCGCCGATTTCACCTGGTGGTCGGGACTCACCGCGACCGAAGCCCGCCGCGCCGTGGCGAGCATCGCCGAAGAACTCACGACCGAACATTTCGGCGACAGGGAATTTTTCGTATTCCGCAACGCTGCGGCAGCCGCTCCGTACGACACGACGCATCTGCTGCCCGCCTACGACCAATACCTGATCGGCTACAAGGACCGTTCGGACGTCCTTGCAAAAGAGCACACCTCCAAAGCCTTCAACTCCCACGGAATTTTCCAACCGGTTATCCTTTGCGACGGACAGATCGTCGGCAATTGGAAACGAACCGCAGGACGAGGGAACGTCACCATACAAACGACATTATGGGTAAATGCCGTCCCCAAAGCACTGGATGCCGCCATCGCACGGTACCGTTCGTTCATCGGCGGAACAAAGTCGGAAAACAGTCCGGAGGCTTTGTGAAATAATGATTACTTTTGCAGGGGACATCACGCAAGATTCCTCCGAAAACAATGAAAGAAAACTGGAAACCGGGAACGCTGATCTACCCGCTGCCGGCCGTACTGGTCAGTTGCGGCGCCACCCCCGACGAATATAACCTGCTGACCGTCGCCTGGACGGGTACGATCTGCACCAATCCCCCGATGTGCTACATCTCGGTCCGCCCGGAGCGGCACTCCTACGACATTATCCGCCGCACGGGTGAATTCGTCATCAACCTCACCACCGAAGAGCTGGCACGCGCTACGGACTGGTGCGGCGTACGTTCCGGCCGCGACCACGACAAATTTCGGGAAACGGGACTTACTCCGGCTCCGGCGACCGTCGTCAAGGCTCCCGTCGTAGCCGAAGCTCCCCTGTCGATCGAATGCCGCGTACGACAGATCCTACCGCTGGGATCGCACGACCTGTTTCTGGCCGAAGTGGTGAATATCCAGGCCGACAGCCGCTACATCGACCCCGAAACGGGTAAACTGGAGTTGCAGAAAGCCCGCCCCATCGTCTATTCGCACGGCGAATACTTCGCACTGGGTCGTATGCTGGGCTATTTCGGCTGGTCGGTCCGCCGCAAAAAGAGAATCAAACGGGAGCGACAACCCGACAAAATGAAAAAATAACCCCTGCGGACGGAAAATTTCCGTCCGCTTCCTATTTCGGTGCAGCCGGAAACGCTTATCTTTTTTCCGAAAAGGCTGCGGCCCACTCCGGCTCGCGGAATCCGACCAAAATCTTGTCGGAAGCGATCAGCAAAGGCCGTTTCACCAACATACCGTCGGTCGAAAGCACGCGGATCAGCTCTTCGCGCGGAGCCGTGCGGACCTTTTCTTTCAAGTTGAGCGCCTTATAACGCAGACCGCTGGTATTGAAAAATCTATTGACCGCAAGACCACTGCAATCGATCCACTCTTCGAGCTCCGCTTCGGAGGGATTCTGCTGCACGATATCGCGCACTTCGACTTCGATCCCGCGCTCCTGCAACCATTTAAGCGCTTTCTGACAAGTGCTGCAACGGGGATAGCAAATAAACAAGGGTTTCATTTTCATCGTATTTCGAAGTACAAATATAGTGAAAACCGAGGGCTGAATCAAATTTGCACGAACCTACGCTTATCTTCCGTAAAGACGGCGAAAATCGGGTACAGACCAGATTCGCTCCCTGTCTTCGCCGAAGCGTTCCTCTCCGCATTCAATAAAGTACGGCACAAGACGAACGGCAAATCCAACTTTTCCTTATCTTTGTATGAAGAATAAGAGTACGTTTCGGACAAGCCCAAACGACCGACGCTCGAAGCATGCGCCGAATACACTCGTGAACTCTGCCATGCAAAAAGGAGGAAAACAGAAAGTTAAGTTTGGCCGGCCGCTTGCCTTCCATTATCTTTGCAGAAGATAGGATACGCCTCGGAAAACTGGAAGCAGGCACCCGTTTTCTTCTCGACTTTCACTATCTTTGCAAAAGATCGGAAGCGGTTCGACAATCTTCGCGTGCAAGCCCGCACGATTGCTCTCACCTTTCCCTGTCTTGGAAAAACGGAACCGAAGAATTTATGCTGCAACAAACCATCCGGAGTTGGATCGACCAACTGCTCGTTTACATCGGAATCTCTGCGGACAGTGCCCGCGGCATCGACCAATGGGTCATCCTGGCCATCATCGTCGCCATCGGCGTAGGGCTGGACTTCCTGATCCGCCTGCTGTTGTTGCAGGTCGTGCGACGCGTCGTCAAGCAGACCAAAGTCACGTGGGACGACATCATCTTCGACGACAAAGTCCTGCGGCGGCTGTGCCACATCGTCACCCCGATCCTGGTGGTGGTGATGCTGCCCATCGCCTTTCCCGATCAAAACGGCCTCGTCGTCCTGATCACGCGGCTGGTACAGATAGCGATCGTCATCGCCGTCCTGCGCTTCGTCAATTCCCTGCTGGAAGCCATATTTCAACTGATGGGCCGCCGGGAGGAGTGGAAAGGCAAGCCGCTGAAGGGCTTGATGCAGACCGGACAGGTCATCGCCTTCCTGGTCGCCGTCATCCTCGTCTTCTCGATTCTTCTCGACCGCTCTCCGGCGATGTTTCTCACCGGTCTGGGCGCTTCGGCCGCGATCTTCATGCTGGTCTTCCGCGACAGCATCCTGGGTTTCGTATCGGGCATCCAACTGTCGGCCAACAACATGCTCAAAGTCGGCGACTGGATCAGCATGCCCAAGTACGGCGCCGACGGCACGGTGGAGGAGGTCACGCTCAACACGGTCAAAGTCCGCAACTGGGACAACACGATCGTCACCCTCCCGCCCTACCTGCTGGTGAGCGACTCGTTCCAAAACTGGGAAGGAATGCGTTCCTCGGGAGGGCGCCGCGTCAAGCGCTCGATCAATATCGACATGACCAGCATCCGTTTCTGCACACCCGAAATGCTGGAGCGATACAAGCGCATCGACCTGCTGAAAGATTACATCGCCCGGACCCAGCAGCGGGTCGAGGAGTATAACCGGCAACACGACATCCCCTCCGGTGAAGACAAAATCAACGGACTGCACCAAACCAACATCGGAGTCTTCCGAAACTACCTGAACCTCTATCTCAGGCAGAACGAACGGGTCAATCAAAACATGATGGTACTCGTCCGGCAACTGCAACCCACCGAACAAGGCCTCCCGATGGAGCTTTACTTCTTCACCGACACGGTGGACTGGGTCCCGTACGAAGGCATTCAGGCCGACGTATTCGATCACGTGCTGGCCGTCATCCCCGAATTCGACCTGCGCGTTTTCCAAAACCCTTCGGGCAACGACCTGCGGACGCTGACCGGAAAAACCGATACCAACCATTAAGACGCTATGAAAAAACTGCTGCTCGCCCTCTTCCTCGTTTTCACCCTGCCCCTGTCGGCAGAGGAACAGCCTGCCGTACCGACAGCCGACGAACAGGCCGCCGCTCTGATCAACGCCCAGGAGTGGTTCCGGCTCGAAGCATGCTACCCGGAGATCCGCGACGAACTGTCGCCCTTCGTCCGGCTGCTCTGCGAAGCCTCTCTGGGCAGTCATTTCAACCGGCTGCCGGAGAGCTGCAATGCCATCGGAACGCTGCTCAACGACTACCAACAGGAACTCTTCGCCGATCCCGAAGGCTCGATGCTCGGCTGGCTCCTCTCCATGCTTATCGGCAACCTGCAGGAGCTGGGCGCCTACGAACAGGCGGCCGACCTGCTCACCCAGTTCGCTGCCGGACAGAGCGAGGAAGAGAGGGCTTCGACCCTGGCGACCCAACGGTGGTTCCAAACCATGGCCCGACATCCGCGCACGTCGCTCACGAAACCCGACGGCGAAATCCGGCTGCCGCTGACCGTCGGAAGCGAAACGGTCAAAAGCCCGCTGGACGGCACGGACAAAAAGGTCCATAACTTCTATACCGACATAACGATCGGCGGCCGCACCGAGCGCTTCATCTTCGACACGGGTTGCAGCGGCGCCAGCTTCGTTTCGGCGGAATTCGCCAAGCGCCACGACCTCGAAATCATCTGCGATTCGATTCCCGTGAGCGGTATCGGCGGCAACGGATTCGTGAAATTCGCCACGACCGACTCCATGCAGATCGGACCGGTCACGATCCGCCACCCCTACTTCATGGTCTTCGACAACGACGAGGCTTCGGATCAAATCGGCCATATCGAAGCCGTCCTCGGCACCGACTTCATGCGTCTGGCCGGCCAGATCGAGCTTCGCCCCAAAGAGGGCTTTTTCCTCCTACCCGCCACTCCGGAACCGACACCTGCAAGCGGGCGAAACCTGATGCACGACACCTCCTCGGGACAATATATTCTCAACACGCTGGTCGCCGGAAAAGACACCGTCCCGATGGTCTTCGACACGGGCAACTCCCGCACGGGACTTTCGCCGAACTACTACACCCTGCACCGCGAAGAGATCGACCGCAGCGGGAAAAAGCGGGAAACGGCCGCAGGAGGTTTCGGCGGAATTTTGCGAGGTACGGGTTACGACCTGAAGAATATAACCTTCACGATCGGCGACGGCTCCCGCACCCTGAAAAAGGTGACTGTCACAGCCGACTTCGGCCCCGCATCCGAACAACCCTATTTCGGTTCGCTCGGAATGGACCTTTTCGAAAAGTTCGACCGCATCGTCTTCGACTTCGGCCGGATGTTCGTTACGGCGGAATAAATCCGGCGGTTTCCGTCCCGCACCCTGCACGACCGAACTGCCCGTCCCTTCCTAAAAATTTTTCGCAAGACGATGAACGCAACGACAACCGTCCTTCAGACAGACAGTCTGCTCTTCCGCCCGACACTTCCCGACGATCTGGAGCGTATCTGCACGATCATCCGCCAGGCCCAGGCGCAGATGCGCCTGCGGGGAAGTCGCCAATGGCAGAACGGCTACCCGGCGGCGGCACATATAACGGACGACATCGACCGCGGATACGGCCACGTACTATGTACTCACACAGGACTCGTCGTCGCTTACGGGGCTGTCGTCTTCGACGGCGAACCGGCCTATGCCGAAATCGACGGCACGTGGCTCGACCAAGCCCCATACGTCGTCCTGCACCGTCTGGCCGTCGCACAGGAGGTCAAAGGACAGGGCATAGCGACCGAATTCATGCGCCGCACCATGACATTGGCCCGGGAGCGCGGCACAGGCAGCTTCCGGATAGACACCAACTTCGACAACCGTTGCATGCTCCGCCTGCTGGCCAAATTCGGCTTCGTCCGCTGCGGAGAAATACATTACGCCGGAGATCCTCGCATCGCATTCCAGAAAATCCTCTGACCGGCACATCCTGCCCCGCAAAACGTCGAACCGGTCGTTTTCTCCCACAAATATCCGGCTGCTTCCAGACACCCGAAAATGCCGACGGACGGTCCATCCGACCGTATTTATTCGTACCTTTGCCTCCGCTTTAGGTACTTCGCCCGGCAAAATGCCGATAAATTTACCTTGCACGCGGCTTTTTCCGCACCTTTGCAAGAGGATTCTTTTACGATGAAAGCAGGTCTGCGACAAATTCCGATACAGGGTGCAGCACCCCGTCTGGCCGGCAACAGGGAGTGGGACGGCCTTCCCATGCCGACCCGATTCTGGGGCATCCTCGCCGTAGCTTTCGGCGTATCGCTCTCGGTCATAGACGGAGCCATCGCCAACGTCGCTCTGCCGACTATGGCCCGTATGCTGGGCATCTCGTCGGCCAATTCGATCTGGATCGTCAATGCCTATCAGTTAGCCATCGTGGTTTCCCTGCTCTCGTTTTCAGCATTGGGCGACGTGATCGGCTACCGTAAAATCTACATCGGGGGACTGGGTATCTTCATCGTCGCCTCACTGGGCTGCACGTTGTCCGACTCTCTCGCCACGCTGGTCACGGCCCGCGTCTGCCAGGGATTCGGGGCGGCAGCCATCACGAGCGTCAATACCACACTGATCCGCCTGATATACCCCCGCCGGCACCTGGGACGCGGAATGGGCGTGAATGCTACGGTCGTAGCCGTTTCCTCGGTGGCCGGCCCTACGTTGGCTTCGGGTATTCTCTCCATCGCCACCTGGCCCTGGCTTTTCGCTATCAACATCCCGATCGGACTCATCGCGTGTTTGTTGAGCTACCGATTCCTGCCTAAAAACCCGGTACGCATCCGGGGCCGCCACTTCGACTGGCGGGACGGGTTGATGAACGCCCTCACCTTCGGATTGCTGATCGCTTCGATCGAAGGTTACTCGCACGGCCTCAAACCCAGCTATATCGGAATAAGCGTCATCCTGCTGGTCCTCATCGGCACACTGTTCGTGCGCAGCCAGCTCCACAAACCCTATCCGATCCTCCCCTTCGACCTGCTGCGCATCCCGATCTTCTCCGTTTCGGTGATCACCTCGATCTGCTCGTTCATCGCCCAGATGCTCGCTATGGTCGCGCTTCCCTTCTACCTGCAAAAGACATTCGGATATACAGAAGTACATACGGGCCTGATCCTCACTGCCTGGCCCGCTATCATTATGGTCGTGGCTCCGATCGCCGGCTTGCTGGTCGAACGGATCCACGCAGGAGCCATGGGCGGCGTAGGACTGCTTATCATGGCGGCGGGCGTAGTTCTGCTGGCTTTTCTGCCCGAGCAACCCCACGTCGCCGACATCGTCTGGCGACTCCTGCTCTGCGGCCTCGGATTCGGCCTGTTCCAATCTCCCAACAACAGCATCCTGATCGCCTCCGCACCGCCCGAGCGAAGCGGAAGCGCCAGCGGTATGCTGGCAACAGCCCGGCTCACGGGACAGACGACCGGAGCGGCTCTGGTAGCCCTGCTGTTCCATATCGACCCGGAAAACGGCTGCCATATCGCCCTGTTGCTTGCCGGAGGGTTTGCCCTGGCCGGTTCCGTCGTCAGCTTCTCACGGCTATCGCTCGCCCTGCCGCAGGGCCTTACCCGAAGCAAGGGAAAAGCCTGAATCCCGCCTCCGACACACTGTTTTGCGGATCCTCCCCTCCCTTTTCCCCTGTCTCTTATACACATCTGACGC
>OJQC01000756.1_pt1 | contig 9280 bp, 10 predicted proteins | sample 1598721 | NCBI WGS metagenome assembly OJQC01 (sample SAMN03922502, study PRJEB24848) | human gut metagenome | isolation source: stool sample | host: Homo sapiens | place: Germany | collected 2011-11
CTTTCGGCGATCCATCTAACTTGAGCTGCTATGATCCTTTATATCTGAAAATAGTCAGCCGATACTTTTGGCCCTCTCTATATGTGAAAATGCCATACTTGTATGCGGTTCTAAATGTGGTAGTTGTGAGCCTAACCAGCGCAGTTATCGGACTGCTTCCTTTTGCCATTGGAGGTTTCTTGAAAGGAAAGTATAAGTTGGTGCTTTTCCTTCCGACTTATCTTTTATTCTATGTCTTGCAGATTTGGGGAGGATCTGTTCCCGGTGAGTTTTCCACCTCGTATTTTGACTATCTGATGTTCTATGACGGCACACTTAAAAACTATGCTGCTTTTGTAGTTTTCCTGTTGAGTATGCTGATTTTCTCGCTCACTGCTGTAGCTGTGCTTTCCAAAAGGGATATCTGCAACTGAGGTGATATTTTCGTGAAAAGAAGTAATGGCCTTATTGCAGCAGGAACGGTCCTTTCACTTGTTGCAACGCTTGACATGCTGCTGTCTCCAGAAAGTGTCAGCCTGATTGATTTGGTCCTCCGGATGAGTTATGTCGGCACGTCCTTTGAATTCCCATCGCTTTTCAACATGACGTTTCGACTTTTTCCTCTTTTTGCATTCCAAGCTATTATGGGGAATTCTTACTACGATTACTTCTGCACGGGCAGTGTGTATTATTTTTCGCGTTGTCAGTTGAGAAAGAAATGGCTTGCAAAAAAACAGTTTGAGCTTTTGCTTGCTTCTATATTATATTCCGCCTTCTTACTTGTCCCAAGCCTGCTGATACTTATTATGCAGCAGCGGCTCATGTTATCACGGACCGCATGGACAATTACCGGATATTATGTTGCCATCTTTTCTCTCTGGCTCTTTATCACGACAACAACAATCAATTTTCTGTCTCTCAAGATCAAGGAAGTTGCGAGCTATGCTTTTGTTATAGGAAGTCAGCTTTTACTCGTTATGGCACTTAAGTTTTGCGAGCCGGAGAACGGTGCTGCCGCCCGTTTATTAAGTATTAATCCCATTGCACATCTGATCCTCAGTTGGCATAATAGCCCAATTAGTGAAGTGGATTTCTATATCCATCAGATTGAAACAGGCATCTCGTTGAACGATTCGGTCGCCTTTTTCTTGGGTTTGTCCTCTGTAGCGGTGTTTGTTTCGATATTCATAGTCTGTCGGCAGGAAATCATTTCTTCAAATATAGAAACCGAGGTGGCATAAATGGAGCTTATTGCTGAGAATATCTGCAAATCGATAAAAAGGAATATGATCCTTGATCATATCAACTTACAGCTATCAGGGGGCCATATCTATGGATTTGTTGGCATCAACGGTGCCGGTAAAACGATGCTGTTTCGCGCACTTTCAGGGTTGATACGTATTGATTCGGGGCAGATACGATGGAACAACCAGATTCTGCACAAAAATATCGAGGTTCTTCCGAGTCTCGGAATTGTTATTGAAAATGCGGGGTTATATCCAAACCTGACAGGATTTGACAACTTGAAAGAGCTTGCCGACCTGAGACGCAGTATCACTTCTGATGATATTCGATTCGCAATGAATCGAGTCGGATTAGATCCCGCGGATTCACGATTGTATAAGAAGTATTCTCTCGGAATGAAGCAACGGCTGATTATAGCACAGGCGATTATGGAGCGTCCTGATGTGATCATGCTTGATGAACCGACCAACGCTTTGGATGAGGAAAGTGCCGCAAACGTGAGAACAATAATCCGTGAGGAACGAGAGCGAGGCGCAATAGTATTACTTGCAAGCCATAACAGAGAAGATATTTATCCATTGGCTGATGTTATTTACCATATCAACGATGGGCGTATCGATAAGATTGAGATGGTGAAAGAATGAAACGAACTTTTTCGCTTTTTTTAGCAGCGGTTATTATAATTGCGGTGATTATCGGTTTGGTTAAACGCTCAACTTATACGGACATAACGAGAGAGCCTGAATATCTAAACCATTTCAGCGTTGCAGAATTGCCGGAGAACTTAGCTGTAGAAAATGCCGCATTACTCCCGACTGAGTTGAAAAATGCGCCTATTGTACTTCAGGTTGCTCCGGTTGGAGGGATTGAAGCAGTGTTTAAAACGCTTCGTCAGCCGGTAGAAATTGTACATATTTTGAAGGGCTCTGATTTGATTGACGAAACGATTGGCGAGCAGATCTATATCACGCGGGCTTCATGGTGTTTGTTTTTCGATGATATGACTGCAAATCTCGGGTTCGTAAACACTATGCGTCATGGGCAGTATTACCTGATTTTCCTTGAAGGAAAAGTTGAACTGCCCGAAGCACAGAAGTTGCCTACCAATATTTATTATCTTTGCAATACGATAGTTACCCCTGTTTTCTCTTATACTGAAGGTGAGGATGTCGTAATACCGATAGACACTGTTCCGACATATGTTCCTTATGCGGAAGTGGAAAACAACACTTTCTTTGCAGCTTCACAAAGAAGCCGTGAAGCGCTTGAATTACTTCGTAATGAACTGACAGCGGTATACCAAGAGAATCGCTCTGCTGGGCTACCGTAGAGCAAGATGTCATCCTTAAGTGAAAAGATAGACTCGCCGTGGGTGTTAGCACAAAATTAATCTGCAAAGGCGCTTTTGAGCAACGCTCCCCGGCATAGCTGGATATTGGGCGCGGAGAGTGCGGTTTCGTCCAGCCAGCCCTGCCGGTAGGCTTCCACGACGCTGCTTCGACCTACATCCTGCCAGCTGTCACCGATAGTTTCCGCACCATAGGCGCGGCAGAGCATGACAGCCCACTGCTCCACAGTGATGAGCTGTTCCGGCGAGAAGCAGTCATTTCCCGTTCCGGCAGCGATCTCACATTTTGCCAGATATATCACGCTTTCATAGCAGTCCGCAGACTCCGGTACGTCATCACAGCCTGTGCAGGCAGCGGAAGCAGCTGCGGGCAGGATCAATGCCAGGACAAGGGTGCAGACAGCCAGCGCTGTTCTTCTAACGATCATCTTCATAAGTTCCTCCATATTCTTGTTCTTTCTCTGTCCTGTATCCTCCGGTAGAGTAAGCTCTTCTGGATGCGCCATGGTGACGCTACCCTATGGACAGAATTTTGAGAGTAAAAACGTCACAGTCCCCCCTTGGCGGGAGACTGTGACGTTTTCTGCTTGGTCAGCCGATATAAATTGCTGGTGAGACTGCCGTTGGAGCGGCGGCGGTTCCGCTTCTCGATGAGCTGCCTGCGCTCAAGATCTGCCAAGGCCCGCTGGACTGTCCGCGGCGAAAGTCCCAATTCACGGGCGATGGTCTTGATCCCCGGCCAGCAGACGCCGGAAACGTTCGCCCGGTCTCGAAGATAGATATAGACCGCCTTCTCCCGGTGGCTCAGATGCGCCTCGGCGTAAATAAAATTAAAATCACTCATCTTTTATCACCCCGCATTGCATTGTAGGGCGTCTTCTCCGCAGCGTATTGTTTGCGAATGTTCGCTATCAGTTCCTCGCAGCCTGCATAGGCAACTCTGCGGACGACCGGCTTCGGCGTCAGACAGTCTTTTTCAAAGGTAATGCCCCAGTCAAGAAACAATCGTAGGCGTGTACGCATTGGGTGCGCGCCCGTCTTCATCACAACAAATTCTCCCTTGGGAACGGACTTGAGCTCGTCCGGCGTCATAAGAGGGCGCTCTATCATCTGGAGCGACTGGCTGCTCTCTTTCCCCTGACTGACGGAGCCGGACAGTACCGTCCTGCTGCCGAGTGCAGCGGAGAGGGCATCTGCCGTTTTGCTCTGGGGCGAAAAGCCGCCGAAGATGGTGTCCTGGCAGTTGTCACATATAATTTCCGCGCCCTCTTTTCCGTAGTTCTTTTCGAGCTGCGCCAGCGACTGAATAATCGGCACCAGCGTCAGCCTGCGGGAGCGTCCCGCGCTGAATAGGGGCAGAATGTCAAAGGGCGGCATGGTACCAAGTTCATCGCAAAACAGCACCACGCGGTTTTTGAGCCTGCCGCCGGTTTCATCCGCCACGGAGAACAATTCGCGGGACAGATTTTGGATCATGAGCGCCGCGATGAAATTCTTTGCCGGATCTTCTTCCGGTAAAATCAGAAAGATGGCGCACTTCTCCGAGGCAAACATCTCGGCGTTGATGGGGCTGTCGTAGCAGATGACCTGTTCCAACTCCGTATCCAGAAAGGCGTTGAGGCGGGACATGACGGTGGACATGACCGAAGCCATAGATTGATCCGCACTGGTGAGGGCTGCGCCTGCCAGCCACCGGGCCTTATGCTCCGGTGGCAATTCATCCATGAGCAGCTGAAAACCGTTCTTGCCTCTTGACTTCGGCACCGCCAGCAGATCCTGCACCAGTTTGAAGGCTGATACGATGTGCCGCTTCTCCGGCTCCCCATCCTTGGGTGGGGCGAACTCCGCCAGCAGAAGCACAATGGCAGTCAGCAAACCTTCCGCACTGTCGTAGAAGAAGGCATTCTCGCCGTATTGTGCAGCGTCGCCGTCCGGGTTGATGATAGTCTTGGCGAGGATCTTGGCGTATTTCTCTGCGCGCGCTCGGGCAGCGAGGTTCTCCGGATGCTTGCGCGCAATATCCATGTAGTGATTCATCAGCGTCAGGAAATTGAAGCCGTCTGAGCGGGTTGGGTTACGCAGGTCGATGACGGATACCTTGTAGCCGTAATACCGGGAGGCGATGGCACCGTAGTTGCGCGCCAAGTCTCCCTTGGTGTCCAGCGCCAGATAGCTCATGCCGCTGGCGCTGGCATACTCCAAATTTGCGTATAAAAAATACGCGGTTTTGCCCACGCCGGAAGCGCCGATCATAAGACAATGGATATCATCGCTGTCCACCAGCGCACGGACATCCCGCTGATCTTCCACCACATTTTTGATTTTGGAAATCGCCGACTTCTTTTTCTTTGGCTTTCGCTTTTCTTTTTTCCCTGCTGTAGGACGGCGGAGCCTCTCCAGCAGCTTGTGAGTGGCTTGTGAGATCACGCCTTTTTTAGCTCTGCGCTTTCTGCCGCCCATGCTGCCGAGAATGATGCCCTGCACCGTAGGCAGTTCCTCTCCCTTGCGCCAGCGGCGGGGACGGAACGGTACCGTCCGGTATGTTTTGCTGATCTCCCTGGGCGTTGCCCAACGCGCCGTTCCGTGCTGACCGTCACCGACAGTTTTGTTCTTGAAGTTGTTGAGAGAATAATTCTTGGAGAGGAAAGACACCACAAGCAAAAATGCCAGCAGTCCGCCGCCAAGCAAAATCAGGGGCCATACGTTTTCGTTCATGCGTCTTTCTCCTTCCTCTCGAATTTGGCGCAGAGATCGTCATTCCAGTCCTTGCGCACCAGGCAGAGACGCTCCACATCCAAGCCCATGTCCTCCAGCGTATCCGTCATGCGGTCGCAGGCATCGTTGCCTGCGTCATCGTTGTCGAGACACAGATACACCATGTCCAACTTTGGATTCTGCCGCAGCCGTTCCAGCACCGGCTGGATAGAAGTTCCGCAGCAGGCAACATAGCTGTGCTCCTGCCAGCCGTAGGGATAGAGGGTAATGTGGGACAGCAGGTCGATGGGGGCCTCGAACACATAGAGGGACTTGTCCGTGCCGTCCTTATGGAAGCAATGCTCACTTGCGCTGCCCTCAATGTTCATGCGGAAGGTCTTTCCGGTGCTGTTGGTACTGCGGATGTGGGCGTGCTTTGCCTCACCGCTGCCATCCAGTCCCACGAAAACGCAGTTGTGATGCTTGTCCTCGTAGAGAAGCTTTTCGTGTACGAAATAGGAAATGACCTCCCGGTCAATGTGGCGCTGACGCATAAGGTAGGCATACATACGGCGCATGGTTCCGTAAGGCTCCGGCAGAGCGAAGGGCTTCGGAGCCTCCTTCACAGGTTTCGCCTGTTCATACGATTTTCCGTTCTTTCTGCCCAGCAAAAGCAAAACCGCCTCCGGATAAGGGAGACGGTAATAACGCTGGACGAAGCTGACGGCATATCCGCCGACGCGCGCGGAGTGGTCGAACCATTTGTTGCCCCGCACGGTGATGCTGGGATCGTTGGGGGGACGGAACTCCCGGCCGGAGCGCACGGGTCGTTCCCCCTGGGCGCGCAGCAGAGACACGAGATCCGTGTTCTGCGCCCGTGCCTTTTCCTCCGGCGTGAAATAGATAAATTGGCTCATGATGTTTCCTTTCAGATCATTGCTCTTTCTGTTGACAATATGTGTTTTATCACATATGATGAAGTGCAAATAAGAATGCATAGGCTGTGCAGTGGTAGGACGCAGAGTAATCCTCACCAATGGCTTTGTAAAAAAGACGATGAAAACCCCGCCGCGCGAGATAGAACGTGCCAAGCGGTATCGCGCAGACTTTAATCAAAAAAAGGAGGCATGATTTATGGGGAAGAATTTTCGTGAGACTTTGAACGAAAGAATGCAGGACCCTGCGTTCCGTGCGGAGTGGGATGCGCAGGAACCGGAACGTCAGATCATGCGCGCCATTGTTGAAGGCCGTGAGGAAAGCGGCATGACGCAAAAGCAGCTCTCCGACATTACCGGCATTACACAGGCTGATATCAGCAGGCTGGAAAGCGGAACGGCCAATCCATCTCTGCGGACGCTTAAGCGTCTTGCCGCAGGCATGGGAATGGCACTCAAGCTGGAATTCGTTCCGACGCAAACGCAGATCTGACTTCAAAAAAATGCTGCCGCAATTTTGATTGCGGCAGCATTTTTTATCTGAACGTCTGCTCCTCGTGATCATCCGGCTTGTGTCCCATTGCCAGCCGCTTGCGCTGCAATTCGTGGCGGCGTTTGCGGTCGATCTGCAAGCCGCGATGGATCTGGTCAATCTTGCTGTTGTCCTCAAAAATTCTGCTCATGTGATGCAACATCCGCACGACGTTTTCACCCACCGTGGGAGCATGGTGATCCGCTCCTGCCGGTGCGCTCCCTTTCTGCTGTTCGGGGTGAACTGACTGCTGAGAAAAAGCCGGTGCATCTTCAACCGCAGGCGGTGTGGTACCCTTAGATGCGGCATCATCAGAGGAGGCGGAATCATCTGGCGTGGCACTCGCCGCACGGTCAGATTTGGGCTGCGCCGACGCAAGAGATGCCGTGACCTCAGAGTTCTTTGGCGCGGCTTCTGTGGCATCTTTTTTGATGGTAGGTTCGCCCTGCGCGGAAGGTGTTCTCCGCGTGTCCGTGTACCGCTGCCGCTCTGCTATCCATTGCAGTGTTTCCTGAATGACCATGTTACGGACGCTCCGGAATTCCTTTTGCTGCGAGAGCGGCAGACACTTGGGCGGCCGCTGATCGTAGTCCAAGCACACCTGCTCGTAGAGCGTCTGCCACGTTTCATAGGCGGCAGATACTCGCTCGTCCTTCGCCAGCTCCTCCACGATGGTGTCTACGATGGCCTTGACCCTTGGCGGCAGGTAACCGTAGACCTTTCGCCCCTTGACCGTCAGCAGACGTCCCGCCAACTCCTCGGTGAGTTGCTCCATCCTTGGATTGTCTATCGAGCCATGCTCCAGCTGCGCGATGCATTCCAGCATGGCCTTGCGGGTCTGTTCTTGGAGTTCCTGCCGTGCGGTATCTTTTTGCTGGTAGATGTGCATCCGATCCGCATAATAGATTCGTCTGGCAAAGGCAGACTTCACCTGCCGGATGCCTTCTTTCGTGAGATAGCCCTCGCGGGGATCGGTCGAGAACACGATCATGTGAATGTGCACCTGCTTCGGCTTGCAATGAAAGGCGGCATACCAGCGCAGATTGTCCGATTGGATCTTGTACGCCGCCGCGATGTCGTTGGCAGACGCCTTGACCAGCGCCTGCCAGTTTTTCGCACTGTCGTAGCCCAGCCGCTCGGCGTCCTCACGGCGCAGCGCAATCACCGGCGTCCACACATTTCCCGGATGCTCCGCTACCTCCCGTACCGCCTGCGCGAGATTTTTTACCTTACCGTTGGCATCCCACAGCCCGTGCTCGCCGTCCTTCTGGACGCCGGGACGATGGGAGATGTAGTCGATAAAATTTTCCTTTTGATCCAGTGCCTCCAGATAATTCTCCTGCACCTGCTGAATGAATGCGGAGGCGCTGCCCTGAGTGGGGCGATCCAGATATTCCTCGTACTCAATGAGCTCCCAACAGGATGGGAAGGACTTCAGCAGCCGTGCGATGAATTCCTGCTGCTTTTTTGTGGCGGGGAGTGTACTGCGCTCATCCGCCAGCAGTTCCACGCCGGGACGGGTGGCGACGTAGCGGGTACGCTGCGCGAGCTTCGCGGCATTCTGTCCGCCCTTGAGGTAGGGCGAGATCAGTACGATCCGGGCCATTCATCCTCCGGCTCAATGCGGCGCTGCTGATGCACTGCGCTCTCAAAACTCACCTGACCATTGGTGCGCTTCACCTCATCCACCGCAAAGCCGCGCAACTCCCGCGTGTGGATAGGATCGGTACGAAAGTGCGCGGCGATGGTGTGGCACATCATGTTCAGCTCCACCGCGCACTTGAAAAGAATGCGGCAGAGCCGATTGTTGTTGTCGTCCAGTGTACCCTGAATGGCTGTCAGGATAGCCTTCGAGAGATACGCGGTGTTGTCCTCCGTGCCGAGATAGCCCATGTAGAAGCGCAGCGCTTTGTTGATAAATTCACTGCGGTTTTTGCAGTTGTCAGCCTTCAGCCATCCGTCCATGCGCGGAACGAGCCCCGCATCCAGCCAAACGACGGTTCGCTCGATCCGTTTTTCTGTTACTTCACTCATCTGTACGCCTCTCCTTTCTCAAAAGGCGCAATCCCTTGCTGCGCCTGCATTTTCTCCGGTAAGGTTCACCCAAGCCTTGCAAATACGCTCCAAAGGTGCACCTTGCCGAACCTTCAAAAAAGCCCCGCACTGCGGGGCTTTGTGGCTGAGAGGGGCCCGCGCACGGGCACCTCTCTTTATCTAGTGCTTTTATCGAACGGGCAAATAAGGGACGAAAACCTCCGGAACAGGGCGTGGTCAGGAGGAAAAACACACTCCCCAAAGTCTCGTTTCTCCATCGTCGAAGCCGTATCCACACAGATTTTTCGCACATCGCCCACAAACGCCGCAACACTCGCTTCAATGGGCTTTGGCGGGTACACACTCCACCCCAGCCCTTAAACGCGCACACAGCGGCACACAGGGCGAACGGTGCGGGGAAACGGGGAGCCGCCCTGCGCGGCACATTTGAAAGCACAAAAATCTGCGCAAAACGCTTTCAAATTCGGGACGGAGAAAAACCGCGGGAGCAGA